>Ga0209069_10000866_pt1 | contig 14729 bp, 12 predicted proteins | sample Str013_2_FD_187202 | JGI IMG/M metagenome (GOLD analysis project Ga0209069, IMG submission 187202) | Freshwater sediment microbial communities in response to fracking from Pennsylvania, USA - Straight Creek_MetaG_SC_2013 (SPAdes) (version 2) | ecosystem: Environmental > Aquatic > Freshwater >...
CCAATTAAAGTTACCGTCGCGAACGTTAACCCCTTCGAGGGAAGACGGAACATGACTAGAACAAACCAATGTCTTCTGTCAAGTATAAAAGCTCAACAAAGGAAAAAAAATTTAAATAGTGAGCGTCAAAGTTTTTGGCCAAGGGTCTAGCTTTGGCCGCAGAAACATTTGAGAAAGGTTGGACCCTTGCCTTTGCGAGGGTGACGGAGCTTAAGGGGGGCACAGCTTAATTTACTACATCTCCTGCGCAGGTGCGGAGCAGGCCGGTGAAGTCGGCATCGATCAATGGGTAGGTGTTGGTGTGGCCGAGGATAGAGGTTTTGAGTGTTGAGCCGTTTTCGGCGGCTTTCAAGATGGGGTCGGTGCTGGCGATTTGGCCTTCTAGACTTTTGAGGCTGCCCAATTTTTCCACTGCGGCTTTGGCTTTGACTGAGAATTTTTTGTTGTCAATTTCAATGGCGATCGTTGCCGATTGGTCTTGCTTGAGTTGACCGCTGATGTTGTTGACGAAAATTGAAAGTTTATTGGTGCCAATTTCGCACCAGAAACTTAAGCCCACATCATCGGTATCGGGCACGCCAAAAACGAGGAAGGCTTCTTTTTCGGAGGCGTTTAACGTCCATTCCCGTTCTTGCGCAATGCTGACTGCAGCCGTTGAAAACAGGGCGAATAATACGAGGATGAAGCGCAAGGAGTTGGTTCCACATAACTGATTTCAGGCGAGCTTACACGAGCGACTTGCGACACGTAACTTAAAACGCGCAAGGTTTTGATTACTTATTTTTTGTGAATGAAATCATGTAGTAAATCGATGTTCTTGAGGTTTGACTTAAAGAAAATATCAAATATGTCTCCCACTACAGGAATTGTGCCGAGGCCTGTGTCGATGGCCACATTGGCCAGCATTTTTACAAGCAAGTGGTTTGGCGCACCGAGTTTGCGGGCTTCCAGGACGATGTAGAGCGAGATCATTGCCGTGCCGACATCGCCAAAGCCGGGAACGAGCCCCCCAACAGCATCGGCGCCAAAGCGGACTTTGGTAAAAGGGATGCCCCAGCCGGAATCCATGAACTTGGCGATGACGCGCAAACGGTTTAGTTTTTTCAGTGTTTCAGCGTCGACCATTTGACTGCCCCTCAAGCAAGCCTAGAGATGGTGCGTGATTTGACCATTGCAAGCGGTTTTTATTGACCGCTTCGGTTTCTCGCCCTAAGCCCGCCAGACCAGTCGGCTGGATGGCCGCTCTCGCTAGGCCCGCAAGGGTGCGAGGGAGGAAAGTCCGGGCTCCACGGGAATAGGGTGCCGGTTAACGACCGGCGAAGGTGACTTTAGGGAAAGTGCCACAGAAAACAAACCGCCGCAGTTCGCTGCGGTCAGGGTGAAAAGGTGGGGTAAGAGCCCACCGCAGGCTTGGCAACAAGGCTGGCATGGCAAACCCCACTCGGAGCAAGACCTAATAGGGGTGGCATGAAACGCGAGTTTCAAAGCTTTTCCGGCTCGCCACCCGGGTTGGTTGCGCGAAGCATTTGGCAACAAATGCTCCAGATGAATGGCCATACACTGTGAAGGTAACTTCATGGGGACAAAACCCGGCTTATAGGCCGACTGGTAATAAACCCGAATGTTTTGGGAAAGTGTTGAAATGAATCGCATTTGAAACGATTTGTTAGGAATTGGCAGGGCATTGTCAGGCTTCGTTAACCTCTTATTCACTGTGTCCGACACCCCAATGATTGCAACCCCAGATAATAGTCAGCGCCATTACCCTGTGATGTTGCCCGAAGTGCTTGCAGCTTTGGCTCCGCAAGATGGTGGCATCTATGTGGATGGCACATTTGGGGCGGGTGGTTATACGCGCGGGATTCTGGGTGTTGGCAGCACGAAAGTGGTTGCGATTGACCGCGATCCGAATGCGATTGCTGATGGGGCCGAACTGGTGGCGCAATCGGAAGGCCGATTACAATTGGTGCGCGGCACGTTTGGCGAGATGCAAAACATCATTGCTGAATTGGGGTTGACCAAAGTTCAAGGCGTGGTTTTGGACATTGGCGTTTCATCAATGCAAATTGATGAAGCTGCGCGCGGCTTTTCATTTATGCGCGATGGGCCGCTGGATATGCGCATGGGGCAGGAGGGGAAATCTGCTGCTGATTATGTGAACAGTTTGGACGCAGAAGATCTGGCGCAAATTATCTTTGTGTTTGGCGAAGAGCCGCGTTCGCGTTCGATTGCTAAGGCAATTGTTTCATCGCGAGCCGAAGCGCCACTCATGACGACGATGGATTTGGTGAAAGCCGTTGAACGCGCCACAGGGCCACAGCGCGCCAAAGATCGCACACACCCGGCTACGCGCACATTTCAGGCGTTGCGCATCCACGTGAATGCTGAGCTCGATGAATTGGCTGTGGCACTTTGTGCTGCTGAAGAAATTTTAGAAGAGGGCGGGCGCTTGGTGGTGGTGACGTTTCATTCACTGGAAGACCGGATTGTGAAAAAGTTTTTTGCGGCGCGTGCAGGAAAATTGCCTGCTGCTTCACGCTTTATGCCGGAAGCGCATTCGGGGCCAGCGCCCAGTTTTGAGTTGATTTATAAAGGCCATGTTGAAGCCAGCGAAATTGAGAAATTGGACAATCCGCGTTCGCGTTCGGCCAAGCTGCGCGTTGGGATTAGGACTTCAGCGCCGCATTTTGCATTTGATTCTGCGGCGATGGCAGTTCCGCGATTGCGTAGGGGGAAGCACTCATGATCAAAGTGATCAACGCGTTTTTGGTTATGACAGTTTTGGTGGCGGCGTTTTTTATGTATTCGCTCGAACATTCAACGCGCGGGCTTGAACGGCAGATTGCGAAATTGAAGACCGGCATTAATGATGAGCGTGAGACGATAAAATTGCTTGATGCTGAGTGGAGCAGTTTAACCAGGCCTGATCGCTTGCAGAAAATGGCGGAAGAACAATTGAAGTTGCAGCCTGTGAAGGCCACGCAAATTATTTCGGTTGCAGAAATTGCAAGCAAAATTCCAGACACGCCCGTGATCAAACTTGATGACAATACTGCAGACCCCATTGGGGTTATCCTCGAGAAAATGCAATGATGGTTGACACAGCGCAAGTGGGTTCACAAAAACTGGCGGGGCAAAATCGTATTCGCCTTGTGAGCATGATTTTCAGTGCGTTCTTTTTGATGATTGCAGTTCAACTTGGTAAGCTTACGCTGATGCATAAGGTTGATGCGGTTGGTGATGTCGTATTGCGTGAACAATCGATGCCGCGCCCTGATATTGTCGACCGTAATGGTCAGGTGATGGCGACTGATATTGAGGTGTCATCACTGTTTGTTGACCCCCGCAAGATTTCTGACGTGGATGAAGCCGTGGAGTTGCTTACTGCTACTTTGCCTGAGCTGAACGCCAAAAGTTTAAAAGAAAAATTATTGAAACCAGGCAAAGCCTTTGTGTGGTTGAAGCGTCAGACCAACGCGGAAGAGCGCGACGCGGTTTATAATCTGGGCATTCCGGGTGTTGCTTATGTGAATGAACGCAAGCGGGTCTATCCGATGGGGCGGCTGGCGGCGCATACGGTTGGCTATGTTGATGTTGACACCAAAGGCATTGCTGGCATTGAAAAATATTTAGATGACCAAGGTGCGCTTTATACTGCTTCGTTAAGCGAGCCTGAAAGCCACACAACTTATCCAGCACAATTATCGATGGATATGCGTGTGCAGCATGCGGTGACTGATGAAGTTTCGAAAGCTGTAATCAAATTTAAAGCCAAATCTGGTGGTGGCATTATTCTTGACACTGAGACAGGCGAGATTGTGGCGCTGGCATCGCTTCCTGATTACAACCCGAATGCCGAAGATAAGCATCTGACATCAGATCAGCAAAATAAATTGACCAGTGGTGTTTATGAATTGGGCTCGGTGATCAAAGCTGTGACCTTCGCTATGGCATTTGATTATGGCGTCATGACGATGACTTCGAAATATGATGCTTCGCATCCATTGGTGATCGGCAATGCGCGCATCAGCGATTTTCATGCGCAGCGCCGGGTATTGACAGTGCCTGAAGTTTTTACCAATTCTTCGAACATCGGCACCGCGAAAATGGCACTGCAAGTGGGGCTCGAAGGCCACCATGAATTTTTGCAACGCGTTGGCTTTATGGACCGTTTGGTGACTGAAGTGCCGGAAAGTGCCAAGCCGTTGTTACCGCGCCATTGGAGCAAATTATCTTCGGCGACGGCAGCATTCGGCCATGGTTTTGCCGTACAACCTTTGCAAGGATTGTCGGTGATTTCCGATTTAATCAATGGTGGCATGTCCATTCCGCCGACTTTTTTAAAGCGGACGAAAGAGGACGCGGCGGCTTTGGCACACCGGATTGTGAAGCCTGAGACATCAGAGAAGATGCGTTATCTTTTCCGATTGAATGTGACTGATGGCACCGCATCAAAAGCTGATGTGATTGGTTACCGTGTGGGTGGCAAGACGGGCACTGCTGAAAAAGTTATTGGCGGGCGTTACTCCAAAACAAAAGTATTGGCGACTTTCATTGGTGCGTTCCCGATGGAAAAACCGAGATATGCTATTTTTGTGATGCTTGATGAGCCGCAAGCTATTCCTGGTACTTATGGATTTCAGACTGCGGGTTGGAATGCTGTGCCAACGGCAGCGGCCATTATCGAACGTGTGGCCCCTATGCTTGGCATTACGCCGCAATTTACGCCTGAGGATTTGGCAAAGCTGGCCAAGCAAGCCAAAACTGGGACCACGGAAAAGAAGCACGGTTGACCCTGATGACGATTTTACTCAGCCGACTTCTGCAAGACGACGCACCACTGCCGAGTGGCGGTGATGTGGTTGTTCAGGGCATCACGTCGGACAGCCGCGACGTGAGGCCGGGGTTTGTTTTTGCAGCATTGCCTGGAACGAAAGTTGATGGCAGCGCTTATATTGCAAAGGCTTTTGAAAGCGGTGCTGTGGCAGCAATTTGTGACCGCGGCAGCTACCGGGGATCTGGGTTGATTGTTGAGACTGATAATCCGCGCAGACTTTTGGCTTTGATGGCGGCGCGATTTTATGACGGCCAACCTGATACGATTGTTGCAGTCACTGGCACCAATGGTAAAACTTCAGTTTCAGTTTTCGTTAGACAGATTTGGAAGGCGATGGGGTTTCGCGCGGCGAGCCTTGGTACAATTGGTGTGGTGGGGCCCGACGGTTCGGAATATCTGGCACACACAACGCCTGATCCAGTTAAGCTTGCGCAGATGGTTGCAAAGCTTCGCGATGATCACGTGCAGCATTTGGCGGTTGAAGCTTCTAGTCATGGCTTGGCGCAATATAGGTTGGATGGGTTGCGGTTGACGGCTGGTGCATTTACAAATTTGACGCGCGATCATTTGGATTATCACGGCACTATTGAAGCTTATTTCAAAGCGAAGATGAGGTTGTTTGATGAGCTGTTGCCGGTGGGTTCTGCTGCCGTAATCAACATGGATTCACCAGAAGGCAACGCCGTGTTTCAGCATGCGGTGAATGCCGGATTGAAACCCTTTACAGTTGGTGCAAATGGCACTGACCTGAAGTTGCTTCATTCCGCAAGCAATGGAATGGGAGAAGACCTGACGCTGCAAAGCAAGCTTGGTGAACACCGGGTGAGTTTGCCGCTTGTGGGAGGTTTCCAAATTTCGAATGCGTTGGTTGCTGCAGGCCTTGTGATTGCATCAGGTGGTGAGATTCATTTGGTGTTGCATGCGCTTGAATCTTTGAAAGGCGCAAGCGGCAGGCTTGAACTTGTTGGAACCAGTCAAGCTGGGGCAAACGTTTTTGTTGATTACGCCCACACGCCAGACGCGTTAGAAAATGCCATCCAAGCGCTCCGGTCTTATGTGACCGGAAAGCTGGTGGTGGTGTTTGGCTGTGGTGGTGACCGCGACAAGGGTAAGCGCCCGCTGATGGGCGCGATTGCTGCGAAAAGCGCTGATGTGGTTTATGTGACGGATGATAATCCACGCACCGAAGTGCCTGCGCAAATTCGCAAAGAAATTTTGGCGGCTGCGCCCGGTGCTATCGAAATTGGAGATCGTGCAAAGGCGATTGTTGTGGCTGTTACCAGTTTAACCAAAGGTGATATTTTGTTGGTGGCGGGCAAGGGCCATGAAGAGGGACAGATTGTGGGAGACGTGACTCATCCGTTTCGAGACCACGATGCCGTTGCAGCAGCAATTGCTGGGGAGGTCTATCATGGGTGAGCGGCCACTTTGGACGACGCAGGAACTACTAGCGGCAACTGGTGGTGCTCTGCATGGTGAAGTGCGCAGCGCGATGAACGGTGTTTCAATAGACTCGCGCAGTGTTTCTGATGGCGATATTTTTGTGGCGATCAAAGGCGATGCCATGGATGGCCATGATTTTGTAGTGAAGGCTCTGCAAAGTGGTGCTGGCGTTGCCATGGTTTCGCGGGTGACCAATGAAATGTTCGAAGCTGGTGCCGTTTTGCAGGTGGCGGAAGATCCGCTGCGCGGCCTTGAAAATATGGGGCGTGCCGCGCGGGAATGGAGCCATGGCCAGATCATTGCTATCACGGGAAGTGTAGGCAAAACTTCGACAAAAGAGATGTTACGCACCGCTCTTTCTGCTTCAGGTCTAACGCATGCTTCGGCGGCATCTTTCAACAATCATTGGGGCGTTCCACTGACGCTTTCACGTATGCCGCGTAATGCTGCTTATGGTGTGTTTGAAATTGGTATGAACCATTCAGGTGAGATTACACCGCTGGTTAAAATGGTGCGCCCTCATATTGCTATTGTTACAATTGTTGCGGCAAGTCATTTGGGAAACTTCAATTCTCTGGACGAAATTGCGCAGGCGAAGGCTGAGATTTTTTCGGGGATTGAAAAAGGCGGCACGGCCATTATCAATCGTGACTCTGAATATTTTGACATGCTTGCTGCTGAAGCCAAAAGATGTGGCGCAAAAAATATTATCGGCTTCGGGAAACATGCCCAAGCTGATGTGCGCCTCGAGCGCGTGGCCCTGCATCCTGCTTGTTGTTGCATCACTGCCGATGTGATGGGTGAAAAAGTAACTTACAAATTGGGCATGCCGGGCGAACACATGGCACTCAATAGTTTGGCGGTTTTGGCTGCCGTGAAAGCATCAGGTGCTGACTTAGCACGGGCAATGCTAGCGCTGGCCGATGCAGCACCTGCAAAGGGACGGGGTGTTCAAGAAAAATTGTCCGCTGCCGATGGTGAACTGCTTTTGATAGATGAAAGCTATAATGCCAACCCCGCTTCGATGGGGGCGGCACTTGCTTTATTGGCACAGGCCAAGCTTGGCAAGAATGGTCGGCGCATCGCGGTGTTGGGTGACATGCTGGAGCTTGGACAATTTGGCCCGCAGTTGCATGCTGATCTTGCCAAACCAATAGACTTATATGGTGTTGATGTTTTATACGCCGCTGGGCCATTGATGCGAAATCTTTGGGATGCTGTTCCAACTGCTAAGCAGGGCGCTTATGCTGCAAGTTCATTGGAACTGAGACACCAATTGCTGGCGCAATTGCATGCCGGAGATATTGTGATGATTAAGGGTTCTCTTGGCAGCAAGATGGGGCTTGTTGTTGAGGCTTTGCGTGAAAAATTCACAGCTGTGAAAAAGGATAGTTGATCGATGCTTTATTATTTGTTGCTCAAACTTACGACCGAAGTTTCGGCACTTAATGCGTTTCGCTATTTGACCACACGCACAGGCATGGCCATTTTTACGGCACTGCTTTTCATTTTTGTGTTGGGGCCAAAAATTATTGCGTTGTTGAAAATCAAACAGGGCAAGAGCCAACCGATCCGCACTGATGGCCCGCAACGTCATATCGTCGAAAAACAAGGCACGCCGACGATGGGTGGGTTGATGATTTTGTCGGGCGTTTTTGTTTCAACTTTGCTCTGGGCAGATTTGGGCAATTTTTATGTGTGGGCGGTTTTGTTTGTCACACTGGGTTTTGGGGCCATTGGTTTTTATGACGATTATTTGAAGGTGACGCGCGCAACGACGCGGGGTTTTTCAGGCAAAGCGAGATTGCTTGCCGAGTTCGTCATCGCGGGTGCTGCTGTGTTGTGTTTTATGTGGCTTGGAAAAGAGCCGCTTTCAACCTCGCTAGCCTTGCCATTCGCAAAGGATATTTTGATTAATTTTGGCCCGTTATTTTTGGGCGTTGGTGCGTTGGTGATTGTGGGCGCGGGCAATGCCGTGAACATTACTGATGGCCTTGACGGATTGGCGATTGTGCCTGTTATGATTGCAGCTGGCAGTTATGGTTTGATTGCGTATCTTGTTGGCAATTTTGTGTTTGCGGAATATTTGCAGCTTCACTTCGTAAAGGGAACTGGTGAACTGGCAATAATTTGCGGCGCATTGGTTGGGGCGGGGCTTGGCTTTCTATGGTTTAACGCACCGCCCGCCATGATCTTCATGGGCGACACAGGTTCGCTTTCACTGGGCGGTTGCTTAGGTGCAATTGCTGTTGCCACCAAACATGAAATTGTTTTGATGATTATTGGTGGGTTGTTTGTGCTTGAAACCGTTTCGGTGATTGTTCAAGTCGCTTCGTTCAAAATGACGGGCAAGCGGGTGTTCGCAATGGCACCTCTGCATCATCATTTTGAACAGAAGGGTTGGAAAGAGCCAACGATCGTAATTCGATTCTGGATTATTTCGTTCATGCTGGCTTTGATTGGCCTTTCGACATTGAAGCTGAGGTAGGCGGACAATGTTTCCGACGCAACAATTTAAAGGCAAATCAGTTGGTGTGTTTGGCCTTGCGCGCTCTGGCATATCTTGTGCCAAGGCTTTGATTGCGGGTGGTGCGCATGTTTTTGCTTGGGACGACTCGGAACCTGCAGTTGATAAGGCGCGTGCCGATGGGCTTTCGATTACCAATTTGCACACGGTGGATTTTAAGAGTTTGAGCGCTTTGGTTTTGAGCCCCGGTGTGCCGCTTACTCATCCTGAACCGCATTGGACAGTTGTCAAAGCCAAGCAATCTGGAATTGAAATCATAGGCGACACCGAAGTATTTGCCCGCGAAGTGCAGAGCAGCGGCGCTAAGCTGGTTGCCATTACAGGCACCAATGGCAAATCGACTACAACGGCGTTGATTGGCCATGTGTTGAAATGTGCCGCGCTTGATGTGGATGTGGGGGGCAATATTGGACTTGCGGTTTTTAACCTGCGGCCTCCGACGAAAGATCGTATTTATGTTTTGGAACTTTCGTCGTTCCAAATTGATTTGATGCCAAGCCTTCATCCTGATGTTGGCATTCTCACCAATCTCACAGCCGATCATTTGGACCGCCATGGCGATATGCATCATTATGCTTTCATCAAGGGACGGATGTTCGCGAAAATGCGAGCTGGTGATACGGCATTGGTGGGGATTGATGATCCTTGGTGCCTGACGATTGCTGATCAGATTTCTATCGGCGCTGATGTGCGCCGTGTTTCGGTTTTGCATGAGTTAGAAGATGGTGTGAGCGCTGCAAGCGGCATTTTGCGCGATCGGCGCGGTGGAAAGACTGTTGGTGAGATTGATTTGCGCAGCATGCCCGCGCTGAAGGGCAAACATAATTGGCAGAATGCTTGCATGGCTTATGGTGCAGCTCGGTCGCTTGGCGTTTCAATTCCGGTGATTGAAGAAGCGATGAGAAGCTTCCCCGGTCTTGCGCACCGGATGCAGCAGGTGGGAACAGTTTCAGGGGTTCCGTTTATCAATGATTCAAAAGCAACCAATGCTGATGCTGCAGAAAAAGCACTTGCTTCATATGATAATATTTATTGGATTGCTGGTGGCATTGCGAAGTCTGGCGGCATTGAACCGTTAGCGCCTTACTTTCCAAAAATCAGCAGAGCATATTTGATTGGTGCTGCAACTGAAGATTTTGCCAAAACGCTGTATGGCAAGGTGAATGTGGTGCGCGCGGAAACTTTGGACATGGCCGTAAAGGCTGCTGCATCTGATGCCGGGTTAGATGGTCGTGGCAATGCTGTTGTTTTGCTTTCGCCTGCTTGTGCGTCTTTTGATCATTATAAAAATTTCGAAGTGCGTGGTGACGCGTTTGTTGAGCTGGTTTCAAAATTGCCGGGCGCTGTGATGACTGTTGGAGGTAATACATAATGCTCATTTCACGCAGTGACCGTGGCTTGTTGGCGCGGTGGTGGTTTACCATCGATCTTGCATTGCTCTCATCAATATTGTTGCTGATGGCGATTGGGGTTTTGATCAGTATGGCGGCAAGCCCGCCGGTAGCCGAGCGCATTGGGCTTGATGCTTTTCATTTTTTTAAGAGCCAATTGTTCTGGCTATTTTTTGGTGTGATTGGCTTGGTGGCGGTTTCGTTCTTTGATGCGATATGGGTCCGGCGCTTAGCTTTTGCAACATTTGCGGGCTCTTTGGTTTTGATGGTGCTTGCTTTGAAAATGGGGCCGGAAATCAAAGGTGCTCATCGCTGGATATTTGGGTTGCAGCCATCGGAATTTGCCAAGCCTGCCTTTGTGGTTTTTGCGGCTTGGTTTTTATCTGATCATATTAAGCGGCCCGATATGCCCGGCCATTTCATTACGTTTGGTGCGGCCATTGTGTTTTTGGGATTGCTGGTGTTGCAGCCAGATTTTGGCCAGACAGCTTTGGTTGTGATGACATTTGGTATGATGCTTTTGGTTTGGGGTATTTCTTGGCTTTATGTGTTGGGTCTTGGTGCGCTTGGTGTTTTGGCTGGCGGCCTTTCTTACAAGCTTGCTCCGCATGTGGCTTCGCGTATTGATCGGTTTTTAAATCCAAGCAATGGCGATACATTTCAGACTGACACGGCGATCAGCGCGTTTAACAATGGTGGGTTGATGGGCGCTGGGCCAGGAGGTGGAGTTGCAAAGCTTGTTCTGCCCGATGCACATACTGATATGACCTTTGCTGTGGTGGGTGAAGAATTCGGCTTCCTTGCTTGTATTGCTTTAATGTTGTTGTTTTTCTTCATTGTCATCCGCGTGTTGAAGCGCGCGAAGATTGAAAGTGAACCGTTTTCGGCATTGGCCATGACCGGGCTTATCACGATGTTTGGTTTGCAAGCTTGCATCAATATGGGTGTGAATGTTGGATTGCTGCCGGCTAAGGGCATGACGCTTCCATTTATTTCTTATGGAGGGTCATCGTTGTTGGGAACGGCTCTGGCGATGGGATTTATTCTCGCCTTGGCGCGTGGGCGCTCGGTTGGCGAAGTTCGTAATTATGGTTCGGAATTGAAACTTGCATGAATTATGTGGCTGGTAAGCTTGTCGTGTTGGCGGCGGGTGGCACGGGTGGACATTTGTTTCCGGCGCAGGCGCTTGCCGAGACTTTGGTTGGTCGAGGATACCGTGTGCATTTGATGACGGATGAGCGCGTGCGTGAATATGGCAAATCATTTCCGGCTGAGAAAACACATGTGGTACATTCGGCCAGTCCGTCGCTTTCAGATATTGTTGGGTTACCAAAGCGGTTATGGAAATTATTTTCTGGCTACCGCGCTGCCAAAGCAATTCTGAAATTGGAGAAACCGCTGGCGGTGGTCGGATTTGGTGGATACCCATCGTTTCCGCCGATCTATGCCGCTGCAGCTCTTGGCATTCCTTGCGCGGTGCATGAGCAAAATGCTGTGCTGGGTCGGGCAAATAAGATGCTTTCCAGCAAAGTGAATTTGGTGGCGGCTTCATTTGCTTCGATGATTGGATTGCCAGATGCGGCGAAATCTAAATTGGTGCTAACGGGTAATCCGGTTCGTGCTGTTGCTTTGAGTGAGAAGGCTGCGCCTTACCCTGTGGCGGGCAAATTCAATCTTGTGATATTTGGTGGCAGCCAGGGAGCAAAGTTTTTTTCAGATTTTATGCCGGAGGTTTTTGCTGCAATGCCTGAGGTGTTGCGCGGAAAAATTGTCGTTACGCAGCAATGCCGAGACGAAGATTTGGAGCGGGTGAGGGCGGCTTATGCAGAGCTTGGCATCTCAGCCGAATTGCGGGCGTTTTTTAATGATATGCCAAAACGCATTGCGAAGTCGCATTTGGTGATTTCACGGTCTGGCGCTTCGACTATTGCCGAACTTGGTGTGATTGGTCGGCCTGCAATTATGGTTCCGCTGCCGCATGCTATTGATAATGATCAACTGCGCAATGCGCAAAGTTTTGCGGGCGTGGGAGCAGGTTGGGTTTGCCCGCAAAAAGAATTAGAGCCAAAGGCATTTGCAGAATTGTTGGCGCGGTTGATTGGTGACCTGCCAAGCCTTAAAAAAGCGGCCGAATCGGCTTTGGGTCATGGAAAACCAGATGCTGCTGAACGATTGGCAGATGTGGTTGAAAATATTATTGCGCGCAAAAGTGCTGCTTAGTTGGAGATAATTGTTTTATGAAAATGCCTCGTGAAGTTGGCCCTATTCATTTTATCGGCATTGGCGGTATTGGCATGAGCGGCATTGCAGAGGTGATGTCAACTCTGAACTATAAGGTGCAAGGTTCTGATATTTCAGACAATTATAATGTTGCACGTTTGCGCAAACACGGTGTTGAAGTAGCGATTGGTCATCTGGCAGACAATCTTGGCAATGCGCAGGTTGTTGTGATTTCATCTGCTGTGAAAGACGACAATCCGGAATTGATCGAAGCACGCAGACGCTATTTACCTGTGGTGCGCCGTGCTGAAATGTTGGCGGAGTTGATGCGCTTTAAATCTTGCATCGCCGTGGGCGGAACCCATGGCAAGACGACGACGACTTCAATCGTTGCGGCTTTGCTTGATGCTGGAAATTTTGATCCTACCGTTATCAACGGTGGCATCATCAATGCTTACGGAACCAATGCGCGCCTTGGTAAGGGCGATTGGATGGTGGTGGAATCGGACGAGTCTGACGGTACGTTTGTTAAGCTGCCTGCCGATGTGGTGATCGTCACTAACATTGATCCGGAACATCTGGATCATTACGGCACTTTTGATAAAGCCAAAGAGGCGTTTTTATCATTTGTCGAAAATATTCCATTTTATGGCTTTGCCGTGATGTGTATTGATCATCCTGTGGTGCAGGAATTGATCGGTAAAATTCAAGATCGCCGTGTGATCACCTATGGCCGCAGCCCGCAGGCGGATTTCAGATTGCTTGATGTTACCTATAGCGATGGGGCAACGCGTTTTGGTGTGCGCATCACCAACCGGTTAACTGGCGCCACTCATGACATTGTTGATTTGGCATTGGCAATGCCTGGTGATCATAATGCGTTGAATTCGACTGCCGCGCTTGCAGTTGCCCGAGAACTTGGCATGAGCGACGATCAAATTCGCAAAGGTCTGGCGAGTTTTGAAGGTGTGAAGCGCCGTTTTACGCGCACTGGCGAATTTAACGGTGTGGCGGTGTTTGATGATTATGGCCACCACCCCGTTGAGATTGCCGCCGTACTTTCAGCCGCGCGCAAGGTGACGAAGCATAAAGTTGTGACTGTGATGCAGCCTCATCGTTACACGCGGTTGCAGAGTCTTTTCAATGACTTCTGCTCATGTTTTAATGATGCAGATGCAGTTATTCTGGCTCCGGTTTATTCTGCTGGTGAAGCGCCAATTGACGGCATTTCTCACGAGAGTTTAGCACAAGGGCTTCATGACCGTGGCCACCGCGCGGTATTCAAAATTGATTCACCTGAGCAGTTAGCACCGATGATCAAGGGCATGATTTCACCGGGCGACATTGTTATTTGCTTGGGGGCGGGCACGATTAGCCAATGGGCTTATGCACTGCCGGGCCAATTGGCTGATCTTTCGAAAGCTTAACGATGAAGATTGATGGTGATTTCCTTGTCAAAAAACTGCCAGCTGTGCGTGGGCGGTTAGAGGCCAATGCACCGCTTGCGGATTTGACTTGGTTCCGGGCAGGGGGTGCTGCTGAAGTTTTGTTTGTCCCTGCGGACGAAGAAGATCTTGGCGCATTTCTGAAGGCAATGCCGGCGGGTATTCCTGTTTATGTGATTGGCGTTGGTTCAAATTTGCTTGTGCGCGATGGGGGTGTGCCCGGTGTTGTGATCCGACTGGGCCGTCCTTTTATGGATGTATCGCTTGAAGGTGATCATCGTATTCGTGCTGGAACAGCGGCGCTTGACGTGCGGGTTGCACGCTTTGCAGCAGATCATAGTATCGATTCGTTAACCTTTCTGAGAGGTATTCCCGGCAGCATAGGTGGCGCACTGGCCATGAACGGCGGGGCCTATGGTGGTGAGACAAAGGACGTGCTGGTGGAAGCGCGGGCATTTGACTTAAAGGGGAACTTACAAGTGTTGAGCAATGCCGACATGAAATATACTTATCGCCATTGTGGTGCGGCGGAAGATCTGATTTTTACGTCGGCTTTGTTGCAGGGTAAGCCGGGTAACCCAACTGATATTCTGGCAGCAATGGACAAAATCACAGAGAGCCGCGAGGCAACACAGCCGATTAAGAGCCGCACAGGTGGATCGACATTTAAGAATCCACCCGGCCATAAATCTTGGCAACTCATTGATGCGGCGGGCATGCGCGGATTTAATGTGGGGCCCGCAAAAGTTTCGGAATTGCACTGTAATTTTCTCATCAATGAAGGTGGAGCTACGGCTACGCAGATTGAAGAGTTAGGTGAAATGGTTCGGGCGCGTGTCAAAGCCAGTTCGGGCGTTCTGTTAGAG
>Ga0209069_10000867_pt1 | contig 14723 bp, 15 predicted proteins | sample Str013_2_FD_187202 | JGI IMG/M metagenome (GOLD analysis project Ga0209069, IMG submission 187202) | Freshwater sediment microbial communities in response to fracking from Pennsylvania, USA - Straight Creek_MetaG_SC_2013 (SPAdes) (version 2) | ecosystem: Environmental > Aquatic > Freshwater >...
GCCTATGACGGTATCGTGGCACAGCGTGACCGTGCCGGGCGCAACGAGCGTTGCCCCGCAATCCATCGCGTTCTTACGCAAGCGGGTTTGGATAACGCCTTCAGCCTCGCTCAGTTGAGCGCGGTTATTCACGCCCCTGACCTCATCCTCGTCTGCAATCTCATACGCAACGGAAAGGTGGCGTTCGCGGGCAATAGCCACCGCGTCCGTCAGATAATATTCGCCGGCCTTATTCTCATTGCCGATGCCATCGAGCAGCGACGGGAGCAGCCCAGCGCGGAACGCCATAATTCCAGAATTACAAAGAGTTATGAGGCGCTCTTCATCCGTGGCATCCTTTTCTTCGCGAATGGCAAGAAGTTCGCTTCCGTTTCCGGTTACGAGCCTGCCATAACCGGCGGGTGTCTCCGTCACGAAGCCGAGCACGACAACATCGGCCCCGGAATTGAGCGCTCTCAACACCTGCTCGATGCGTGCGGAAGTTATGAGCGGGGTGTCTCCATAGAGGACGATCGCAGGATTGCTTTCCGTGAACGCATTTCTCGCAGCGAGCACGGCATGCGCCGTGCCTAGCCGTTCTGATTGAACGAAAAGTTTTGCCGGAAGCGCCGGATTTTCCAGAACGGCGGCGAACTGGCCCTCGCTTTCAGGCCCGACAACCAGCGAGCACTCCGACGCTCCCGCTTGAAAAGCCGCCCGCATGACGTGCGAAACCAACGGCAGGCCAGCCAGCGGATGCAGGACTTTCGGCAGCGCGGACTTCATGCGCGTGCCTTGACCGGCAGCAAGCACGACCGCATGAAACCCGCTCATGACTTCGATCCCTTCGCAAGCGATGACGCCGGCTGATTAAGCGCCTCCGCCCCAGGTGTCAAAGTCTATGTGTTTCCAGCCGCCGTTTAGAACGCGCCCGCCCTTTCCAATAACTAAAGCCTTGCTCAAGGTTCTTCAACATCCCGGCAATGCACTTTCGTTTGCAGCCACTGTTGTAAAGCGCGGAAAAGAAGGGCATGCCTGCGGCGCTTCGCTCCATTGGCCTAAATATCTTTCCATCCAGAAAACATTAAGTCTTTTTAGGAAGGTACAATATGTTTCGTGTTGGCAATATTTGTATCGCGGCATTTCTGCTAGCCGCATGTGCATCCGCAGACGCTGAGCCTGCGTCAGAACTGAATTTCGGGATTATTTCAACCGAAGCGTCCGCCACTCAAAAGCAGAACTGGGAGCCGTTTCTCGCGGCCATGTCTCATGCGACCGGGATCAAGATGAACGGCTATTACGCCGCCGACTATGCGGGCATCATCGAGGCGATGCGCCTCAACAAGGTGCAGATCGCATGGTATGGAAACAAGGCGGGCATGGAGGCTGTAGACCGCGCCGATGGCGAGGTCTTCGCCCAGACAATTCACAATGACGGCACGGCCGGCTATTATTCGCACCTGATTGTGCACACCAGCAGTCCGATCCAGACGCTTGACGACGTGGTGAAATGCGACAGGTCTCTGGATTTCGGGAATGGCGATCCAAATTCCACATCCGGCTTCCTGGTTCCGATGACCTATATTTTTGCGTCCCAAAATATCGATCCGAAGACTTGCTTCAAGAGCGTCCGCAACGCCGGTCATCAGGCTAACGCCATAGCCGTCGCCCAAAAAGAGGTGCACGTCGCCACGAATAACAGCGAGGATCTCGATCGCCTCTCGAAAACCATGCCGGATCTCTACAAACAGCTTCGAATCGTTTGGACCTCGCCGCAGATTCCGGCCGATCCTATAGTATGGCGCAAGGATCTCGATCCGCTGCTCAAACTTAAGATCTACAATTTCCTTATGAATTATGGCCGCTTCGGCACCGCGGCGGAAAACGAGGCGGCGCGGACGATTTTAGCTAGGCTGCTTTGGGCGCCCTTCCGTCCGTCCTCGAACAATCACCTTGCGACAGTCCGCATGCTGGAGGCCACTAAAAAGCTCGTTGCAATTAAGGATGACGATAAGATTTCTGCGAGTGAGAAAGCAAAGCGCGTCGTAGAGGCCATCTCGAAAATTTCCGCGCTCGGCGACGAACGGGTAAAGCTCGCCAACGGGCCGGTGCAAAAATGGGTGGATGCGTTCATAGCGGCGGAACAGGCCGCCGATAAGGGCGTCATGAAGAGAATAATTGAAATCTTCGCCGCCAACTATTCGGCCAAGAATTAAGCGATAGCACGCGCTGCGGTTTCTTCATGGCGACGTAACGCCGCGATGGCGGAAGCCGGCCTGAAGGCCGGGCGCGTCTTGCTGGCGCGCCCGGTAATGTCAGAGCGAAGACGAATTGAATGTATCGCAGCCGTCGATCGTTCCGCCGTCATAACCTTTTTTGAACCAGCGCACGCGCTGATCCGACGAACCATGCGTGAACGAATCGGGCACGGCATAGCCGCGAGTCTGCTTCTGGATTGCATCGTCGCCAATGGCGCTTGCCGCGCGAAGCGCCTGCTCTATATCGCCCGGTTCAAGGATTTTAGTGATCCTGTCGGTATTCTTCGCCCAAACTCCCGCAAAGCAATCGGCCTGAAGTTCGACGCGCACCTGGAGCGCGTTTTTTCCAGTGCCGGTGGCGGCCTGCTGGGCCTGCACCTTCGGAAGCGTGCCGAGAAGGTTTTGCACGTGATGGCCGACTTCATGGGCGATCACATAGGCCTGCGCGAACTCGCCCGGCGCATGAAAGCGGTTCTTGAGAAGTTCGTAAAACGACAGGTCGATATACACCTTCTGATCGAAGGGGCAGTAAAACGGACCCATCTGCGAAACGGCGTTGCCGCAGCGGGACACGATCCGATCCCGGAAGAGGACGAGCTTCGGCCGCGTATATTGCTTGTTCATCCCTTTGAAAATATCGGCCCAGACGTCTTCCGTGCTCGCAAGGATAACGGAGACGAAACGCTTCATCGTCTCGTCTTCCGCGGTCACGGTGCGCGGAGCGCGATCGCTCGGGACCTGAATTTGACGGCCGCCGCCGGGCAATTCCCGGCCTCCGTCCAGCAAGATACGCGGATCCACGCCGAGTAATAGCGCTATCCCGACGATGACAAGCATGCCGATAAGGCCGCCGCCGGTCGTGGGAATCTGAAAACCGCCGCCGCCGCTTCCGGGAAATGGGATGCCGAAACCGCCGCCACGGCCACCGCCGTCTTCGTCGCGCCGGTCTTCGACGTTATCGCTTTCGCGCTGACCTTGCCATTTCATGAATTATCTCATTCTTTCGCTGGAACGAGCGACCTGGACTTTTCCGGCGCAAGCAGCGTGGACCGTACCGCTTTCGACGCGGCCACGGTACCCTGATTCACATAGGCCTCGTGATTACCTTCGATATCGCGCAATTCATAACGATAATTGACCATGATGCTCAAAGCCTGCCGCACCCCTTTTTCGGAGGTGTCGCCTAGCCAGTCGATGCGCTCAAGCCTTGCCCCATTTCCGAGATGAAACCGCGCAACCGGATCGAGCGGCTTTCCGGTCTTGTCCTTCGCCAGCAAAAAGTAATGCGCCGCCCCAGCCGTGATTATCGGCCGGAGGGCATCTTGGAACTGTTCTGCCTCGCTCCACCCTTGGTGTCTCAGCTTCTCCAAAAGTTCCTTCTGCGGGTCGCTAAAATAAGAGAGCTGCCCACTATCCAGCGCACGATACAACCAAGACTTGTATCCGGGTGCTGGAGAAAGGGTTACAAATGTGCGAAGAGAAGGAATATCTTTCTTCAAATCCTCAACAACTTGCTTAATCAGAAAGTTGCCGAATGAAATTCCTTTCAACCCCTCCTGGCAATTCGAAATCGAATAGAAGATGGCGACAGAGGGGGCAATCGGCGCGTTTTCAGGCCCTCCCTCAGTCTCAAGCAACGAATGAATCGAGCCCGGAATTTCGTGATCGAGCGCAACTTCCACGAAAATGAGGGGTTCGTCATTTAGGGCGGGATGAAAGAATGCAAAGCAGCGCCTGTCATGAGGGTCGAGCCTGCGGCGAAGATCGTCCCATCCCTTGATCTCATGAACGGCTTCATAATCGATGATTTTTTCAAGTATTGAAGCCGGGCTCGCCCAAGATATACGAGCCAATACAAGAAAACCGCGATTGAACCAGGATGAAAAAAGGTGAACGAAGTCCCGGTCGATCTCAGAAAAATTAGGTATCTGCTTTGATTGAGATAGCAAGTCTTGACGCATCCGCACCAATGCACGTGTACCGCCCGGCGCAAGGTTTAAGCGGCGAAGAAGCTCTTGGCGGGGCGATTCAACGCTTTCCGTCAGTAGTTCAAGGGTCTTCGAATTTGGATCGTCCAAATACGCTTTTGCCGCACGAAATATATTATCGGATTTTGGCTGTAAGTCTCTTGCCAAAAAAGCAAAAAATGTGCTTTTCTCAGAGTCCTCGAAACTTAAATAACGGTCAAGAATATTGCGCGCCAACGCTACACCCATTGCTTCTCCCCGGCTCGAGGTCAGCGCTTGGCAGAGGCTTTCAATCGACTCCTGTTCGCCTCCCCCAATAAACGAAAGATCGAGGATTTGCCTTCCACGATCCGAAATCTTCGTCAGAATTTCTTGGAAGAACGATACGTCCATGCCGCCTTCTCATTTTCATTGAGCGATAACTGAAAGATATAACGTGTTTGAATGCCAAAACGCCTCAACGCCACGTCCGGTGAATCAGTTCATCGCAAGCTACGCCGCATACGATCGATTATAGCTTGGTTGGGTTCATCGACGTTATTAATTTTGGATTTGGTGATTACATGCGAATATGCAAATCAACTAATACTTATGGAGCGAAAGAGATGCCTCTTTCCCAAGCCGATCGTCTTCGCACGAAGATTGAAGACGACATTCTCGCGTTCCGGTTAAAGCCGGGCGACCGTCTCGACGAGAGCAAGCTTGCCGAGAAATATGGGACATCACGCACGCCTGTGCGCGAAGCGTTGCGGCAGCTCTCGTCCAATGGGCTTATCGAAATCAGACCTCACAAGGGCGCGATCGTCGCCGTCCTTAGTATCCGCGATCTTGTCGAACTATTTGAGGTCATGGCGGAGTTGGAAGGCGCTTGCGGCCGCTTGGCCGCCAAGTCCTGCCTCCGTACAGATATCGAAGGCCTTAGGCAAGCGCTTGAGGAATGCAAACACTTGGTCGAGGCAAACGATACGGCTGGCTATCATTTAGCCAATGAAGCTTTTCACGACCGCATTTACAAAGCCAGTCACAATGCCTGCCTCATCAAACTCACGGTGGCCGTGCGCAATCGCGCCTCGCCTTACAGACGTCTGCTCCTCGAACAGGTTAACCGGTTGGAGACCTCGGCGGTCGAACACGAGAAAATTTTCGATGCGATCGTAAACGGTCATGCCGATTTGGCTGACACCCTTCTTCAGTCGCATATCGTAAATAAGGATATTCGCCGCGTGATCTCGCTCGTGTCTAATCGAGACTCCGATACGGCGATGTTCGAAAGCAAAGCGCCGCGCTTCGACGACGCCAGCAGATTCGCGAGCCTTGGCTTCAAATAGGTACGGCCTATAGCGGCGTACGAATCTGCGCTCGCTGGCGTTCACCTGGATATGTTGTGAAGATAAGCGCCTCATGGCGGTAGATTTACCGGAGGCGCGTGATGTGAGGGCAAAGCGCCGCATAGAATTCCAGATAATTCCAATTGCGCCGGTAAACAAAGCCGAACCGGCTGGATGGGACTCCGCTTTGCCAGCGATCTTCGACCAAACTCATCCGAAGACTGACGATTACAAATTTGTGCGATCCAGCGCACGATGATATGCGAAACGGTTCGAGCCTGTGTTTGAACTGGGCGCCTGGGGCAAAAAGAATTGCGGCCTGAAGATTATGAGTGTCGCCGCGAATACATGAGGACGCGTGCCGCGGAAATGCAGAGCGTAGCATCCGTCATATTGCCTCGGTCATAGGGAGAAGTGGTCGGAGCGAGAGGATTTGAACCTCCGACCCCCGGTCCCCCAGACCGGTGCGCTAACCGGGCTGCGCTACGCTCCGAATACCGGCACTGTGATAACAATTAAGAACGCCGTCAACCCCAAGGGGTCTATTTCAAGAGGATGCAGCGCGCTTTTTAGTCGGTACCGGCTTTGAAAGGTTCGCGTTGATGCGATCCTTCATAATGTTACTCGCCTTGAAGACAATGACTCTTCGAGGCGTTATCGGGACCACGTCGCCAGTTTTTGGATTTCGCCCCACGCGCTCAGCCTTCTGCCGTAAACCGAACGACCCGAAAGACGAAAGCTTGATAGGTTCCCCGCGCTCCAACGCCTGGACGATTTGTTTAAGTACCAATTCTACAACTTCGGCCGCCTCGTTTCGAGCCAACCCTGCTTTATCAAATACCGCTTCGGCCAAATCGGCCCGCGTTAAAGTTTTTCGGTTGAGCGCCATAGCTCTCAGTCCCTCCCCGAAGACCCGAGCCCAACAAAACCTTAACGCCTAATCCATTGATCCGCAAACGGGAAACCAATTAACTTTGGTATTGAGGTAAAGCTTTTTGCGTTCTCAGGCACTCAAACGCAACAATATTACCGCACTTATGGGGTTATTTACCAGCGAACAAGATTCGCGCCCCAGGTGAAGCCGCCACCCATGGCTTCAAGGAGAACGAGGTGCCCTTTTTTCAGGCGTCCATCGGCCTGCGCCTCGGCGAGCGCCAGCGGGATGGATGCCGCGGACGTATTGCCGTGGTGGTCGAGGGTAATAACGATCTTGTCTGGCGCTATGTTGAGTTTACGGGCCGTCCCGTCGAGGATGCGCTTATTCGCTTGATGAGGAACGAACCAGTCGATATCCGATGGCGTAAGATTATTGGCATGAAGCGTTTCCTCGATTACCTCGGAAATGGCGTTCACCGCAAACCGGAAGACCTCCTTGCCCTGCATACGAAGATGTCCCACCGTCTGGGTCGATGACGGGCCGCCATCCACGTATAGCTTATCCCGGTGCCGTCCATCCGACCGCAACAGCGACCCGATGACGCCGCGCTCGCCGAGACCGCCGGCGCTCTTTTGGCCTTCGAGAACGACGGCTCCCGCGCCATCGCCGAAAAGCACGCATGTTCCACGGTCTTCCCAATCGAGAATCCGGGAGAATGTTTCCGCGCCGATGACAAGGGCGCATTTGCTCTGGTTCGCGCGGATGAAATTATCGGCGGTGCTGAGCGCGTAAACAAAGCCAGAGCAGACGGCTTGGAGATCGAAAGCGAAGCCGCCCGTAATCCCAAGCTCCGCTTGGATAGTCACTGCCGTCGCGGGGAACGTATTGTCGGGCGTCGATGTGGCGAGCACGATCAAATCGATCCGGGAGGGGTCGATCCCCGCATCCGCAATTGCGCGCTTGGCGGCGGCGATGCCGAGGTCCGACGTCAGCTCTCCATCGGCGGCGATATGCCTGGCCTTAATCCCGGTTCTTTCCGTGATCCACTCGTCGCTAGTATCGACCATCCGAGCCAGATCGGCGTTAGTTAAAATCTTGCTGGGTAGGTAGGCTCCACAACCGAGAACCACGGATCGGGTTTGTATCACTGAGCGGCTGCCTTTAGGGCTATAGGTGGTTTGAGTTCAAGCGCGTTATGGAAGCGCTCCACGTCTTTTGCGATACCTTCCACAAGGCCACTCGCCGCCATGTCGTATCCCAGGTCGATGGCGCTTGCAAAGCCCACAGCGTCCGCTCCCCCATGACTTTTTATAACAATTCCGTTCAATCCAAGAAAAATGCCGCCATTCATCTTTCTCGTGTCCATCTTCGCGCGCAGGGCTTGGAACGCTCCCTGAGCGAGAACCGCGCCCACGCGTGCGAAAAACGACCGGCTCATCGCGGCTTTCAAATAGGCGCCGATTTGCTTTGCCGTGCCTTCCGCCGTCTTAAGCGCGATATTCCCGCTGAAACCCTCGGTCACCACGACATCGACGATGCCTATGCCGAGATCGCTGCCCTCGATAAATCCATGATAGACGATCGGAAGCTCGGGATTACGAAGCGCGGTGGACGCGCGACGAATTTCCTCGAGGCCTTTGATTTCCTCGACGCCGATATTCAGCAGCCCAACAGTCGGCTTTTCGACAGTGAAAAGCGCCCGGGCCAGCGCAGCCCCCATGCCGGCGCAATCGACGAGCTGGCGGGCATCGGCGCGCACATTTGCGCCCACGTCCAGAACGACGCTTTCGCTGGTCAATGTTGGCCAGAGCGCTGCGATTGCGGGCCGTTCGATCCCAGGCAATGTTCGCAGGCAAAATTTTGCCATCGCCATCAGCGCGCCTGTGTTGCCAGCCGAAATGGCGGCCTGCGCGTCACCTTTCTTTACGGCTTCCAGAGCAAGCCACATGCTGCTTTTGCGGCGGCCATGACGCAGCGCCTGGCTGGGCTTGTCGTCCATCGCCACCGCGACATCGGTGTGAACGACGATGCTAACGGCGCCAAGGGGCGAGTGCGCCGAGAGATGCTCGCGGATATCCCGCTCGCGTCCGAATATGATGTATCGCGTATCGGGGTGACGGATGAGAGATAGAGCCGCGGCTGGGATAACTACCGATGGGCCGAAGTCTCCGCCCATCGCGTCGAGCGCAATCGTAACTGGCGACCCCATGCCTAAAACCCGAAAGCCCGCAACTTTGCCGGAATGATGTGAGAAAAGTCTCTGCCGCCTCGGAACATACTGTATTGGGTCCGTGAGACAATCAAAATGTTACCTCTCAGTCATCAGGCCGCGCCCGCGCCGGCGCCCGCCGGCTTTGCCCAAGACTGCATCGAACGATGTCTAGCCTCCATCGTTCGCCGGCTTAAGCGCTTTCAGCGCGGCAAATGGGCCCGTATCCGCGCCCGAATCTTTCTCAACCCATTCGAAGGTATCGTTTTCGTTGCGGGGATAGGGGTCTATGGCGACGGCAAAAAGCTCGCCCAAAAGCTTTCCGATCGGAATCTGTCCATTTTCAAGAGCTTCCGGCGGGTCGGCGTCTAAAGAGGCCGAGTCCTCTTCCCCAGCTTTTTCGGTGTCTTCCGGAAGATACTCCACGGACAAAGCCTCTTCGATCTCTTTCGATATCGGGGATAAATTTATCACGCTCTCCTGGACAATGAGCGCTCGTAGGCTGCCTTCGACCCTATAGCGGCCGCCCGGCAAAACGCGAACGCGCACCTCGGACGTGAAGCTGTTCACCTCGGCCACATCCGCATAGGAAGCGAGCGCCTTCAGTTCGGCATCCGTGGCGGAATAAGAAAAGGCCTTCGAGCTTGCCGGCAAGGACTGCGCGTCGATCGTCCACGGTAGCGGAGAGCTCTGTGTCATGCGATCGATATCAACCGGCCTGTTTCAAGGCGTAAACTTCCGGGAAATTGAGATGCCCCTGCAAAAGTAGATTGAGCGGCATCTCTCCTACATTTTTGATCGACTGGAAGATGTAGGTGCATAATTCGTCCGCCGCGACGTTCGCGCTCTCGTCGCCCGACTGGAAACTCTTCCAGATCGCGTCGGCCAAGGCCAGCTTGTTCTTTTGCTCGACCGCATTGGTGTAGACTACAAGCTGCCGGTAAAACAGATCGGCGATCTTTCGCACTTCCTGGCCGACATAGACATCGGAAATTCCGAGATCGCGAACCATGCTGTCCATTTCGCGGACGAACGCCTCGATAATCTCTTTACCGAGTAGCCGGCCCTCGTTCGCGCCGAGCTTTAGGTTTTGCATGACGATGAACATGTGGATGACCAGCATGTCGAAGCGGCCGGAAAGCGTATCGGGCACACCGCACCGGACGTAGAAGACTGGATTGCGCGACTGGGCCACAATCGAATCATATATCTTCTCCGCAGCTTCACGTCGTGCTGCGCGCTCGGCAAACCAGCGAAACATTCTTTTGTCTGCACTCCATAATATGCGCTTACGCAGCACTCTGCCTTATAAAGCCTTAATCACATCCCAAAAGGTTGCAATGTTCTTGCGGCAAAGTTACGTCATCTAACGCGAAGCGATGTTGAAAAACAGCAAGTTTGAAGGGCAAATGTCAAATCAATCCTACAGAGGCGAACCTGTAAATCGCGCGCGTAACAAGCTGAGGCTTCGGTGGCTGCTTTTTCCGGCGATCTTGGGCTTGCCGCTCGCTGGTTGCGGAGGTCAGGTTATAAAGCATGGACACCTGTTTCAGGAAGAAGATCTTGTGCAAGTCCGGCCGGGAATGGGCAAAGATCAGGTCGTGCTGGCGCTCGGCACCCCGGATACGCAATCCGCGGCAGGCGGCGGCGCATATTACTATGTCTCGACCACGGCCGTGCAGAAGCTCGCCTTCATGACCCCGGAGGTCACAGACAGGCGCGTCGTGGCGGTCTATTTCGACAGCAAAGAGAAGGTGCAGCAGATCGCGAATTACGGTATGAAAGACGGCAAGGTCTTCGATTTTATCAAGCGTGAAACGCCCGTTTTCAATCGCGACCAAGGGCTGCTCAAAGACATCTTCCGGAATATCGGCCATGCGACGCCAGGCATTCCCGGGATAGAGCGTCAATAGCGCATCATTCGGTTCGTCATGGCCGGGCTCGACCCGGCCATCCAGTTTTTCGAATGCAAGGCATTGTTCCTAAAGGTAAAATTCTAATTTCGGGCAGCCGCTTCCGCCGAAGCAGTTCGTAAAATCGCTCCTCATGGCATAACAGCTTCGGCCCGTGTGTTGCTGGCTACGACCTCCGTCACCCACGGCATATTCTTTTTCGGTCTTGGCGGCGGCAGCCGCGCGGAGTCCAAGGTAGCCGCCTGTCTTTCGGCTGCACCCAATTCGGTTTGAGCTTCCGGAATAGTCGCCCTGGCGGCGCCCGGCCGTGAATTTCCAAGCCCCATTTTCGTAAGCTGCAGTTCGATCTGCATCCGCTCGATTTCGAGCTCATAGAGACGGCGGCAATCGATTCGCGACGGCCGCTGACCGAGGGGCACCACCACCCGGCCATAGACGCCCCCCGCATTGTAGTCGCCGCTTGCGTTCGACCCGATCACGCCCCCGTCGAAATAGGCGCCGTTGCTGGCGACGGTCGATTTGCAGGTTGTGCCGTCAGCCGCCCGAACTTCGTCTTGACCGTTGGGGATCGGCACGGCGGGAAGGTCGAGCCCATAGTGATTGGTGTAGTTCTGGTTGACCGAGTAAAATTGCTGCGCCTGGGCCCGAGCTTCAGCCGCGGCAACGATCGGCGCGAGACAAACTGAAAACACAAGCAACCCTGGCGCAACTCCGAAACCCCGCATCGAAGAGCTGTGCGCGGCTTTCATTTCGCCGGTTAATGGAGATTGTGAGCAACAAAACTTCCACATATCTGAGTCCTTATTCTTGTAATACTGTTAGGATCAGGGATACTTTCAACGCATACTTTAACTTTTCGATCTGCCTTGCCGCTAAACGGTACGATGACAAGCACGCGGCGTTTTTCTTGAGCGCCGATCACAAAAGACGACGGAAACACCGTGGCCTCGATCGGCTTGAAGTCTTGGTCGTAGACCCTCAGATCGAGCTTGATAGGGTGATTGTATGGGTTGCCAGGATACACTTGTAACGCGAACTTCTCCGCGAAGCTCTTGATATCTCCCCTCATCGGCTCCAGAGATTGCGCGCGGGCCAGCGAAAGCGTAAGCAGCGCGGCGATTCCCGCGAGGAGCAAAGAAATTGTCATGCGCCGATGCATTATCTTTTCCATTATTGGCACCGCACCGTGAGATCGGCCAGATAGGAGCCCGCCGGGAAGATTCCTGAAGACTTCGTGGCGGTCAGATCGATATTCGCCGTCGTAATTCCGGCGAGAAGCGAGATCGGCGTCGTTCCCACGGTCAGCGAAATCAAGGTCGCCCCCGTCCCGGTCATCTGCGTGGAAAAGGAAATATTAGTATTTCCACCCGAAGGCGCGCTCGTGAACACCGCCGGCGGCAGGAGTTGAATCGTTACGCCAAGCCCGACGACCGTCGCCGTTACCGTCCCATGCACTCCACCTGAATTTGCGGAACTCAAATGAGTGAAATCCGGGCTCGCGGCGAGCGTTCCGTCCGACGCCACAAGCGTGCATACTCCAAGCGAGAGCGCTTGGCTGGTCCACAAACCCGTCAGGCAGAACAATGCGATGGCTAAAAGGCGTTTTGAGACCAAGCGTGACATCGGACCGGTCCTACTGGCATTGAGCCGTAACGTCGGCCTGATAACTCCCGGCCGGAAACACACCTGTCGATTTCGTGGCCGACAAATTCACGCTCAGCGCCGTAATGCCGAAGTTGAGAGACGTTTGCGTGGCGCCGCTTGTCGAACCGATCGTCGTCGCGCCCGTGCCGCTATAGGTTGTCGCAAAGGTTAGGTTCGTATTTCCGCCGGTAGGCGCGCTGGTAAAGCTCGACGGCGCGACGAGAGAAAACTTAAACGTTCCGCTGGTCGCCGTTGCCGTGACAAGCCCGGCAAGGCCGCCTGTCAACGTCGAGTCGAGTGTGGTGTAGTCCGCGCTGGGAGCGAGCGTGCCGTTTGTCGCAACCAGCACACAAGCGCCGAGAAGCGTTGCGGAAAATTGGACGGTCGCGTTGACGGCTTGCGCTTCATCCCGGCAATTTAAAGGCAGAAAGCTGAGCACAACCAGGGCGGGCAAAATCGATTTTCGTTTCATGTCTCAACATCCAACCCGGCTCAGCATCGCAACCTATGGATGCACTATGATTGAAAATGCTTAATGGACGGTAAAATTAACACAACCTAACAGAGAGCCCTAGGCGAGGCTCCCACGGCTTCAATTTGTTAACTAGCGGTCCAATTCTAACATTCGCATCCCACCCGCGGCGAGAACTTTTGCGAATGTTAGGATTAAAGGACCGCTAGTAACTCTATGATTCTAGTGGATCTTTTGAATTTGACATTTGAGAGCGAGTTCGCGGCAGGCGGGACTCAAATGTCAAATTCGCTCCACGAGATACCCTCCCGGATACCCCGCTTCGCTCGCCTCCCCGGAAGAAGCTGTAACGAAATTGCCACCCAAGGTAGAAAATTGCCGGCATCGCTTTCGAAGCAGCTAAATACCTATATCTATTTTAAGTTGTGCAACCCATAGTAGCGGCGAGTGGAGATTCAGGCCTCGACCGATCTGTGTGGGCCTCCGGCTGCGCTCTTGAACATGAGGGGAAATCCTCGCCACAGCAACTTGCGGGACATGGCGAACGCTTTGCGGCCGTCATTTAAGGGACAGAAAATGAAATCATTTATTTTTGGAGGGGCGCGCAAAGCTGGCGTCGCCCTTATCGCGGCCGGCGCCGTCACGCTAGCGGTTTCGGGGGGGTCGGAGAGAGCCTACGCGGCTTGCACGACAACTAATCCAGGTGGCCTCGTCATAATAACGGACGTAATTGGAGCGCTCGTCTCTGGCCTAAATGTTAACTGCACGGGCGGCATCAACACTACGGATCTCGTCAACAACTCCGTGACCGCGAACAAGATCGACCTTACCTCATTGACAGGCGCCTTAACGGGTGCCAACGCGCTTAACTCCACAAATTTGGACCTATCACCGACCGGAAACGGACTGGTAGCCGCCCTCAATGGTTTAGGCGGGGGCGCAAATGCGCTTACCTTCAACTCCCTAAACTCGTCCAGCCTGCTAACCGGACTGAATGGGACGGCTGGGCTGACCGGAAATGCTCTTGCTCTCAATACGATCACAGGCGGCTTAACCGGCAATCTCGCGCTCGGAACTATCACCCACGACAACCTCAACTTGGCCGATGTGGTTAAGAGCGTCGGCAATAATCTTGTTGCAGCAGGCGGCGGACTTGCCGCGAATGCAGCCGATGGAAAGCTAAGCGTTTTGACCGATGGTTTAGGCGGTCTGAATATCGGCGCCAGCGGTCTCGGAATAAAACTTGCCACCAATTCAGGCCTCAATGTTGACGCCAACGGGCTTGGCATCAATATCGGCGCGGGCCTGCTGATTAATACGACAACCGGCGCCGTCGATGTCAGCGTCGGCACGGCCCAAATTCAGGACGGCTCGGTCACGGAGAGCAAGCTCGCAAATAATTCCGTCTCCACGCGAACCATCCAGGACGGCGCGGTGACGGAAAGCAAGCTCGCCAATGATTCCGTATCGACGCGCACGATCCAAGACAACGCCGTAACGGAAAGCAAGCTCGCCAATAATTCCGTGTCGACGCGCACGATCCAGGACGGAGCAGTGACGGAGAGCAAGCTCGCCGACGATTCCGTATCGACCCGCACTCTTCAGGATGGCTCGGTAACGGAAAGCAAGCTCGCCAATAATTCCGTCACGTGGAATAAGCTCGGCGCGGATGTCCGCCACAAGATCGACAAGCAATCCGAAGGCATCGCGATCGCTTCGGCCCTCGTCAATCCCGACCTGATTTCCGGCGAGCGCTTCGGCTTCACCGTAAACTACGGAAATTTCGAAGGTGAAAGCGGCATCGGATTCGGCGTGCAGGGCGTGCTGGCGAAAAATCTGTTCGGCGGCGGCGAACGCCTCGCTTTGACAGGCGCGGCGGGCGTCGGAACCACACATGGCACAGCGTCTGGACGCGTCGGCGCTCAATTTACCTGGTAATTTCGCGGCCGCCGGGAGCCCGGCGGCCCTCTCTTTTTGTGTTTAGCGCGTACGCAAAGGTTTCAAATGCGAGAATTAGCTAGCAAAGCGCGGCGAATTGCGGCCGCCGCCGGTATCCTATTTCTACACCACCAAGCT
>Ga0209069_10000868_pt1 | contig 14722 bp, 12 predicted proteins | sample Str013_2_FD_187202 | JGI IMG/M metagenome (GOLD analysis project Ga0209069, IMG submission 187202) | Freshwater sediment microbial communities in response to fracking from Pennsylvania, USA - Straight Creek_MetaG_SC_2013 (SPAdes) (version 2) | ecosystem: Environmental > Aquatic > Freshwater >...
GCTGGCGCTCGCCAGTGCCATGCGGTTCTATCTCGTCACCACGCTGGGCGAGCGTATCGTCGCCGACCTGCGCGGCGCGGTCTTCGGCCATCTCACGTCGTTGTCGTCCGCCTTTTTCGACGAGGCCAAGACCGGCGAGATGGTCTCGCGGCTCACGGCCGATACCACCCAGATCAAGGCCGCCGTCGGATCCTCGGTCTCGGTCGCGCTACGCAATCTGGTCCTGTTCCTCGGGGCCTCGATCATGATGGTGTGGACCAGCCCGCGGCTGTCCGGCTACGTGCTCATCGCCATTCCCGTCATCGTGCTGCCGCTCTACGGGTTCGGGCGCGCCGTGCGCCAGCGCTCGCGCCTGGCGCAGGACGCGCTGGCTGACGCCTCGGCCTACGTGTCCGAATTGATCGGCGCCATCCGCGTATTGCAGGCCTTCACCAATGAGGCGATGGCGATCGGCCGGTTTCGCGAGTCGGTCGAGCGCGCCTACCGCGCCGCCGTCCTGTCGACCCGGGCGCGTGCGATCCTCACTGCGATTGCGATCTTTCTGGTGTTCGCGAGCGTGGTCATCGTGCTGTGGGTCGGCGCCCAGGACGTGCTGGCCGGCACCATCACGCCGGGCCTGCTGTCGCAGTTCCTGCTGTTCGCGGTGCTGGCGGCCGGTGGCCTGGGCGAGCTTTCCCAGGTCGGCGGCGAGGTCGCGGCCGCGTCGGGCGCCGCCGAGCGTTTGTTCGAGATCCTGGCGATCAAGCCGGCCATCGAGCGGCCGGCGCATCCGATCGCGCTGCCGGCGCCGGCGCGCGGCGAGGTGAGTTTCGAGTCGGTCGGTTTTTTCTATCCGGCGCGGCCGGACGTTCGCGTGCTCGATGGCATCTCGTTTCGCGTGCAGCGCGGCGAGAAGGTCGCGCTCGTCGGCCCTTCGGGCGCCGGCAAGAGCACGATCTTCCACCTGCTGCTGAGGTTCTACGATCCCGCGTCCGGCACCATCACGTTCGACGGCGTGCGGCTCACCGATGCCGATCCGTTCGCGCTGCGTCGGAATATCGCGTTGGTCCCGCAAGACGCGGTCGTGTTCGGCGCATCGATCGGCGAAAACATCCGGTTCGGGCGCCCGCAGGCGAGCGACGCCGAGGTGGCGCAGGCGGCTGATCTCGCGCTCGCCTCCGAGTTCATCCACCGAATGCCGCAGGGCTTCGAGACGCCGGTCGGCGAACGTGGCGTGACCCTTTCGGGCGGCCAGCGCCAGCGCATAGCGATCGCACGGGCGATCCTGCGCGACGCCCCGCTCCTGCTGCTCGACGAGGCGACATCCTCGCTCGATGCCGAGAGCGAGACGCTGGTCAAGGCCGCGCTCGAGCATCTGATGCAGGAACGCACCACGCTGGTGATCGCACACCGGCTGGCGACCGTGCAGTCCTGCGATCGAATTCTGGTGATGGAGGCCGGCCGCATCGTCGAAGAGGGAACCCATGAGCGGCTCGTCGCCGGCGGCGGCCTCTACGCGCGGTTGGCCAAGCTGCAATTCCAAACCGGTTGATCGCTGGTCATCCGCCCTCAGGGTCGCCAAGCCATCTTGCGAATGGGCGCACCGGAGCGTGGGTTGACGTCGCTTCCGCTGACGACGAATCCCTGCTTTCCGTAGAACCGGATGGCGCGGCCGTTGTCGGCATTGACCGCGAGATCCAATCCTGCGGGCGAGAGCCGCTTGGCCTCGGCCAGGAGCGCACCGGCGATCGGCGTTCCCCACGCTTCCGGGGCAACCACGATTTGATCGAGATAGAGCGTCTTGGGATCGACGGTCACGAAGCCGACCAATTGTCCGGCCGATTCGGCGACGGTTATCGTTGCGGTCGGCACCAGCTCATCGCGCCAGCGCTGCCGCCACCAGTCGAGGCGCGCCGTAAAGTCCAATCGCGGATAGGCGATCTGCCAGGTCCGGCGCCACAGCTCGATCGCCGTTTCTTCGTCGGCTTCCTGGTAAGGCCGCAGCGTGAAGGCGGCCGCGCTCACCGCTCCGTCAGCTTCAGCTCGATGCGGCGGTTGCGGCTATAGGCTTCCTCGGTCCGGTCGGTATCGATCGGCTGGAACTCGCCGAAACCGGCCGCCACCAACCGCTGCGGCAAGACGCCCTTGCTGATCAGGTATTGCACGACCGAGATCGCGCGGGCCGCCGACAGGTCCCAGTTCGATCTGAATTGCACGCCGTTGATCGGGCGCACGTCGGTGTGGCCGTCGACCCGCAGCACCCAGGCGATCTCACCCGGAATTTTCTTGTCGAGATCGAGGAGCGCGGAGGCGAGCCCGTCGAGTTCGAGACGTCCCTCCGGCTTGAGTACCGCCTGGCCGGTGTCGAAGAACACCTCCGACTGGAACACGAAGCGGTCGCCGACAACGCGGATATCGGGCCGCTCGCCCAGAATGGCGCGCAGCCGCCCGAAGAAATCGGAACGGTAGCGCGAAAGCTCCTGCACGCGCTGGGCCAGCGCGACATTCAGGCGCTGGCCGAGATCCGTGATCTGGACCTGCGCGTCCTTGTCCTTCTGGGCCGAGGCGTCGAGCGCGTCTTGCAATGCCCCAAGCTGCCGACGCAGCGCCGCGATCTGCTGGTTGAGCACCTCGACTTGCGCCAGCGCGCGGCCCGAGATGCGCTTTTCAGCGTCGAGCGCGCTCGATAGTGCGGTCACCTTGCCTTGAACATCGAGGGATCCGCTGCCGGCGCCTTCGTACAGGCCCTTGTAGCGATCGCGCTCGCCCTCGGCCGCGAGCAGATTTGCATTGAGCTGCGCGAGCTGATCTTCGGCGCTCACCTTGCCGGATTTTTCCAGCGACAGAAGCTCGGTGAGCTGCGCGATCTGCGCGTTGAGGCGGTTCAACGCGGTGTCCTTGCCGGACATTTCCTGCGTCAGGTAGAACTGCACGACCACGAACACGGTGAGCAGGAAGATGACGCCAAGCAGCAAGGTCGACAGCGCGTCGACGAAGCCGGGCCAGTAGTTCATGCCGCTGTCGCGACCGCGGCGGGCAAGGGACATGGGTTCTGCCTGATCGGGCTACTTGCTGTTGACGTTCTCGCGAACCAAGATCTCCAACAAACGGCGGATCTCGCGATGCTGCTCGGCCTGCGAATCAACCCAGTCGCGGATCATCTGCTGCTCGGTCCGCATGTGGTGGACCAGGCCCTGGATGGCCTCCGCCAGATTGGCCATGGCGGTGGTCGCGGCCCTGCTCGATCCGCCTTCGGCCACCACCTCCTTCAGCCGGTCGATCGTTACCTTCAAGTCGCCCGGTGGTGCGGCGGCCGCGGCGGGGGTCCCGGCCTCGGCGCCCGCGCCGAGGTCGCGGACCGTGGTGGACAGCCAATCTTCGAGATCGGTGTAGAAGCGGTTCTGCGCCTGGCTGGACTGCAGGTCGAGGAAACCGAGCACCAGCGAGCCGGCCAGACCGAACAGCGACGACGAAAACGAAATGCCCATGCCGCTGAGCGGCGCCGCCAAGCCCTCGCGGAGCGAGTCGAACGTGGATTGGGCATCGCCGCCGACCTTGAGGGTGTTGATGACGTTGCCGACCGAACCGACGGTGACAATCAGGCCCCAGAACGTCCCGAGCAGGCCGAGGAAGACCAGCAGCCCGGTCATGTAGCGCGTTATGTCGCGCGCTTCATCGAGCCGAGTGGCGATCGAATCGAGAATGCCGCGCATCGTGGTCGAGGAAATTGACATCCGGCCCATGCGATCGCCCAGGATCGACGCCATCGGGGCGAGCAGAACCGGCGGCCGATCCATGGCAAGGCCCGGATCGGCCAGCCGGAAGCCATTGACCCAGTCGACCTCCGGAAACAGCCGGATGACCTGCCGGAAGGTCAGCATGATGCCGATGATCAGCACGCAGATGATCACGGCGTTGAGGCCGACATTGGATACGAACGCAACGGCGATCTGCTTGTAGAGGATGACCACTACGAGCGCGCACAGGACCAGGAACACCATCATCCGGACCAGAAAGATCCGGGGCGAGGACAGCTTCAGTGGATCGAGGTCACGCGCCATGGGGAATCGGCCAGCGATCGTTAAGGGCGACACATACTATGACATTGGCGATCTTTGACATAGTCGATGCGAAAGGAAAAAGCAGGGCTGCGGCAAAAATCATTGCTGCCGCCCGGGAACTCCGGCTCCGCGTCGCGGCACCGGCTCGATATGCGATCGCCCACATCTCCCGCCGGTATTTTGGGCTCATCCCGATCCTGCGGCTCGGCCCGGCGAAATCGGACGGTCTCGGCCGGCGATGCGGAACGATCGTGCCTCAAGACTTCGCTGCCTTGCCGAGCAGCCCGAGCAGATCCCGGTGCATCGTCTCATTGCCGGCGACGACATCCCCGCTGATCCAGGGCGTATCGCCCTTGTCGAAATCGGTGACAAAGCCGCCGGCCTCGCGCACCAGGACAAGTCCCCCCGCGATATCCCAGGGCGAGAGCTGGCGTTCCCAATAGGCATCGAAGCGCCCGGCCGCCACCCAGGCGAGATCGAGGGAGGCCGCCCCGAATCGGCGCAATCCGGCCACCTTGGGCTGTACGACGGCGAGCTCGCGGTTTCCGAGCTCCAGGTCGCCGCGTCCCAGATGGGGCAGCCCGCAGGCAATGACCGCATCGCCGAGCCGCTTTCGCGCCGCCACCCGCAGCCGCTGATTGTTGAGAAAGGCGCCCTTGCCGCGCTCGGCGGTGAAAAGCTCGTCGTTGATCGGATTGTAGACCAAGCCGGCCACGATCATGCCGTCGCGCTCGAGCCCGATCGAGATCGCAAAATGCGGAATGCCGTGCAGGAAGTTCGAGGTGCCGTCGAGCGGATCGACGATCCAGGTGTGGGTTTCGTCGGTGCCCGCGCGGCGGCCGCCCTCTTCCCCCACAAAGCCGTAGCCGGGGCGCGCCGCCGAAAGCTCCGCGCACAATATCTCCTCGGCACGACGATCGGCGGCAGTGACGAAATTCGCCGGTCCTTTCAACGAGACCTGCAGGTGCTCGACCTCGCCGAAGTCGCGCTTGAGCGTGCGCCCGGCCTTGTGAGCGGCCTTGATCATGACGTTGAGGAGCGCGGAGCGGAGCATGGAAGGGTTTCGCGGGTTAAGGGCCTGCCGTCATCCGCGACGGCGGATGACCCGGCAACGAACACAACAGTGACCGACACCTTGATGGGCGACCCATCAAGAAAAAGCGTGGCGAGCGAGGTGACGGGTGTTTCGCCGCGGAGCCGGGCATGATGGCCCAAGTTCTGGTGGCCGGGTGTTTTGGTGGCCAAGTAGAGGTCTGCCTGTCGGGCGCCGGCCCGTCAAGAGCGCGACAATTTGATCGCCTCGAGCCACGGCTGTGCCGCCTTCTCGCCGGCGGCCCGCACGTCCGGCTTTTGGCCGCGCATGAAATCGTCGAGCCCGATGTCGCCGTCCCCGCCGGCCTTGGCGATGAGATGCCACTTGATGGCTTGCACCGGGTCGGCCGGTACCCCCTTGCCGTTGGCCAGGATATTGGCGAGGCGGTTCTGCGCCACCGGATTGCCCTTGCGGGCCGCCTTGCGAAGCAGGTCGGCGGCCGTCGCCTCGTCCTTGGCGACGCCGGTGCCGTTGAACAGCGCGATGCCGTATTCGAGCTCGGCATCGGTATTGTCGGCGAGCGCTGCCGCGGCGAGCAGGCGGGCGGCTTGGACCGGGTCCTTGGGCACACCGCGGCCATCCTTGTAGAGCGTGGCGAGCGCATATTGGGCTTCAGGATTTCCGGCCTGCGCCGCGCCCCGAAAGAGCTCGGCGGCGCGCGCGAGATCCTGCGGGAGCAACTGACCTTCGAGATAGAGCAGACCGAGATCATAGGCGGCCGCGACGTGTCCGAGCTTGGCGGCGTTGGTGAGCAGCTTGGTGGCCTCTTCACGATTGATGGGTCCGCCGCGTCCGGAAAGCCGGAACATGGCAAGCGCGAAGATCGCTTCGCGATCGCCGCGGTCGGCCGCGAGCCGGTACCATCCGGCGGCCTTGGTGTCGTCGCGTGCCACCCCAAAGCCGTTGCCGTAAATCTCGCCCAGGAGCGTCATCGCCTTGACGTCGCTTTTCTCATCGACCCGGCGGGTCGCGAGCGACAAGGCGGTGAGATAAAAGCCGCGCTGGAACGCCCCGAAGGCAAGATCGGGCTCGCGCCCGGAGGCCGCCGCGGCTGGCGAAGTGTCGGTCGGCTCGGATTTGGCTGCGGCGGGCTTTTGCGGTGGCGCTGGTTTGGCGGCCGGCTTGGCGGGTGTTTGCGGCGGGGTCGGCGTCTTCGCCGCAGGCGGCGTGAGCTGGGTCGGGGTCTGCGCGGACGCGGGTACGAACGATCCACCGGCTGCGAGCAGCCCATCGGCGAGGCAAGCCGCGAGCAAGGCCGCGGCCGCATGCCGGCGCGCGCTCATTCGACCGCCTCCGGCAGCGCGATGCGTTGCGCCGCGTCGGCCAGCGCCGCGGCCGGACCGCGGATATCATCGAAAATGCAATCGCCGACCGCGACGAAATCCGCCCCGGCGGCCGCCAGCGCCTCCACTTCGGCGAGCGTGGCGGCAAACCCGACGCAAGGTGGCTCGAAGATTTCGGCCCACCAGCTCACGCGTTCCGCGACCGCCTCGAAGGAGGGACGGTGTCCGGCCGGATCGGGCTCGCCGAACAGGACGTAGTCGGCGCCGGCTTCGGCCGCCAGCATGGCGTCGTGACGGGTGATGAGCCCGCCGCATCCCGCGATCCGCTCCGGCCGCAGGGCGGCCTGCGCGGCGTTGAAAGCCTCGATGCCGATCAGATGCGCGCCGTCGGCGCCCACGCGTGCCACGATGTCCGGATGGCCGGCGATCAGCAACGCCGCGCCCGCGTTCTGAACGATGGGCGCAAGCGGTTTGGCGATATTGATCAAGCCCCGCTCATCGCGCGCCGCGAGGCGCAGCAGCACCGCCGCTACCTCGGCGCCGGCCAGCGCTGCGGCCAACGTGCCGGCAAACCCGGCCGGGTCGGCGACCTCGGGGCTGACAAGGTATAGGCGCGGGTCAGGGCGCCGCGGTTTGATCTTATCGTCTCGGGACGCCATGGCGGAGTCGCTTGCCCCGGCAATCGGGCGGATTGGGGGCGTTCGTGGTTACTTTTTTACCTACGGACGGTTAAGAATTTGCAGCGGCTCAAGAAGTTCATGCGGCCTTCTTCTCCAGCTCGGATTTCCATTGGCCGAGCGCCGCCAGGCTGTTCATCATGGCGCGGTGCCCGAAAGCCCGTTGCGCCGCCGCGACATTCTCGCTCTTTCCAGCCCACGCTTTTTGCGGTGCCGCCTGCAGGGCGCGGCCATACGAGAACGTGAGCCGCCAGGGCAGACCGCCGGCCTTGTTCATGGCGTCGAGATGCGCGGTCGCATCCTCATCGGATTGGCCGCCGGACAGGAACGCAATGCCGGGAACGGCAGCGGGAACGCAGGCCTTGAGCACCTTGAGGGTCTTGTCGGCGACCTCGTCGACCGTGGCGCGCTTCGCGCACTTCTTGCCCGCGACCACCATGTTCGGCTTGAGCACCATGCCCTCGAGCGCGACCCGCTGGTCATAGAGCTGCTCGAACACGCGCTTCAATGCCCACTCGGTGGCGAGATAGCAGCGGCCGATGTCGTGATCGCCGTCCATGAGCACTTCGGGCTCGACGATCGGCACGATGCCTTCGTCCTGGCAGAGCGCCGCATAGCGCGCGAGCGCATGGGCGTTCGTGTTGATGCAGGTGGCGGTCGGGATGCCGGCCCCGATGTCGATGACGGCGCGCCACTTGGCGAACTTGGCCCCGAGCCCGCGATATTCGATCAGGCGCTCGCGCAGGCCGTCGAGACCCTCGGTGACGACCTCGTTCGGACAGAACGGGAGCGGCTTGAGGCCTTTGTCGACCTTGATGCCCGGCAGCGCTCCGGCCTTTTCCAGCACCTTGACCAGCGGGGTGCCGTCTTTCGCGTTCTGGCGGATGGTCTCGTCGTAGAGGATGACGCCGGATATGTATTTCGTCATCGCCTCGGTCGAGCGAAACAGCATCTCCCGGTAGTCGCGCCGGTTGTTGTCGGTCGACTCGGCGCCGATGGCGTCAAATCGCTTCTTGATGGTGCCCGATGATTCATCGGCGGCGAGGATGCCGCGGCCAGGTGCAACCATGGCCTCGGCGACCCTATTGAGCTCAGCGAGGTTCAATTGCAGCCTCCTTCACGTGTTTTGATCAGAAGTTCCTAGAGCATTTTCAGGAAAAGTGGAATCCGGATTTCCGTCCGAAAGTGCGACAATGCAAGCATGCCCGAGCGGTTTCTGGTTCCAGCGACCCGTGAAAACCGCTCCAGCCCGCTATCCTCGGCACTTTTCCCTCAAAACCTGCACCCCGGGCAAGGGCTTGCCTTCCAGCCATTCGAGGAATGCGCCGCCCGCCGCCGACACATAGGTCATGCGGTCGACCGTCCCGGCCGCGTTGAGCGCCGCCACCGTGTCGCCGCCGCCCGCCACCGAGACAATCTTGCCGGCGGCGGTAAGTTCCGCGGCGGCTTCGGCGACCGCGATCGTGCCGTTGTCGAAGGGCGCCATCTCGAACGCGCCGAACGGACCGTTCCACACCAGCGTCTTCACCCGGCCCAGCACCGAGACCACATGCTCGATGGTGCGCGGGCCGATATCCAGGATCATCTCGTCGGCACCCACCGCATCCACCGAAACGGTTCGCGACGGGGCATTGGCTTCGAACTTCCGCGCCGTGACGGCGTCGACCGGCAGCACGATCTCGCAGCTCTTGGCGGCGGCTTGGAGCAGAATGTCACGCGCGGTGCCGGCCAGCTCGTGCTCGCAGAGCGACTTGCCCACGTCCTTGCCTTGCGCGGCCAGGAAGGTATTCGCCATGCCGCCGCCGATGATCAAGACATTGACCCTGGGAATCAGGTTGCCGAGCAGCACGAGCTTGGTCGAGACCTTGGCTCCGCCCACGATGGCGGCGAGCGGACGTTGCGGCGCGTCCAGCACCCGGCTGAAGGCGGCAAGCTCCGCCTCCATGGCGGGCCCCGCATAGGCCGGCAGAATGTGGCCAAGGCCTTCGGTCGAGGCATGGGCGCGGTGCGATACCGAAAACGCGTCGTTGACCCAAATATCGCCAAGCCGGGCCAGGGCCGCCGCGAAGGCGGGATCGTTCTTTTCCTCGCCGGCGTGGAAGCGCGTATTTTCCAAGCAGAGTATGTCGCCCGGCTGCATGGCTTTCGCGGCGGCTTCGGCTTTTGCGCCGATGCAATCGTCCGCGAAGGCGACCGTGCGGCCCAGGATGCGTGCGGTTGCGGCGGCGATCGGCTTGAGCGAGTCTTTCGGGTCGGGCCCCTTGGGCCGGCCCAGATGCGAGAGCAGGATCACCATGCCGCCCCGATCGGCGATTCCGATGATGGTCGGCGCCATGCGCTCGATGCGGGTTGCGTCGGAGACCGCACCGTCCTGCATCGGGACATTGAGGTCGACGCGCAGCAGCACCCGCTTGCCCTTCACGTCGGCCTGATCGAGCGTACGGAAACCGGTCATTCTCCTACCGATCACTTCTGCTGAAATTCTACCGCAATCAGTCTGCCTGAAATTTAGATCAGCTTTCCCATCGCCACGGCGGTGTCCACCATCCGGTTCGAGAAGCCCCATTCGTTGTCGTACCACGACATCACCCGCACCAGCGTGCCATCCATGACCTTGGTCTGGTCCAGGTGGACGATCGAGGAGCGAGCATCGTGGTTGAAGTCGATCGAGACGTTGGGCCGATCGGTGTAGCCGAGAATGCCCTTGAGCTGCTGCTCGGCAGCGCGCTTCACGGCGCCGTTGATCTCCTCCACGGAGGTCGCTCGCTTGGCGACGATCTTCAGGTCGACCACCGACACGTTCGGCACCGGCACCCGGATGGCCACGCCGTCGAGCCGGCCGGCGAGCTCCGGCAGCACCAGGCCGACCGCCTTGGCGGCGCCGGTCGAGGTCGGGATCATGGATACCGCCGCCGCGCGGGCCCGATAGAGATCCTTGTGGAACTGGTCGTGCGAGGGCTGATCGTTGGTGTAGGCGTGCACCGTCGTCATGAAGCCCTTGTCGATGCCGACCGCGTCATTGAGCACCTTGGCGAGCGGCGCCAGGCAATTGGTGGTGCAGGATGCGTTCGATACGACCTTATGGTCGCGGGTCAGCTTGTCGTGATTGACGCCGTAGACCACGGTGAGATCCACATTGTCGGCGGGCGCCGACACCAGCACGCGCTTGGCGCCGGCCGTGAGATGCGCCGAAGCCTTGTCTTTTGTGGTGAAGAGGCCGGTGCATTCGAGCGCAATGTCGACCGCGAGCTCGCGCCAGGGCAGCAGCGCCGGGTCCTTGATGGCGGTGACCTTGATCGGCCCGATGCCGCAATCCAGGATGTCGCCCGTGACCGTCACCTCGCCCGGAAAGCGGCCGTGCACGGAATCGAACCGCAGGAGATGCGCGTTGGTCTCGGGCGGAGCGAGGTCATTGATGGCGACCACGGTGATGTCGCCGCGCTTAGCTTCGACTATGGCGCGCAACACGTTGCGGCCGATGCGTCCGAACCCGTTGATGGCAACCCGAACTGACATTTCCCGGCTCCTTGGCGGGCCCGCCGTGGCGTCAAACCCGCGTGTTCGAGGGTCGATTGGTAATTGTCACCGGCCCGCAAAGCAACGGAGCCAATGTCGACGCCTTTAGGTGCTTTTCAATTTGCTTAATGCGGCCTCCGCGACCTTCTCGGCGGTGATGCCGAAATGGCCGTAAAGCTCCTTGGCCGGTGCGCTGGCGCCGAACGACGTCATGCCCACGAAGGCGCCGTCCGAGCCGATGATCTCGTCCCAGCCTTGCCGAATGGCGGCCTCGATCGCGACCCGGACGGGCGCGGCGCCGATGACGTTTCGCCGCTCGGCGGCGGGCCGCGCGCGGAACAGCTCGAAGCACGGAACCGATACGACGCGCGCCCGCACGCCGCGCGCGCCCAAGAGCTTCTGCGCTTCGACCGCGATCGTGACCTCGGACCCGGTGGCGAACAGCGACACGTCGGCGGCGCCGCCTTGCGCCGGTGCGCCACTTGGCGCCGGTGCGCCACTCGGCGCCGAGGCGATCTCGTAGGCGCCGGCCGCGCAGCGGTTGCGGTCATCGGCTTCGAGGCGCAGTTGCGGCAGGTTCTGCCGCGTCAGCGCCAGTACGCTCGGGCCGCGCGCCTCGAGCGCGAGCTGCCAGCATTCGATGGTCTCGACCGCATCGCAGGGGCGGAACACCAGAAGGTTGGGTATCGCGCGCAGCGCCGCCAGATGCTCGACCGGCTGGTGCGTCGGCCCATCCTCGCCGAGCCCGCTGGAATCATGGGTCATCACATGGATCACGCGCTGGCCCATGAGGGCAGCGAGCCGGATGGCCGGTCGGCAATAGTCGGAGAAGACCAAGAACGTGCCCGAAAACGGGATGATCCCGCCGTGCAGCGCCATGCCGTTCATGGCCGCCGCCATGCCGTGCTCGCGCACGCCGTAATGGATAAAGCGTCCCCCATAGTCGGCGGCCGACAGGATCTTGGCGCCTTTTGGCCTGGTATTGTTGGAGCCGGTGAGATCGGCGGAGCCGCCGACCATTTCCGGCACCGCCGCCGTCAAGGCCTCGATCGCGTTCTCCGACGCGATGCGGCTCGCAATGTCTTTCGGCGCTGCCGCGAGCTTCTCCTTCACGGCTCGCACCGCGACCGCGATCCTGTCCTTGGGCAGGTCGCCGCGGTTGCGTCGCTCGAGCTCGGCGCGCTGATCGGGGGCCAATGCGGCAAGGCGCCCGAGCCACGCCTGGCGCGTGCCCTTGCTGCGCTCGCCGGCCCGCCGCCAGGCCGCGCGCACATCGGGCGGTATCTCAAAGGCGGGCAAATCCCAGCCGAGACGCGCGCGCGCGCCTTTGATCTCCTCGGCTCCCAGCGGAGAGCCGTGGCTCTTCTCGGTTCCGGCCTTGGTCGGTGCGCCGAATCCGATGATGGTGCGGCACGCAATCAGTGATGGCCGATCGCAGCCTTTGGCGGCCTCGATTGCCGCGGCGACCGCGTCGGGATCATGCCCGTCGATGCGGCTCGCGGCCCAGCCGGCGGCCTCGAAGCGCTTGACCTGATCGACCGAGTCGGCGAGCGCGAGCGGCCCGTCGATCGAGATGCCGTTGTCGTCGAACAGCACGATGAGCTTGTTGAGCCGCAGATGCCCGGCGAGCGCGATCGCCTCCTGGCTGATGCCTTCCATCAGGTCGCCGTCGGAGGCGAGCACGAAAGTGGAGTGGTCGACCAGATCGCCGCCGAATACGGCGGCCATGTGCCGTTCGGCAATCGCCATGCCGACCGCGTTGGCGAGCCCCTGGCCGAGCGGCCCGGTCGTCGTCTCGATGCCGGGCGTGTGGCCGTATTCCGGATGGCCGGGCGTCAGCGAGCCGAGCTGGCGGAAGCGCTTGATCTCCTCGATGGTCATCTTCTCATAGCCGAGCAGATGAAGCAGCGCGTAGATCAGCATCGAGCCGTGGCCGGCGGAGAGCACGAAGCGGTCGCGATCGGGCCAGGCCGGATCGGCCGGATCGAATCTCAGGAATTGTCCGAACAGCACGGTGGCGATGTCGGCGGCCCCCATGGGCAGGCCCGGGTGCCCGCTCTTCGCCTGTTCCACCGCATCCATGGCGAGCGCCCGGATGGCGTTGGCCATGCGCTGATGCTCCATCTGATGCTCCGCGTCGGGGTGCTCGGGCCGCAAGGTCGTGCCCGTCCTCGCGTCGCGGCTCGCGACGGGCGGGGCAGCCGCCGCTGCTGCGGCCAGGGGTGGGGTCGGAATCGGCATGCTGAGCCAGGGCGGGAGTTGCTGGTTCGAGCCTCTAGCACGGGGCAGAGTGGAGTCAAAGAACGCCTCTGCGGTCGCCGCCGGCCGTCAACCCCGCTATGCACAGAGTAGGGGAGAAACTTCGCGCCGGCGTTGACGGATAGCCGTCATCCCACGTAAGCTTCCATTCCTAACTGCTTGCCGCGCATATGATTTTGGTGGCTCAACGTGGGCCGATCAGTGGGGTCGGGCGGCGATGACCGATGCTGGCGCAATTGAAGCGGCTACCCGGCGCCTGATGCTGGCGCTTGACGGGCTGGAGGCGGCGGCCGAGCGGCGGCGCGAGGCTGATCGCGCCGAGCTCGGCATTGCCGATCAGATGCACGCGCTCGGTGCGGATCGATCGCGCTTGGCGGCCGATCTTGATGCCGTGACGGCGCGGGCGCGAGCCCTGGAAACCACCAATCAGGAGGTCGCCCGGCGGCTCGATACCGCCATCGAGACCATTCGCTCCGTGATCGAGGCAAACGACAGTTGATGTATCCATGCGTGCAGCCGAGCGTATCATGTCGCAGGTAACCGTCACTATTAACGGCCGTCAGTTTCGCATGGCTTGCGAGGACGGGCAGGAGAGCCACCTGTTGCGGCTCGCCCAGGACCTCGATCAGCGAATCGAGAGGCTGCGCGGCACGTTCGGCGAAATCGGCGATACGCGGCTCACCGTCATGGCCGCATTGACGGTTGCCGACGAGCTCGCGGACACGAGCGGTAAATTGCGCCGCCTGGAAGAAGATCTGTCGGGGCTGCAGGATGCGCGTGCGGTCTCCGCCGAGCGGGCCGAAGCCACCCAGGCGGCGATCGCGGCGGCACTCAATTCCGCCGCCGAGCGCATCGAGCAGGTGGTCAAGGCGCTCAATCCCAGTCGGCCCGCCGGCGTCACGCTCGGGTGAATCACCGAAACGAATCAGTTTGCCAAGAATCAGTTTGCCAAGAACTGGTTTGCCAGGTGGCGCTCGGCGCGCGACCGCACTACATTGGCGGGGCGGGGCTGCGGGGCGCGTTAGGAGCATATCCCCGGGGCCTTATCGATCTCACGGGAGCTGTCCCTGTCCGGGCTCGTGGGTCCGGGCACATGGCGCCCACCTACTTGCGTAGGGAACCCGGGATCGAACACTCCGACGGCCATCGTGGCTCCGCATTCTTTTGACCTTGGCCGACATCTGGTTTCCGCCGCTCTCTCGCTTGCCGATCATGAGCATTTTCAGGAAAAGTGGAATCCGGTTTTCCGTCCGAAAATGCGGATACGTCAAAGAGAGCGTTTTCAAGAATCGATGACGAGCGTAGTGCCTGATTCCTTCTCGGCCGCCCCCAAAGCCGAACTGCGGCGCGAAGCGCTCGCGCGCCGCGATGCGCTGCCGGCGGCCGATCGCGCGCAAGCCGCCGAAACGATCGCAGCCCGAAAGTTCCCGCTTGCGGTCGCGCCCGGCGTCGTCGTGGCGGGCTTCATGCCGATGAAGAGCGAGATCAATCCGCTGCCGCTCATGCGCAAGCTCGCCGATGCGGGCGCCCGCATCGTGCTGCCGGTGGTGGCCGGGCAGGGCAAGCCGCTGATCATGCGGGCTTGGGCATTCGGCGAGCCGCTCGCCGCCGGCGTCTGGGGAATTCGCCAGCCTGAGCCCGCCGCACCTGCCCTTGCGCCCGACATATTGATCGTGCCGCTCTTGGCCTTCGATCGGGCCGGCCACCGCATCGGCTATGGGGCCGGCTACTACGACCTGACCCTCGCGGCGTTGCGGGCCCGGCAAGCGGTGGTCGCGGTCGGGATCGCGTTTGCGGCCCAGGAAATTGCGGCGGTCCCTGCCACCCCCCACGACGCGCCGCTCGATCTCGTGC
>Ga0209069_10000869_pt1 | contig 14722 bp, 14 predicted proteins | sample Str013_2_FD_187202 | JGI IMG/M metagenome (GOLD analysis project Ga0209069, IMG submission 187202) | Freshwater sediment microbial communities in response to fracking from Pennsylvania, USA - Straight Creek_MetaG_SC_2013 (SPAdes) (version 2) | ecosystem: Environmental > Aquatic > Freshwater >...
TTGGAATACTGTCTGACGGATCTTTTTTCTGGGGGTGAGCGGCCCAGTAAAAAAGATTGCTGTAATCGGGCGCCATATTACCGGCGGTTGTTTTGTACTGCGAAATGAATTCCGAATATTTAGGAGTACATCCTACAGAAAAGAAAAAACAAACCCAAAAGAAAAGGCGGACAACGGTTCTGTACATTTTTTAAAATTAATGTATCTGTCGTTTACCGGTATGCGGCCAGCATAAATTTTGAAAGATTTTACCTTTTAGGGCTGCTGCTGCCGGGTAAGGAGGCAATATTACAGTCCCGATGCAGCGGGTTGCGGTAAAATAATTTCTTACATTTACAGGCTGATTTTAATAACGATAAAATGTATCATTATGGCAATACCCGTTGTTAATCTTGCAGATTTCCTGAGTGGCGATCCGCAATTGAAACAAAAATTTGTAAATGATTTGGGCAAAGCGTATGAAACCGTTGGCTTTGTAGCGGTTACCAATCATGGCATACCCGAAGACCTGATTGGGGATCTTTACAAATACGTGCAGCAGTTTTTTGCCCTGCCGCTTGAAAAGAAAAAAAATTACGAAGTGGCTGGCCTCGCCGGACAACGCGGCTATACTTCATTTGGTAAGGAACATGCCAAAGGAAGCGACGCCCCCGACCTGAAAGAGTTTTACCAGCATGGGCAAATGGTAGAGGATGGCGATCCCATTAAGGCAGAATACCCCGACAATGTTGTGATCAAAGAAATCCCTTCTTTTACGCCAATACTCAACAGAACTTACAAGGCATTTGAAAAATCGGGCAAAGCATTGCTGCAGGCCATTGCCCTGTACCTGAAACTGGATGAAAACTATTTCAATGATTTTATACACAATGGCAATTCCATTTTAAGGGCCATCCATTATCCGCCCATTCTTGCAGAGCCCAAATCTGCTATCCGTGCAGAGCAACACGAAGACATCAACCTGATTACTTTACTGGTTGGTGCATCTGCCGGCGGTTTACAAATACTAACCAAACAAAACGAATGGGTGGAAGCCATCTCTCTGCCCGACCAGATTGTGGTAAACGTGGGCGATATGCTGCAGCGCCTCACCAATAACAAACTAAAATCCACTACGCACCGGGTTGTAAACCCTCCCCGCGAAATGTGGCATACCTCCCGTTTTTCCATTCCCTTCTTCTTGCATCCCAGGGGAGAAATGAACCTTGCTTGTTTGCCAACAACGGTAGACAGCACCCATCCCAAAGCTTATCCGGATGCTACGGCCGGTGAATACCTGGATGAAAGATTGAGAGAAATTGGACTTAAAAAATAACCAGCAACACAAGCTTTTATACAAACCCGGCCAAAAGCCGGGATTTTTTGTGCCATTCACCCGATTTTACAACCATTCATCCATTCGCTAAAAAAAAATCTAAATTCCCCGAATGGGCTAAAAGCCTTGCCTGTATTGGTTTATAGTCAAAGCCGGTTATCTTTTTATAAAGATTACCTTCCTTTGGTTGGTACTTTGTGTTGCATAGTACTAAAACATTACCTATGTTTGTGTTGTCAAAGTAGAAAAGCGATCATCCGCCGGAGGCAGGCAGACAAAGGAGCACATTAAACCTTATCAACCTTATCCTTAAAAACTCCCTGCCTGCCCCCGGCAATAAATAAAGCGCATATGAATATTGAAAACACACAAAGCCAGATGCGGAAGGGGATACTGGAATTCTGTATCCTTTCCATCATCCGCCGGGGAGAATCTTATCCAAGTGATATTGTGGAAGAGATGAAGGGTGCCAACCTGAATATTTTTGAGGGAACCCTTTACCCGCTGCTGACCAGGTTGAAGAATGCCGATATGCTGACCTACCGCTGGGTAGAAAGCAATTCGGGGCCTCCCCGCAAATATTTCTCGCTTACTGATAAAGGCCAGGCCTTTTACAATGAGCTGGAAGCTACCTGGAAAGAACTGGCCAATGCCGTAAATGCCCTGGCCAAAAAAACGGAAAGCATGCCAGACACTACTAACCAAAACCCATCCTTCTAACTTCAACTTCTAAAAGCAGTACAATGAAAAAGATTATCAATATAAACTTCCAGGGCCGGGTGATACCCATCGAAGAAACGGCTTATGATACCCTGAAGCAATATGTAGACAGCTTGCGGATGTATTTTGCCAATGAAGAAGGTCGCGATGAAATTATCAATGATATTGAAAGCCGCATCGCCGAACTTTTTTCTGAACGTTTAAAACGCGGTTCTGCCTGTATCACAGACGAAGACATCAATGCAGTAATCACCAGTATGGGCCGTCCACAAGATTTTGAAGAACAAACCGGCACAGAAACCAGCAGCAGTGCATACCAGGGCAGCAACCAACAAGCGCAAACGCCCCCACCCAATTATAACAATGCCAATATTGGCCGTGGCCGTTTGTACCGCAATGCCGATGACAAAATTGTGGGCGGCGTGTGCAGCGGACTTGCCAACTACCTGGGCATTGACCCGGTAATTATGCGGGTAATCTTTGTGATTTTGTTTGGCGCACTCTTCTGGGTGTATATCCTGTTGTGGATCATCGTTCCTTCACAATCTTTACAAACCAATATCACCAAACGTTTGTACCGCAATGCAGATGACAAAGTGGTAGCGGGCGTATGCGGCGGTCTTGCTTCTTATTTTAATATCGAAACCTGGATACCGCGTTTGGTATTTGCACTACCATTGATCATCGGGCTGATCTCCGTTACCATGAATGCGGTATGGTGGAGCTGGGATTTTGGCGATGCCCCACGCATTGTTACCGGTTCGCTCACCAGCACACTGATACTTACTTATATTATTCTTTGGATTGCCGTTCCGTACGCCTCTACCGCTTCTGAAAAACTGGAAATGCGCGGAGAAAGGGTAGACTTAAACTCTATCCGTGATACAGTAAAAGAAGATCTTGAAAACTTTAAAACAAAGACTGAAAAATGGGGCCAGGAAGTAAAACAAACTGCGCAGGAGTTCGGCAGTCGTGCCAGCTCTATGGGGCAAGTAGCCGGCGAACGCGGAAGGGCTTTTGCGACTGAAGCTGCACCCATGGTAAGAAGAGCGGGCAGCGGTATCGGCAACGTGATAGGTATGTTGTTTAAAGCTTTTTTTCTTTTTATAGCGGGTATTATTGCCATTGCCCTGTTTGCAGTATTGATTTCGCTGGTGTTTGGTGGCATGGCCGCATTTCCCCTGAAGAATTTTATTCTGGAAGGCCCCGGACAAGATATGCTGGGTTGGGCCACACTGATTTTCTTTTTGGGTGTTCCACTGGTGGCATTAATCACCTGGCTGGTAAGACGTATCATGGGCGTTCGTTCCAAAAACCATTACCTCGGTTATACATTTGGCGGGTTATGGTTGATGGGTCTGTTTTGCTTTATCTTCCTGATAGGTTCTTTTGCCCGCAATTTTAAAGTGAAGATGCCGGTAGAAGACAAAATAACTTTAAGTACACCCAACAACGGAAAGCTAAATGTAGATGTAACCCGCGCCAACCTGGAATATTATCATGGCGACTGGTTTGGCTTTCGCTTTAACAATGAAATGCCGGTATATGGTGTTAATATGGATACATTAATGCTGAATACAGTAAGACTAATACTTGCAAAAAGCAAAGACAGCAGTTTCCACGTTACCAAAATACGGTTCAGCCAGGGCAACACCCGCGAAACGGCTACCGCTACCGCGCAAAAAATAAAATTTGACATCAGCCAGGAAGACAGTTTGCTGCACCTGCCCGAAGGATTTGCGGTGAGCAGTTCCGATAAATTCAGGAACCAGCAGGTGCTGGTGGTCATAGAAATTCCTGTAGGAAAAAGAATAGCGCTAACCGAGTCGATAAAACGGTATAACTGGTTTGATGTAAATGTAAACAACCGTCGTGGCTGGAACACCAATAATGATTATTTCAATGACGAAAGCTATGGATGGGAGCCCAACACAGAATACATTATGATTCCGGATGGCTTAAAAAGAATCACCGAGCTTGACCCTGTGGAGTTGAAAAAAGGCCAGTTCAAAATCATCATTGATGAAAAAGACGATAAAGTACACGTAGAAGGTGATTTTGAAAAAAAGGACGATAAAAATCATTACCGCTACAAACAGCTGGAAGACTCAATCAAAGAAAAAGTAAAAGACAAACTGCGCGAAGAGCTGAGGGTGAAAGACAGCATTGAAAGAGAAAAAAAGTTAAAGGAAATCATTAAGACCAGCGCCTCAAATACAAAGCAGAAAAGCAAAGACGCGGCCGATGAAATACTGGGATCGGGCCACCTGGTATCTCCGGTGCTGATTGCTTCTGAAATATAGTTTACCTGCATGCCGCTGCACCAACCCATCAGTTGGCAAGCGGGTTGAAGTTGGAACACAGCCCGTCATTTTTTAATGAGGGGCTTTTTTTTGCCCCTCCACTGGGGCAATACAAGTGCCGGCTCATCATCATACCAATCTTTTCACCCATCAAACAATTGCAATGAAAAAAAAGTCAATCGTTTTATCCGCTGTTTTTATCATTCTCATGGGCCTGTTTTTTTCCTGTACTTATCGCAGGCACCACCACAATATCAGCGTAAGCATTTCTGAGTCTTCCGATACTTACCGGCTGCGGGCCGAATACGATGAAAACAATACCTGGCGCGTACAGCGTTATATCAACCGCCAGCTGGAACCCAATGGGCTTTTCGCTTCCACAGAAGACCATTTTGATGTTACCACCGAATTAAAAGATCGTACCCGTTTCTATATAAAAGCCGAACCCGGCAGCCTGCTGATAAAAATAAACAAACATGAAAATTCTTACGAATCGTACATGAGAATAAAAACCATGTGCCGGGGCATTGCCGGGGTTTTAAAAGAAAAGAATGATTGATCTTTAAAACGCAGATCAACAGCTTTACCATTACTGGTGCGACTGCTGTTTAGTAGCGCCCTGTCATTTTACGATAAAATTTATTTTAACCAGCTCTGCGCCGCAACCTTTATTTTTGCGCTGTTAAAAATAAACAAGTCAAGCGCATGAAAAATACCCCGTTTACCAGCAAACACATTGCCCTCGGTGCTAAAATGGCTGAATTTGCAGGCTACAATATGCCCATTAGTTATACCGGTATCAATGATGAGCATGCTGCCGTTCGTAACAACGCAGGTATTTTTGATGTTAGCCATATGGGCGAGTTTATTTTAAAAGGCAGCGATGCACTGGACCTGATTCAGCGGGTTACCAGCAATGATGCATCCAAACTAACGGCCGGAAAAGCCCAATACAGCTGCCTCCCCAATGAAGAAGCCGGCATTGTAGACGATTTGCTGATTTATTGCCTCGAAGAAAACAAGGCCTACATGATTGTAGTAAATGCCTCCAACATTGAAAAAGACTGGAACTGGATCAGCAAATTCAATACAAAAAATGTGGAGATGCACAATATCTCCGATAAGACCTGCCTGCTGGCCATACAGGGACCCAATGCCACAAAAATGCTGCAGGCACTTACGGCAATGGATATCCTGAACCTGAAATACTACACTTTTGCCAGAGGCGTTTTTGCCGGGGTAGACAATGTTATTGTAAGTGCTACCGGTTATACGGGTTCGGGCGGTGTAGAAATTTATTTTGAAGACAAGGGCGACGATGCAGAAAAAATATGGAATGCCATTTTTGAAGCAGGCACACCGGCAGGCCTGAAACCCATTGGCCTTGGCGCCCGCGATACCCTGCGCCTGGAGATGGGCTATTGTTTGTATGGCAACGATATTGATGATACCACTTCTCCACTGGAGGCTGGCCTTGGCTGGATCACCAAATTCAACAAAGACTTTACCGCAAAACCTCTCCTGGAAACGCAAAAAGCCGAAGGCGTTGAACGCAAACTGGTGGGTTTTGAAATGCTTGAAAAAGCCATTCCGCGCCATGGTTACGAAATCAAAGACTTTAGCGGCATGACCATTGGCGTGGTTACTTCCGGCACCCAGTCGCCCAGCTTTGGCAAGGGCATTGGCATGGGTTATGTGCGGACAGTTTTTTCTAACCTGGATTCAAAAATCTATATAAAGGTGCGCGACAAACTAATGTCGGCCAAAGTGGTAAAATTTCCGTTCAGTTAATATAATCTGGAAGGATTTTTGCGTTAGAGTCGGAGAATCCAATCTTATACCATGAAAGCCATGCCAACCATTCATATCACTACATTTATTGCGGCCCCGGTAGAGCGGGTATTTGATCTCTGCAGAAGCATTGATGTTCATAAAAAATCAATGGCCCATACCGATGAGCAGGCTGTTGCCGGTACCACATCTGGTCTTATTAAACAAGATGAAACGGTTACCTGGAAGGCAAAACACCTGGGCAAGATGCGTTTTTTAAAGGTAAAGATCAGCAGCATGGTTTCTCCCCAGTCTTTTACAGATGAGCTGGTGGACGGCGATTTTAAAGAAATGAAACACGAGCACCATTTCAAAGCCATTCAGAATGGCACTATCATGATTGATCTTTTTTCTTTTGAAAGCCCCTACGGTGCCATCGGCAAAATGGCCAATTATCTTTTCCTGAAACGCTATATGCGCAAACTGCTGGAGCGCAGAAACCTCATTATAAAAGAATTTGCGGAAGGCGATAAATGGAAGTTTTTACTGAATAAATAACAACCTGACAGCCCAAAATCCAACAGGGGCATTCATTTTTTTTATGCCTCCTTAAACCCACGATTTTATTCTTACCTGAGCAATAGAAACGGGGCCCGCCTCCGCCCAATAAAGACCCAGGTATCGCTGGTTCGGGTGGTTTGTTTTACTTTTGCACCTCGTTTTATAAAATATGAACAATAACAAACCTGAACTATATACTTCTTTTTCGCCCTCACTCCTGAATTTGTACGATATCAGCCAGTCCATTGTGGTAATTATTGATGTGCTGCGGGCCACGTCAACCATCGCTACCGCTTTGTACAATGGCGCCGCAGCCGTAATACCGGTAGACAGTGTAAGCCGCTGCATAGAAATCAGCAAACAAATACAAGGCATTACCGCCGGTGAGCGGGATGGCAAGATTGCCGAAGGGCTGGAATATGGCAATTCGCCTTTTGAATATCCAAGGAATTTTATTGAAGGAAAAACCCTGGTGCTAACCACCACCAATGGCACCAAACTGCTGCACATGGCGCTCGACCGTGGCGCCCGGCAGGTCGTCACTGGCTCTTTCCCCAACCTGGATGCGGTTTGCAATTACCTTTTGCAGCAGCAACTGCCCGTACTGCTGGGCTGCGCCGCCTGGAAAGACCGGGTAAATATAGAAGACCTGTTGTTTGCCGGCGCTGTTATCAATAAAATAAAAGATCGTTTTACCATCAATTGCGATTCGAGTCAGGTGGCAGCAGCCATGTATACCACTGCGAAAGATGATCTGTATGGTTTTATGGAGGCAAAACAGGCTTCGCACTACCTGCGGCTCAGCAATTACGGTCTTGAAAAAGACATCCGTTATTGCCTTACCCCCAACCTGGCGCCAGTACTCCCTTTTTATAAAGATGGCAAATTGATTTTGTTGTAAATATATTGACGCAGCTTCGCCACGCTAACAAAAGTTCTTACGACCTTGCGCGAAGCAAAAAACGCATTTCCCCCTGTGAAAAACCACTTATTTCCACCTTGGTAAAAATGGAAGGGCGGCGTTTCTTCCCACTTCACAATTAATCCACCTTCTTTGAAAACGGGTTGGCTATTGATTAAAAATATGTAGTTTCGTCACAAATCAAAGCTCCGTATGAAGTTTATTGTTTCATCTTCGGCATTATTAAAACACTTACAGCAGATTAGCGGGGTTATCAACGCTAATACCGTATTGCCAATACTGGAAGATTTTTTGTTTGAAATAGAAAAAAACAAGCTCACCATTGTTGCCACCGACCTTGAAACCGTCATGCGCATTCACCTCGAAATTGAGGCCAAAGACAGCGGTAAAGTTTGTATTCCCGGCAAAATATTGCTGGATTCACTGAAGAACATTCCCGATCAACCGCTTACTTTTAATATCGACAAAAACTTTGCAGTAGAAATTACCAGCGATAACGGAAAGTACAAGGTCATGGGCGAAAACCCCGACAACTTTCCGAAAGAACCCGGTGCAGACGATACCACTTCTTTTACCATGACTTCCAACGCCCTGGTAACCGGTATCAACAAAACCCTGTTTGCCGTTAGTAACGATGATTTGCGGCCAGCCATGACCGGTGTATTTTTTGAACTCGATAAAAAATACATCCAGTTTGTGGCCACCGATGCCCACCGCCTGGTAAGGTATAAAAGAACCGATGTGGCCTGTCCGAAAGCGGATTCCTTTATCGTTCCCAAAAAACCATTGTCACTGCTGAAAAGTATGCTGCCGTTTAATGCAGACGAAATAACGCTCAGCTACAACAGCAATCATCTTTTTGTAAAACATGGCAATACCCAAATGAGTTGCCGCCTTATCGATGCCCGTTTTCCCGATTATAAAGTAGTCATTCCGGCCGACAACCCATACAAACTGATTGTAAACAAAAGCGATTTCCAGGGTGCTCTTCGCCGTGTGGTAGTGTTCAGCAACAAAAGCACCAACCAGGTGGTACTGAACATTCATGGCAGTGAACTGCAACTAGCCGCACAGGATGTTGATTTTAGCTTTGAAGGAAATGAAAGAATGAAATGCCAGTACGATGGAGAAGACCTGGGCATTGCTTTCAATGCGAAGTTCTTAATTGAAATGCTTTCTGGTGCAGACAGTGATGAAGTGCGTATGGAATTATCTACCCCCACCAAAGCGGGTATCATAAAACCAACGGAGGCAGAAGACGGAGAAGAACTGCTGATGCTGGTAATGCCACTGATGCTGAATAATTAATTACAAGCCGCTATACCAAAATAAGAACCCCTGCCAACCGGCGGGGTTTTTTATTGGGCGCTTTTCTTTTCAATACAATATTTTAAATCAATCAGGCGCTGCTGCACATTTTTTTGAAGATTGCGTTTTATAAAAGCCGCCAGTAAATTAAATGGAAACCGCAACGCAAATGAATAGAGAAATGTTACTTCTGTTTCCTTGTTTGTATGTTCTTTAAATGTCCAGGATCCTAAAAAAGACGAAAACATAAAAGGGCCTTTTGTCATCTTAATGGCGGTAACATGCGGTCTGTTAAACGTTACATATTCTGTTACCATGCCAAGGCCGTTCTTTGCTACACAATAAGCTTTTACAGCTTTGCCTGCATTTGTTGCGCCCTCTAATAGTACTGCCTTTTGCAGAAAAGTATCCCAGGCAAGCCGGTTTTTATAGTCCTGGGTAAAATCAAAAACATCGGTTGCCTTTTCTTTAATAACAATATTTTCTGTAATTTTTATAGCGTTCATTTTTTTCGTGTTCCATTCGCCCACATCGGTTTTTCCTTCAGCACTTTCTTATAGATAGTACAATCAGCGCTGTGCGCACCTGGCAGGTAGCCAATGCTCATCAGAAATTCGTTTACAATTTCGCCACCGGTAAACCGGAATGTTTTTTTGAAAAGTTTTACCCATTCTTCTTTTGTTTTGGGATGCTGCAGGGCTATCCATTTTTCAAAAGAGCCGTGTTCCTTTTGCAGCACAAGAATGGCTTTGGCATTTTCAATAGCGGCATTTACTTTTAGCCGGTTGCGGATAATTCCGGCATCGGCCAATAATCTTTGTGTGTCCTTCTCTTTGTATGCCGCCACTTTTTTGATGTTGAAATTGTGGTATGCCTTTCTGAAAGTGATTTCTTTTTTTAATATGGTTTCCCAGCTGAGGCCGGCCTGATTTATCTCCAGCACCAGGCGGCAAAACAATTCATCGTCATCGTGTATGGGAAAGCCATATAGCTTATCGTGATAGGCTTTGTGTAATGCTTTTCTGTCACCGGACATGGTTTCTATAGCGCTGCAATATGACATAGTAATAATTAAATGATTGCTGAAAGTTTGTTTGCAAAAATAATTTAAAACTGGCGGAATAGTATTCGAATTTTATGTTGATTTGTCCGCTTCAGTAGTCTTACGCATCAACTCCATAGCCGGTTAGTCGGCTAGTTCTTTACATTTTGTGATCGTTTATACTTGGCAACGATACTATATGTGGAAACCTTTAAGTCTTTGTATGTTAGTCCCTGTCTCACTACATCGCTATATTGCCAGGTAATTGTAATATTCGCATTCTTAATTTTTTGCATCTTTTCTTCAATATCTACAGGTATTTCAATTTGTCCGGTTTCCCTGAGAAATGTAAGGCCCTCCATGGCGTATATAGACACTATGTAATTAGGTGAAGAAAGTAATTCATAAAGTAGCTGTCTATTATTGCGTTTTACAATTTCGGCAAAACTAAAGTCCACATTATCCATCATGTATGTATCCTTACCAAACCAGGTCATCGTATTTAACTCTTTGTCATCAGATGAAAGGAAAAAATGGTATTCGGAAAGGGAAAGTTTTTTCAGCTTGTTAAAAAAAACCGTATCGCACGAAAATTCGCCATTACCGCAATAGTATGTAAGCGGAAAGTCAATAATCGGGATGCAAATTTCTTTTAAATATTTGATATCCTGGACCCCAATTGCATATTTGTATGGAGAAATACAATCGGTCCGCGTTCTTGTTCCAAAAGAAATTTTTTTAAAAACAATATCATTATTAATCGTTGAAAAAGAAATAAATATTTCAAGATTTCCTTCAGATCGAACCCTTGTTTGATATTTAGTTACTGCGCCGATCTTTGATGTGTCGTAGCTCCATTTGTAATTAAAAAATTCCTTCAATGTTCTATAAATTTCTTCTTTTGAAAGGTCTTTGTTATAAAAATCATTGAGAAATAAGATCCATTTCTTGTCGTCTTTAATATTTCGCTTTTTAATGGGTCTCGAAGATCCATAGTTCAGGCAACCGGGGTTAATTAAAATTTTTTCAGGCTCTATCAAACTTTGATTATACGCTGAAAAACGGGTCTGTCCCGACAGTCCTCCATTCGTAAAAATTATACATGCCAGCACTGATATTTTGAAACCATTAATCATTTGAGAATGTTCAGGATAACTTAATTCAATTTCGCTTATTTATTACTCTTCACTACCAAATACCAGTCATTCTCCAGCGGCAGGTAACCGTAATCGTAACAGAAGAAATAAATATTTCCTTTTTTGTTGGTATAGGTATGTGTAATGTATTTAAACTGGAAGCCGCTGTGCAGTAATTTGTCTTTGGTTGTCTTGGCCATGTCATCGCCCGCCAATAGGCACTCCTGCAGGATACGCCGGTTTTTACGAAGACCGTTGTTAATATTGCGCACGTAATTATTAGTGTCGGCCTTCAGGTCGTTGTTGTACACGTTGCGGCAATAATCGTCACAAAATTTTTTATCGGAGCGGCCTTTAACAGGTTTGCCGCAGGCGATACAAATTTTGGCTGCTGTTTTTTGTACCATAAGCTGGATAAAGGTTTTGGCACTAAAAGATACTGAAAGTTTTTCTTTCAATAAGCGTTTACAAACGTTTATATCCGTACATAAATGATTAAAAACCGACTATGCTTTTTTCATCGCCGCATCTTTGTTGGGTCAATTCGATGGCGCCGTTGAGTTGATTGAAATATTAAATTTATAAACCGTCCATTGCTAAGCATATGGGCAAAAAACTTACAACTATGTACGCATTAAAAAACAAAGTTCAATTGATTGGTCATACCGGTAACCAGCCCGATGTACGCAACACCGAGTCCGGAAAAAAATTGGCACGCTTCAGTATTGCCACCAACGAAGTGTACAGGAATGCAAAAGGCGAGAAGGTAACCGAAACACAATGGCATAACCTGGTAGCCTGGGGTAAAGTAGCCGAGATTGCGGAGAAATACCTGCAAAAAGGTAGTGAGGTAGCCATTGAAGGCAAACTCATCAACCGGAACTACACCGACAAAGACGGTAACAAAAAGTATGTAACCGAAGTACAGGTAAACGAGCTCCTGCTGCTGGGCAGCAAAGCAACTGCCAATCAATAAACAATATTCGCTGCGGGTAAAGGGGCGGATGATTGATCCGCCCTTCTGGCCGCCCGGATCTTAAACATATAGAAGGCCCTTGGCAGGTTGTGCCCCGCCCTTATCTGTATTTAATTTGCAAAGGCGATGTAATACAAAAAATAAAGCGTCCAGGCAGTGTTGGCAACCCGTAGCGAATATTTTCTTTTTATGGCAGCACTTTTCATTGCAACCACCGTAATAAGTTGTTTTAGGTAATTTGCAATTAACTACGCATGCAATCATTGCTGGTATTAGCAGGTCTTATTTCTATACAACCAGTAATCCAATTGTAGAATAAAAAGGCTTTCTTTAAATTAGCCGGCCATTTTCAGAAGCAAGCCCGGAATGATTGTTAATTTTGATGAAAGCCGCGTGCTATGCCTGCTTTTGAAAAACAGTACCGTCAATGTTACAAACAGATGCTTCTAATACCATATTCAGGCTGGCTGCGGATTTTGTCAACAATACTTCGCGCCATATTTTTCTTACCGGTAAAGCCGGCACCGGCAAAACTACTTTTCTAAAATACATTAAAGAACATACCAGTAAACGCACCGTGGTAATTGCGCCAACCGGTGTTGCCGCCATCAATGCGGCAGGGGTAACCATGCACTCTTTCTTCCAATTACCCTTTGGACCGTTTATACCCTCAGCACAACGCGGGTTTTCAAACAACGATGATTCCGTATCGGACAAAAACAGTCTTTTCAAAAACATCCGCTTTAATGCAGACAAAAGAGCGCTGCTACAGGAACTGGAACTATTGATTATTGATGAGGTAAGCATGGTGCGTGCCGATATGCTGGACGCCATGGATACCATTTTGCGGCATTTTCGCAAAAAGCTGTATACCCCGTTTGGCGGTGTTCAGGTATTATATATTGGCGACATGTACCAGCTGCCGCCCGTGGTTCCCAACAATGAATGGGATATCCTGCAATCATATTATGAGAGCCCTTTTTTCTTTAGTGCCAAAGCCATTGGCGAGGCGCCACCATTGTATATAGAACTGAAAAAGATCTACCGGCAAAACGAGCAACTGTTTATAGATGTATTGAACCGGGTAAGAAACAACCAGCTCACCGACGCCGATTTTGCATTGCTCAATGAACGGTATCAACCGGGTTTTACGCCGGCAGCGGCCGATAAATACATAACATTAAGCACCCATAACAGAAAAGCCGATGCTATTAATGCGGAAGCACTGAACAAGCTGCCGGGCAGGTTGCTGGTTTTCAACGGCAGCATTGAAGGTGAGTTTTCAGACAAGGCATTGCCTACGGAAATGAAACTGCAGTTAAAAGAAGGCGCCCAGGTAATGTTCATTAAAAATGATTCCGGTGCAGAAAGGCGGTACTTCAATGGCAAACTGGCAACCATAAAAAAAATCAACGCGGATGAAATCATTGTAACCGCCAACGATAATGGTGAAGAGCTAAAGATTGAAAAGGAAACCTGGCGCAATATCCGGTACAGTTACGAGAAAGACAGCGACAGCATCAAAGAAGAAGAGCTTGGAAGTTTTACCCAATACCCGCTGCGGCTTGCATGGGCCGTTACTATTCACAAAAGCCAGGGCCTTACATTCAGCAAAGCCATTATAGATGCCGGGGCCTCATTTGCACCGGGCCAGGTATATGTTGCATTGAGCCGGTGCACTTCTTTACAGGGTATGATACTGATGTCCAGGTTATACCCGGCTGCTATTGCAACCGATAAAAGAGTCATCGCGTTTGCGCAAAAAGAAGCGGCGGCGGAAGAACTGCAGCAATTACTGCTGCGGGAGCAAAAACAATATTGGGCCGCAGAACTGGTAAAAAGTTTTGACTACCGTAAGATAGTTGACGCAATGGAGGCTTTCCAGGAACTGGTGCCCGGTAAAAAATTGCCGGATATTAATGCTGCATTGGCACTAAGCCAAACTTTGCGGCAAAAGGCAATGGCGCAATCTGCTGTGGCCGAAAAATTCCAGGCACAGTTGCAGCAATTGTTGCAACAAGTAGCCGGTACCGGAAACAGCAGCCTGCTGGAAGAACGGGTTAACAAAGGCATCGGCTATTTTGTAAAAACGGCGGCGGAAGAAATCTTACAGCCATTGCAGGAACATATTGCTTCACTCCAGCATGCATCCAAAGTAAAAAAATACTGCACTGCGCTATCCTATCTTGAAAGTATTGTCCATCAGCAATTGCAAAAATTAATACACACCCGCTATGAAGACATCTCTTTTTGTAAAGACCCGGCAATTTATGAACAGTACATCGCCGGCAAGCCGGTTGCCGAAGCTGGTAAGAAAGTAAAAAAAACGGTCAACGTTAAAGGAAGCAGCCAGGCAGAAAGCCTTGATCTTTTCAAAAAAGGAAACAGCATACCTGCCATTGCTGCCATGCGACAGCTTTCAGAAAGCACGGTAGGTGGGCATTTGGCTATGTTTGTACGCAGTGGAAAGCTAAGCGTACTTGAATTGTTAACAGAACAACAATTGAAAACCATATTGCCTGTGGTCATAGAAGCCGGCGGCAATGCGGTGTCGCCCATTAAAGAAATATTGGGCGACTCATTTACCTATACAGATATCAGGTTTGTATTAAACCACTGGCAAAGATTGCAGGAAGAAAAGGTTAATGCATAGTTATGCACTATACACC
>Ga0209069_10000871_pt1 | contig 14701 bp, 12 predicted proteins | sample Str013_2_FD_187202 | JGI IMG/M metagenome (GOLD analysis project Ga0209069, IMG submission 187202) | Freshwater sediment microbial communities in response to fracking from Pennsylvania, USA - Straight Creek_MetaG_SC_2013 (SPAdes) (version 2) | ecosystem: Environmental > Aquatic > Freshwater >...
GGAGGATCATCTGAAGAAGACATATTTGACCAACGCTGCAATGGCCAATCCCACGATCACCAAGCCCACGAGGTGAGGCCAGCCCATCCCCCACATCCAGCCGTCATGCATCATGATGAATCTCCTTCTGGTCGGGTTGCGTAGTTGTCTGGTCCGCCCGTGTTGAGAGGATCGCGGCTTGCTTGACCACCGCATAGATGGCGGGAATGACCACAAGCGTCAGCACTGTCGAGGAGACCATGCCGCCGATCATCGGCACCGCAATGCGCTGCATCACTTCCGAGCCGGTGCCGTGGCTCCAGAGGATCGGCAGCAACCCGGCCATGATCGCGACCACGGTCATCATCTTCGGTCGCACCCGCTCGACGGCGCCTTCCATGATGGCGGCATAGAGATCGTCACGCGTAAACGCACGGCCTTCTGTGATCGCTAGTTTGCGCCGCGCCTCCAAGGCGTGATCGAGATAGATCAGCATGATGACGCCGGTCTCGGCCGCCACACCCGCGAGCGCGATGAAGCCGACGGCGACCGCGACCGAGAGATTGAATTCCATCCACCACATCAGCCACAACCCGCCGACAAGCGCGAAAGGCAGCGAGAGCATGACGATCAGCGTCTCCGTCATGCGACGGAAGTTTAGGTAGAGCAGCAGCATGATGATGACGAGCGTCAGCGGGATGACGATCGCCAGGCGCTGCTTGGCACGTTCGTAATATTCGAACTGACCGCTCCAGACCGCGTAGTAGCCGGGCGGGAACTTGACCGATGCCGCGACAGCCTTCTTGGCGTCGGCCACGTAACTGCCGAGATCGCGGTCGCGGGCATCGACGAAGATGTAGGCCGCTAGCTGTGCGTTTTCGGTTCTGATCGAAGACGGCCCTTGCACCAGCTTGACCGTTGCGACCTGTCCCAACGGGATCGAGGCCCCATTGGGTAGCGGCACCAGCACCTCGCGGGTGATGGCCTGCGGATCACTCCGGACATCGCGCGGATAGCGCAAGGTCACACCGTACCGCTCGCGGCCTTCGACCGTGGTCGTGACGGTCTCCGCCCCGAGGGCGGAAGCGACGATCTGCTGCACGTCACCGATCATGAGGCCATAGCGGGCGAGCTGCGTCCGGTCCGGCTCGATTTCCAGATAATAGCCGCCGATGATGCGTTCGGCGAAGGCGCTCGATGTGCCGGAGACAGTCTTGATCGCGGATTCGATCTCGCGTGCAAGGCCGTCGATCACTTTCAGGTCGCGGCCGATGACCTTGACACCGACGGGCGTACGGATGCCGGTTGCCAGCATGTCGATGCGGGCCTTGATCGGCATAGTCCAGGCGTTCGAGACGCCGGGGAACTGCAGCGACTTGTCCATCTCCTGAATCAAGCTGTCGACCGTCATGCCTGCCCGCCATTGGCTCTCGGGCTTCAGGTTGATGATGGTTTCGAACATTTCGATTGGTGCCGGATCGGTCGCCGTGCCGGCGCGGCCAGCCTTCCCGAACACGGACTCCACCTCCGGAAACGTCTTGATGATCTTGTTCTGGGTCTGCAGCAGCTCGGCCGACTTGGTGATCGAAAGACCCGGCAGGGTCGTCGGCATGTACATGAGCGTGCCTTCGTTCAGGCCCGGCATGAACTCCGAACCGAGCCTTGTCGACGGCCAGACGCTGACCGCAAGGACCACAAGCGCGATACATATGGTCAGTGTCTTGGCCTTGAGCACGCCCCGGATGATGGGACGATAGGCCCAGATCAGGAACCGGTTCACCGGATTCTTGTGCTCCGGCACGATACGCCCGCGCACGAAGAGGATCATCAGGGCCGGCACGACGGTGACAGACAGCAGTGCCGCCGCCGCCATCGCGAAGGTCTTGGTATAGGCGAGCGGCTTAAAGAGACGCCCTTCCTGCGCTTCGAGCGTAAAGATCGGCAAGAACGACACCGTGATGATCAACAGCGAGAAGAAGAGGGCAGGTCCGACCTCGCTCGCGGCCTCGATCAGCACCTCGGTTCTTGATTTGCCCGCCGGGGCACGCTCCAGATGCTTGTGCGCATTCTCGATCATGACGATGGCTGCGTCGATCATGGCGCCGATGGCGATGGCAATGCCGCCGAGGCTCATGATGTTGGACGACAAGCCCAACGCGTGCATACAGATATAGGCAATCAGGATGCCGAGTGGCAGCGTAATGATGGCGACAAACGCGCTGCGGACGTGCAGCAGGAACACCATGCACACGAGGGCGACGATGATGCTTTCCTCGATCAGCGTCCTCTTGAGGGTCGCAATCGCACGGTTGATGAGGTCGGAGCGGTCATAGACCGGCACAATCGCGGTCCCGTCTGGCAGGCTCGACGCAATCTCGGCCAACCTTTCCTTGACGTTAGCAATCACAGTGAGCGCATTCTGCCCATAGCGTTGCACGGCAATGCCGGAGACGACCTCGCCTTCACCGTTCAATTCGGTCACGCCGCGCCGTTCGTCGGGGGCTAACTCGACGCGCGCCACGTCCTTCAGGAGGACCGGTGTTCCGGCATCGGCCTTGAGCACGATCTGCTCGATATCCGATATGCCGCGCAGATAGCCGCGCCCGCGCACCATGAACTCGGTCTCGGCCAGCTCGACCACCCGGCCGCCGACATCCATGTTGGATTGCCGGATTGCATCGCGGATTTTGGTCAGCGGAATATCGAAGGCGCGCAGGCGCCTTGGATCGACGATGACGGAATACTGGCGCACGAAGCCGCCAACGCTCGCGACCTCGGCCACACCTTCGGCCTTGGCGACAGCAAATCGGACCTGCCAATCCTGCGTCGTGCGCAGCTCGGCGAGCGAACGCTTCGCGGCCATCACGGCATACTGATAGACCCAGCCGACGCCGGTCGCGTCAGGCCCCAGGGTCGGCGTTACACCCGCTGGCAGATTACGGGTGGCGGCCGAGAGGTATTCGAGGACACGCGAGCGCGCCCAGTAGATATCTGTGCCCTCGTCGAAGATGACATAGACGAACGACACGCCGAAGAACGAGAACCCGCGCACGACCTTGGATCGCGGCACCGAGAGCATGGCAGTCGAAAGCGGGTAGGTAACCTGGTCCTCGACCACTTGCGGCGCTTGGCCACCATACTCGGTGTAAATGATAACCTGCGTATCGGAGAGGTCGGGAATCGCGTCGAGCGGCACATGCCGCACGGCATAGAGCCCGGCGCCGGCCGCGAGGACGGTGCCGAACAGGATCAGCATCAGGTTGTTGGCCGACCATCGGATGAGGCGAGCAATCATGGTTTCACCTCCATCTTGTCGACGGAAGGTGCTGCCGTGAACGCCTGCAGGGCGGCTTTCAGATTGCTTTCCGCGTCGATCAGGAAGTTGGCGGTGACCACGACCTGCTCACCGGCCTTGACGCCTTCCATGATCTCGACGAAATCGTCGCCGCGCATGCCGAGCTTGACGGCCCGTGGCTCGTAGCGGCCTTCGCCTTTCTCGATCAGAACGACTTGCCTGCTGCCGCTGTCGATGATGGCCGAGTTCGGCACCACCAGACGGTCGCCTTCGCCTGCACCAGCGTCAATCTCCACGTCGGCGAACATCTCGTGTTTGATGCGGTGGTCCGGGTTCTTGACCTCGACGCGGACCTTGGCCGTCCGGGTTGCCGGGTCCAGCTCGTGCAGGATGAATGTCACGCGACCATTGAATATCTCGCCTGGAAACGCCCGGAACGACACTTTCGCCGGGGCACCGACCTTCACCGATGCGATGTCCTGCTCGGAGACGTCGGTGATCACCCAGATGTTGGAAAGATCGGCAATGCGGAACAACTCGTCACCGGCTTTGACCATCTGGCCGTCGATAACCTTCTTTTGCATGATGACGCCCGATACGGGCGAGGGCCAGTCGAAGGAGAGAATCGGCGTCCGGCTTTTGAGTAGCTCGTCGATGACGGTTTCAGGCACGGCAAAGTTCCGGAGCCGTTGCACGGCGCCGCGCTCGTCGCGGATGCCGACCGTCGAGGTGGCATTGCGGTAGTCGACCTGAACGCGGACCATGTCGGGGCTGTAGAGACGGAACAGCGGCTCGCCGGCTTTCACGTGACGGCCGGTCTCACTGACGTAAAGCTTCTCGATGAAGCCGTCGGCGCGCAGCGTGATCGCCCGCATCGTGCGCTCGTCCGGCTTGGCGGTGCCGGGGGCACGGATCGGCCTGGCTATGCGCCGCATCTCGACAGGGGCCGTGCGCACACCGGCGCGCTGCACCCGGTCAAGGCTGACCTTCACGATCGAGGCGTCCTGTTCCTCGCCTTCATAGACAGGGATGTAGTCCATCCCCATCCAGTCTTTCTTCGGGGCCGGGGACGTATCCGCGAGACCCATCGGATTGCGGTAGTAGAGGAGCTTGCGGGGTGCACCCTTGGCTGCTGCGATTTTCTTGGCCGTGCCCGACGCAAAGTCCGGTTCCTGGTCATCGTAGACGGGGATGTAATCGCGCCCGCCCGCCGTCTTCTTGGGCGAGGGAGAGAAGTCGGTGCCGGCGTCGGGGTCCTTCCAATACAGCACCTTGCGGTCCACAGCCGCGATCGGCGAGGCAATCGACTTTGCCGCCATCGCATCCATGGCGGGTGCCGTGCGGCGGGTATTGAGTGTCGGCCACGTGCCAGCTCCGAGACGGTAGCCGACGGCAGTGGTTGAGAGGACCGTCGCAAGGACGATCCCCCCGATGAGGAGTCTGCGCATCGCCGCCCCTCAGTCCTTGGCCTTGAACACGACCGTGCCTTCGACTGTCTCGGCCTCGCCCGGTACCTTGGCCATGACCTTGAAGGCCCAACCGCCGGCCATGGTCAGATCCGCCTTGAAGCGGTAGACGCCTGCCTCGTTGCCCGGCATGGCCGCGTGCTTCGCGGTCATCTCGCCCATGCTGTCTGGCGACATATCGAGGCGGGTGCGGAACAGCACGGCACCCTCGACCGGCTTGCCGGTGGGCTTATGCACGAGCCTGACGGCGAGTTCGGTACCTGGGCCATTTTTGACTTCGACCTTCACAGGCTCGAAGCTGTAGTCGGTTGCAGCCGCAAGAGCGGGCCTGACCGATGTGATGATCGCCAACCCCATGAGGGCGGCAAATAGAGAATTGCGGAATGTCATGATCCTGATCCTTGTAAAGCGTTGTCATCACGTGACGGCGCAATGCCGCACGCAATCGATGCCGGGCATGGCCCGAGCACCATCACCCGCGCCGGATGGGCGGGCGGTTACGCGATGGATCAGGTTCGTGGAGGGGGTGGTTGCGGTGCCCAGGATCGGTCTGGCGGCTTGAGCGGGCCTTCGGCGTGTCTCAACTGGACGACCAGAGGCCGGACAAACTCGGGTCGAACAAGGTCACCGAGCACTTTGAAGCACTTGGACAGGCAGAGATCAGGCGGGCACTTGGCCTTGGTATCGCAGCACGTGCAGTCGCTCTTGGCTCCGGCGTTGTCCGCGCTCTGCCCCATCTTTGCGCAGTCTTCCATGCTGCCATCCATGGCGGCCGTGACGCCAGGAGTCATGCCGGCCATATCCGCATGGGCTGAACCTGCCGCCATCAAACTCGCAGCCATTGCGGCGCCGATCGGCGCTGTCGCGAGCGACAGGGCGATCAGGAACGCGAAGATGGTGTGAACAAGCTTCAAATGTTTTACCTCTGATCCATCAACATCATAGTCAGGGGCAGGCGGTCAACACTTCGTTGCCTTGCCGCTTGTCATAGCGCCGACCAGCGACACAATTAATGATGAGGATGCGCGCACTCTCCGTGATCGGCCAGGACCTCGATGACGCAACATTCGGTTGCATCTGGGTGAATTCACTCAATGTCCTTGAGCGCTTCCTTGTGAAACAGGATCTTAGGCTCTTTGCGCAGCTTCACGACTTTCGGATCGAAAGTCCGGAGCAAGTCCTGATGCCGGGCGCGGACCCAGGCGCGCATATCAGCTTCCTCCTCCGCGACGGCTTGGAACAATTCCTGTACGGGCCGGGCGATGACGTTGCAATCGCGTACGAATGAGGGGAAACGTACAGCATCGAGAGCGCTTACGTCGGTGAACACGAAGGCTTGGTCCTTCTCCTTGGACGCACTAAATTCCCACTCGGGATCGAAGATGTAGACCCCGCGCCGCCCGAGTCCATGCCAGTGCTCCTTGAGCACCTTCATGCGCGCAATTGCGTGGTGGATCGTCAAAGATGTTAGCTCATCGACGAGCGCCTCCTGGCCACCCGCATCCTTGCGCGTGTCCATGCGAAAATATTCGCCATCTCGACGGAGGCGCAACCCGCTTTCCACGTATTCCCAGGGGATGCACTCCTTGACGGCGTCGTGGGCAAGGCTTTCCAGACAGGAATAGATGTGACCGGCAGCCATCGAGAGACTGCCATACGTGAAGCGGTCGTCCACACATAGCCAGGCGTGATCCAGATAGAGCTGACCGCGATAGGGCTGGATCTCGTAATCGGGGAAGTCATTCTTGCGGACGCGCTCCTGATAATGGTGTTGCGCCTCGTCGTAAGCCCGCAAGTTCGGAAAATCCAGCAAGGTCTTCCTATTAGCGAGGCCGCCGTTCAGGAAGAAGCTGTCTTCACCGATGCCGATCAGAGGCAGGCGCACGACGTTCCAGCGGTCGAGGCGGTCGAGGGGAATATCCCGAACTGCGCGGTGGGCTGCCTGAGGTGTGCTGTGGACCTCGCCAAAGAGTTCCGCGAGCAGAACCTGTTCGAGCCGCGCCTCGTCGTCATCAGGCATTTTGATGCTGTAGCGTTCCTGCTGGTCGCGCGTCCAGGCGAAGAATTCCGGTCGTATTGCCATGACGGCGCGCCGCAGCTCGGGTGACCATCGGTGAAAGCGCCGATCTTCCATCATGGGCGCTTGTCGCGACAGAATTTGGCAATTTTTGTCGCGACCGGAGACGTCGCGACATTTTTCAACCCGTGTCGCCCTCTGTAGGATTCCAGTTCATCGGTCATGACGTGTTTCCTTCTTCGTCTTCATATATGGCATGTATGTATTGAATCATAGAATGAATTAGAATAAAATCGTCGTGTTGAAGTCATTTTAAGGTGTCAAATATAAAACACGATAAAATGCATTATCGCCATTAAATGGGAAGGTGTGTTTGATCGGTCTGTTGCCCGCGAAATTACGAAACCTGACGCTTGCACAGTTCGCGGCGCTATCCGATGTACCTCCTGAGCTTGAGGCTGGCGAACATCACCAACCACTCTAGGGCCAATATATGATCTAGTCGCCATCATAAATGACTTTAGTGGCTAATATGTTATCTATAGAAGGTCAATTACCGCAGAGCAGAAGACTGGGGCGTAGGAAGCGATGTTTTCGACAGTTTTAAAGCCGAATAAGAACGCATAAATCGGCCGATATACGTATTAACGACCGTTTTATGATCATTTAAAGATAGGGGCACACGACGGCAATGTCTGCATGGGCAACCATCAAAGACTGTTTGACTGTTCGAGGCGCTCGTTTCTGCGAAAGAGCCACTCGCCGCTACTCGTGAGGCGAATATACATTCCGGTTACTGCTCGACATGCGTTGCGCAATTCGATGCAAAGTGCCGAATGTCTCTTATGGTTGGGGGCATCAGCGGTTTGTGTTCGCAGGCTGTAACCTTACTTTTCAGTGCGAAAATCAGGCTGCAGCCTGAAAAGTCAGCAGCCAACTACACGACTAAACTGATTGCCAATCTGTCAACTAATGGCAATCTATTGACATCTTAATCTTTATATATTCGATTGGAACCAGCTAGACAATATTCAATGATTATCACATGCGGGATGTGGTTTAAAAAAATAAGCCGCACCCAGCAAACAATAAACCCCCTAAAACACATTGTAGAACAACACGTTATTGCAAATGTGTGAATTCAATGCGCAAACTCTGTCACTGGCTCCTATAATTCTCGTAAGAATTTCATAACATCTGGTTGGCGGGTCCAACCGCCAGACGGAAGCAGTGAGCCGCCTCTCTCGAGGGTGGCCAGTGCTCGCTTCTTTGTTTCGAGATCGGTTTCGGCATAGATGCTTGTGGTAGAAAGTGATACGTGACCGAGCCAGGCACGGATTGTATTTATATCTACGCCGGCCTGCAGAAGATGTGTTGCCGTGGTATGTCGAATGACGTGAGGGCTGATCCTCTTTCCTCGCAGCGATGGTGTGGAGGGCTCGACTCTTGCAACATAGCGCTCCATCAGTGTATGAACTCCATAGCGCGTAAGGGCTTCACCGCGTCTGTTGAGGAAAATTCGAGCATCGCCAGAGCGATCAGCTGTAAGGCGCCGCAGATTCTCCAGTGTGTCAGACCAAAGTGGACACCGCCGCTCCCTGTTTCCCTTGCCTATGATCCGAACCGATTTAGAGTGCCAATCAATATCGTTGAACTTGAGTGAAACGGCTTCGCTCACCCGAGCACCGGAGTTATACAGAAACAACAGTATCGCGTAATCACGCGCGCCTTGAACAGTTGATTGGTCTGGCGCGGCGAGCAAGGCATCGATTTCAGTTTTTTGCAAATAGCTGACACTTCTGGTTACTCCCTTCTTGATGGGCACCATGCGTATTTGTGCGGACCATTCGATATGCTCGGGGCTGTGGCTGCCTATGAAGCGTGCTAAAGCACGCACTGATGCTAGGCGTTGGTTCCGCGTGGCTGTGGTACAGTTGCGTTCCTGCTCAATGTATACGAGAAATTCCCGCACGGCGTCTGCGGAAAGGTCTGTTACTGAAAGCTCGTCTGGCGCTCTTTTTGAGCGTTTTGCGATAAATGGGAGAAGCAAGACCAGCATGTCGCGATAGCTGGAGCATGTGTTTGGTGATAGATTCCGTTGGGAGGCGGCATATTCCAGCAAGAACCGTCTGATCCAATACCCAAGAGCGATCTGGTTAGCCATGATGTGAACCTCGTGCATAAATCTCGAAACGTCGACCGGCCTCCATTAGAAGTTCGTCAGTCATGGTAAGGTAATGTTGGGTACTGGAAAGATCTTTGTGTCCGAGAAAGGTCGCAAGTTTTGGCAGAAGATCATTCAAATCGGCCCCAGAGCGATACCATGCAACAACGCGATGCACTGCTGCGGAATGTCTTAGATCATGTAGACGCGGTTGATCTCTGGAGCCTCCTTTGGTTTGGATGCCAGCAAGACCCCGTAGTCGTCTAAATGCATATTGGATGACAGCTTCAGTAAGAGGGGAGCCGTCCTTCTTCGCGAATAATGGTGCCTCGCCAGATCGTCTAGCCTGGCGCTGAGCGATGAACTCCGAAACTATCGAATTGAGGCTTGTTGGGAGTGGCACCAGTCTGGATTTGAAGAATTTCGTTTGGCGGATTGTGATCAAACACTGGTGCAAATCTCTGTCTAAAAGTTTAAGGTTAAGCGCCTCGCTTGTTCGCATTCCGGTGGCGTAGACGAGTAATATATAAGTACGGAGTGTGGCTTCATCGATATGATAGCCGCCGCCGCTAACGAAGTTAGTAGCAGAAAGCATTCGTCTCAACTCGTCTTCAGAGTATATGTACGGCTTGCGCAATAGCATATGCCGGCTCCAGTAAATAGTCGGCATAGGGCAGGACGTGAGTTGGCCGTGGGTAATCATGCGACGGAAAAAGCGGTCGAGTACCTGGTGTTTCTTCCGAATGGTAATTTCTCGATTATTGGGATGGTTCAAGAACCGGGAAATGTCTGATGGACTAATTTGCTGAAGCGTGGTGCCTGGTATCGATCGTGCGAAGGAGAGTAAAATGTAATGGTGTGCTCTGTAACGCTTGCCAAGCGCCCGGTTGTACTCGATGTATTCGGAAATATTGCGCAAGGTGTTCATATTATCGTTCCAAGATCTATCTCGGCCACTTGTCGCAAGCCGTGCAGGTCAATTTTGGTATAAATCCGTGTGGTATCTAAGCTTCGGTGGCCAAGGTGATCAGCAATTTGTTTTAGGGTGAAGCCGGAATCCAACAGCTTGGCAGCGCATGCATGACGTAGGGAATGAGGGCCGCGCCGTTCTAAGTTTGTGCCTAACTCGGTCAGTCGTCGATTGACCATTACGCTGATACCACTGCCTGAAAGTGGGCGAGTAGGTGATTTTAGCGTTAGAAATAGCGAGCGGTGCTCGCAGCGCGGACGCACTTCTCGAATGTAGCGGAGTATTGCGTTCCCGACCCGCAGAGTAATGGGATAAAGCTCTGATCGACGGAGCTTGGGCCGCTGAATCGTAATCGTTTCATCATCCCAATTGATGTCGTTCAGTCGAAGCGTCTGAACTTCGCTCCGTCTCAGGCCATAGTGGATGAGAAGCGAGAGGATGGCATGGTCTCGGATGGCCGATGGATCGTTACGTTCCTCTGTACTTTTCTGTAGGCGGTCAAGCATATCGTCGGTCTGGGCTTGAGGAATTTCTTCTAATTTGTAGAGACGTGGAAGGTCGATATGGGAAGATAGATCAGACGAACTCCAACCGCGAGAAGCCGAGAAACGCAAGAAGCTCTTAAGGCTGCTGCCTACGGTGTACAAAGAGCGGCGACTCCATCCGCTTTTACCAAGTTCTTTCAAAAATTCTTCGACGCGACGTGGCGTAATTTGCTCAATCGCATTCACCGAGGTTGGGAGCCAAGCAATTAACTTACTCAATGCAAAGTGTCTATTTGCGATTGTGACTGATGAAAGTCCTTGTTCGACGGACATGTAGTTTGCGTAAGCGTGCAGTTCTTTGTAAAATCTGGGGAAGGGTGTTTGGCTGGGCGAGATCATATTAGCGCTATGTGCCCAGGCTTCTCCGTATCTGAGTAACGATTTCAGTGATTTTGCTGAGGGGCGTCGGCCGTTTCTCAAGCGGACTGACCGCGCGAGAGCGTTCTTAAAGTCGTTCGGAGTGAAGGGGGCGCCGTAGCGATGTACAACCTTTGCGGTCACCAGCAACGCGCTAGCCATTTTCTGAAGCATGGTGGTTGCGTAGCCATTCTCGCAAGCGATCCTGAGGAAGCGCTCACGGGACTCAACGTAAGGTGCGTCCTGATAGCGAGAAATAATGGCTGGGTGACTAAACAGTTCGTTATGCATTAGTGATTTTGCGCGTTTTATGGTTAGCGTTTTGGATCACTCAGAGGTGAAATATGTGGCCCAGAACTTAATTGCTTTCATTCCATAACAGAGGACCAGGGTCTTTTTCCACATTTCTAATTGCGCCACATAACAGGTTTTATGTTGTTAGCCACATAACTTGAAGAAGATGACCATGCTGGACTTCTCGCCTTTGCGGACCTGGGCTCCGAGTTCGGACCATTGGCGGTACGTACCCCAAACGGGGGCGACAAAGCTTTGCGTTTCGGCGGAGACCCAGAGGCTGACGATATTGATGCCGTTGTAGAGCTTCTTGGTCAGGGCATACTCCGGCATGAAGAGCGGTGCGGATGATCGGCGCCACGGCATCGACGGACGACCGGGATCGGCCTCGATCGCAGCAATAAGCTTTTCGGTGATTTCTGCGTGGATATCGCGGCGCTCTGCGCGGGCTTTGGTTGAAGCGGTCATGTCGGTCTCCTTCGTCGGTGGACGAGGCCCGCCTGGATGGCGGTCTCGATGCTGGACGAAAGCGACGGGGAATGAGCGGGCGCGGAACCGGCCTTGACCGCAGGGAATGGCCGGCGGCCGGCGTAGCCGAAGCCGAGGGCTTGCCCTTGAAGCGTTCGCGCCCCGGCGCATAGTCGGCCATTGAGAGACCGCAAGCGGGACGATTCCGGGCGGAGAGGACAATGGCTGATGGGTCGAAGGCCGAGGAATGCGTGGCCATGGCTGCGGTACGATCAGGATGATCGACCGATCGAAGATCTCAGCCTGCGATGTGGAGCAGAAATCCGGCTGCACCTTGCGGCGCAGCCGGAAGAGGACAGCAACTATTCAGCGGCTTCGGCAGTCATCTCGGCATCGCTGTCAGCGCCGGAGACAGAGGTGATCCTGAGCGGCACCGGGAGCCAGCCAGTGTTGGCCATCAGGGCTTCCGCGCGGGTGGCGAGGTCAGTCTTCTTGAGCTTCTCAAGGGCGGGAGCGTGCTCGCTGCGGATTCCGGTGAAGGCGGACAGGGTTTCCATTTGAAGGCGGCCACCGATTACGGTCGAAGGCGGACACCAGTATGGTGATTGCGGACAGCGGTTCCCGTCGACGGTTTCATGGGGTCATGCATCCTGCTTAACGTCAAGTCCGGCACGCTTGGCGGCACCCTTGCGCATGCTCTCGCCGGTGAGGTTCATGCGGTGAGCGTTGTGCACCAACCGGTCGAGAATGGCGTCGGCAACGGTCGGATTGGCGATCATCTCGTGCCAGTGCTTGACGTCCACTTGGCTGGTGACGATCGTGCTGCCGCGTCCGTGCCGATCGTCGAGGATTTCGAGCAGGTCACGGCCCTGATCCGGCGTCAAGTTGGCAAGCCCCCAGTCATCGAGGATCAGCAGCTCGACACGGGCAATGCTCTTCACGAGCCGGGCGTGCCGGCCGTCGCCGCGCGCGAGCGCCAGGGCATCGAACAACCGTGGCACCCGATGATAGAGCACGGATCGATCGTCTCGGCAGGCCTTGTGGGCTAGCGCGCATGCGATCCAACTTTTGCCGAGCCCGGTTTTACCGATAACGATCAGGTTCTGCTTCTGTGCGATCCAGTCGCCGACGACGAGCTTGGCGAACAGCGCCTTGTCGAGGCCGCGCGCCGCCTTCAGGTCGATATCCTCGACGACGGCATTCTGCCGAAGGCCGGCGAACTTCAATCGGCTGACCAGCCGCTTGTTCTCGCGCTCGATGGCCTCCCGGTCGACCATCAGGCCGAGCCGTTCCTCGAACAAGAGTGCCGCGACATCTGGCTGTCGTCGCTGTTCTTCCAGCGCCTTGGCCATGCCTGTGAGGCCAAGCGCGACGAGCCGTTGTTCGGTTGGATGTGTCAGCATTGTCGTTCCTTTCGTTTTGTCCGCTTGAGGGTTCGCCGTCCGTTGCACCGGTCAGTGGTAGTAACCGGAGCCACGGATGTTGCCGTGCCGGATCGGGGACGCGTCCGGCATCGGTTCGGTTGCGTAGGCCTTGTCCAGCCCAAGCTTGAGGATCGATGCGATCGAGCCGTAGCTGGTCGCGCCAATGTCGTTGCCGCGCCGGCATGCCGCCGCAACGCGCTCTGGCCCATAGCTCTTCACGAGGCTGATGATGCCGAGGCACGAGCGAAAGCCCTGCTCGGGATGCGGCTTTGCTTTCATGATGGCTTCGAACAGCGCGACCGTCGCCGGCCCGACCTTGGCCGCCTCGCTCATCATCTTGGCGGGCGTCCATTCCGCGTACCGCCGGTGCGAACTCGGCATATGCTCGGGAACCGTCGTGTGCCGGTTGCCAACCGCCGAGAAGGCGTGGCTCGCGATCCGCTGGCCCTTATGGAAGATCTCGACCGTCGCGCTGGTGATGCGGGCGTCCACGATCTCGCGGATCAGCTTCGATGGTACCGAGTAGTAATGGTTCGCGACCTCGATGTGATAATCGGGTGCGACGCGGGCCCGCTTCCAGTCCGCATAGCCGTAGGGTGTCATCGGCAGATCACCGAGCGCAGGGCGGTCGAGTGTCTCCAGCAACTCGTCGCGGCTTTTGCCGAGGCGGCGCATGACCTTGGCGTTGATCGTGGCGACGCACACTTTGATGTCGGCGTTCAACTCGGCGAGTGAGAAGAAGCAACGATCGCGCAACTTCGCCAGCACGAAGCGCTCGACGATCTGTACGGCCACCTCGACCTTGGCTTTGTCGCGCGGCTTCACAATGCGCGTCGGCAGCACCACGCAACCGTAGTGATCGGCGAGGTCCTGATAGGTCCGGTTGATGCCGGGCTCGTACCGTGACGGCTTGGTGATGCCGGCCTTCAGATTGTCGGGCACCAGCGCCTTCGGCACGCCTCCGATCGCCGCCAGCGCGTTGACGTGCGCGCCAACCCAATCCGGCAGCGTCTCCGTCCAGCGCGCCTCGGCATAGGTGTAATTGGAGGCACCAAGCGCCGCGACGAAGATCCGGGCGCGATGCTCCTCTCCGGTTGCAGGATCGAACACGGGGGCCGTATCGCCGGCCCAGTCGACGAACAGCTTCTCGCCCGCCAGATGCGTCTGCCGCATCGTCGGCGAGACGCACTTTTTCCAGGCGCGATACCGTTCGCAGAACCAACTATAGGCATACCCCTGCGTGTGTTCGGTGCGATATTCCTGCCAGAGCAGCGTCATCGTCACGCCGCGCCGCTTCAACTCGGCATGGATGTAGGACCAGTCCGGCTCGGGGCCAACTTCGGATGCGGACGCATCCGGTGGCGGGAACAGGCGTCGCTCAAGCTCGGCATCATCCATCCCATCGGGCAGTGGCCAGGCGAGCCCCGCAATCGCCGCGCGCTGCACGTAATCGCTGACCGCCGTCCGGCCAATCCCGGTCGCCTCGCTGACCCTGCGCCGGCTCATTCCCATCGTGTGCGTCAGCCGTAGCACGTCACGTATCTTCTTCATCGACACTCTCTCCGCCGGCATCGGTCACCCCCTGGTTGCCAGGGAGTCCGATCAGCTGATTCGAATGTCGACGGGGGCGCTGATTACGCCGCCATCACCTGCTGTCCGCAATCACCATTGCAGTGTCCGCCTTCGCCTGGAACAGGTGGCCGCGTTGCACCGGAATCCGCA
>Ga0209069_10000873_pt1 | contig 14685 bp, 11 predicted proteins | sample Str013_2_FD_187202 | JGI IMG/M metagenome (GOLD analysis project Ga0209069, IMG submission 187202) | Freshwater sediment microbial communities in response to fracking from Pennsylvania, USA - Straight Creek_MetaG_SC_2013 (SPAdes) (version 2) | ecosystem: Environmental > Aquatic > Freshwater >...
CTGGATCTCGATGAGGTCCTGACCCTGGTTGCCGGGCCTCGACGTCACCGGGCTGATGCCTGCTTTTTCCGCGGTTCGCGCACCGATGTACGCGACGGCGTCCCAGGTGACCTTCGAGAGCGGCTTGGGCAATTCCTGCAGCCAGCCGTTATTGGAGAATCGGCCATCAAAGATGGTCGGATCGGGGCGAAATACTATTTCGAGCCCTTGCGCTGAGGCGGATGGCCCCTGTTCGCCAATTCCAGATTTCAATGAAATTTGTTTGGCGGGAAACGCCGTGTCCGCGACCACTCCGTCACGCAGCGACTTTTCCCAGAAAACATCGAACCGTGGGATGCTTGTTTTTTGCCCCTGCCAATAATCGTGCACCAGGTCGTGGGAAGTCTTGGACGATTGTCCGTTGAGCAGTGCCAGGAAATCGTGCGCGGATTTGCCGCCATAAAGAGGCGCGATCAATGGCTGAATGACCGAAACCGTCCCGTCGTAGGCACGGGCATCTCCCCAGGCTTCCAGATCATGCGTCTGCGGGATGTGCCAGTGACACAGCGCGGAAGTTTCGTCCTCGTACAAACCCAGCCGCGCGGTGAAAGCCACCTTGGGTAGCAAATCCTTAAAGCCCAAATCCGCGGGCGCATCGTAGGCCGGATTGCCGCCCAGGATTAAGAGAGTGGTAACACTTCCGGCGCGAATATCGGCCGCTAATTCGCCCATCGAGTCCCATTGCCGCGACGGCGACGCTTCGAGCGGATCGGTGAAATAAATGGTTTTGCCGAAATTTCCGAGAGCCTGATTGATGGCCAGCGCGATGGCGTGCACAACCGGCGGCTGCTGGTCTCCTACAATAACCAAGGACGCCCCGGAATGCTGTTTCAGATCGCGTGCCAGCGCGGCGACCCATCCGCCGGGAATTTCCGGGACGGAGGCTGGTGCAGCCACCGAATTCAATCCGAGTTCGCGCGCAAGTGCTCGCGCGAAGCCTTCAATATCCGAACCGCGCATTCGCAAGCGATGATCCGCCATTGCTCCGGTATTGGTGGGTGTGGACTCCACCGAATACAGGCGATTCATTTTCGATTGCTCGTTCTCAACGCGCCGCTTGCGCGCGAATTCCCGCGCATAGCGAATGCTTCCCGGCCCGGCAGTGAGGAAATCCGAGTCCAAGGTGAGAACCACGTCCGCCTGATCCACGTGGTAAACCGAGTTCACATATTCGCCAAAGGCCATCCTTGCGCCTTCGCGGACATTGTCGCGAGTCGCGGATTCGTATTGAATCCATTTCGCGCCGGAATACCCTTTTAGAAATGTATTGATCTGATCGGCCAGGGTTGGCGAAGTGATTGTCCCCGTGAGCAGCCTCAGACCCGCGCCGCTATTGGCTTTTTCCGCGCCCAGCGCCAGGGAAAGATCGTTCTGAAATGCCGCCCAGCTTCCGATGCGGCCATCGTGAATTTCCGCCTGCGAACGGTCCGGATCGTAAAGACTCAGAATGGAAGCCTGCGCGAAGGCATCGCTCGCCCCCAGGCTGCCCGGATGGTCGGGATTCCCCTCTATCTTCGTGGGCCGCGCCATGTGGCTTTCCACCAGCACGCCGGTAGCTACGCCGCCCAGGGTTACCGCCGTTGCATAAAAAAGCGGCTTGCCGGGAATAATTTCTTCCGGCTGGCGCACATAAGGAACAATTTTTTGCGTGGGCAACTTGGTACAGCCGGATAGGCCCGCAAACGCCGCCGAGGCGGCCATGACTTTCATCAATTCGCGGCGATCCAGTTTTGCTTCGGGATCATTGGCCCCGTGGGGAAATTCGTTTTCCTTGTGGTCGCGAAATTCCGGGGTATCGGCAAGCTCATCTAGTCCGCGCCAAAATCGCGGAGGATTTGCTTCGCCTGTCGCCCCGTGCTTCGCGGCGCTTTCCTCGCCGTGCGGCCCGCCGTTTTTGTTCTCGGTTTCCATGAACTCCCTGTTGTCCTCAATTGAGGCGGGCTCCAAGTAGAGCCCGCACCTTTTTCCGACGGGCTCCAAGTAGAGCCCGCACCTTTTTCCGGCGGGCTCCAAGTAGAGCCCGCACCTTTTTCCGGCGGGCTCCAAGTAGAGCCCGCACCCTAATCTATTACCGATGGCACGTCGTGCATGCCGTCAGCTTTTGCACGTTGTATTCCTTTACGAGTCTTTCGCCCAGGGTGGTCTGATCCTTGGGCGGCTCGTAAAACGCATTAAACACCTCGGAGCGCGGGCGGAGATATTTTTCCGGCGCTGTGTGGCAGTCCAGGCACCAGCGCATGTAGAGATTTTCGCCGCGCCAGGTGATATTCATTTCGGCAACCGGGCCGTGGCACGTGGTACAGCCAACTCCTTTGGCGATATGAATGCTGTGATTGAAATAGACGAAATCCGGCACGGCATTGACGCGCGTCCAGGAAATCGGTTTGGAATCGCGGTAGCTGGCGCGGACCGGCTCGAGCATGGCCGCGTTGGTCCATATCTGGGAGTGGCATGCCATGCAGGTCTGCGTCGGAGGCATGCCTGCTGACGAGGACACTTCAACCGAACCGTGGCAATAGCGGCAATCGAGACCGAGTTCACCCACATGATGCTTGTGGCTGAATGGCACCGGCTGCGGGCGCGCATTGTGCACTTCGGTGACGTACGAAGTCTGATTGACCACGTCGACGGCGTAGCCCAAAAGGGCTAGCGCGACTACCGCGCCATAAATGCTCACGCGAGCGATCGTATTCGTACTATGGTGAAATATTTGAGCCATACCTGCGTCACTCGGAAACTTCTCCGAGATTTACAGCCTGGACGGTCTGAGCGCCTCTCTGCAGACCGATACATCGGCCCCGATTTGCGGACAACGGCGCACTGAACCTGAGTGAAGGGAATACAGCCGGCGGACAAATCTATTCGTGCAACTTCTTCCACCGGACTGCTACGGGTATTTCTAAAATAACAATAAATTATGATTTTTCCATTTCCCGTCGCCCGCTCAAACACTATGCAGCAAAAAAAAATAAAATTCAAATATTCTATTTTTGCGCATGTGACGTGTGTCACATTCAGGTACATGCCGCAGAATATGCCCCCTCCTCCCACGCGCCGCACTGTTTCGGAAAATCCGCTGAAGACGTTGCCTGGAACCGTAATTTCCCGCATTTGCCCGTTCGTGAACTGGCCGGAATTCGAAATGTAACGGCGGCGCGGTTCCGGGCATCCAAACAGTGACGACCGCAAAGGGGATTTGCGTTCAGGATGACTTCCCGCGGGGATGGCTTTCGCGGGCAAGTTCGATAGCCGGCATTTCAACTATTTCGAGGATTGATTCATGTGGATCGTACGCATTGCGCTGACCCGGCCTTACACGTTCCTGGTGGCCGCGCTCATCATTATCCTGATGACGCCGATCGTGCTGCAGCGCACGCCTACCGACATCTTTCCCGACATTGATATTCCCGTGGTCAGCGTGGCCTGGAACTACAGCGGACTTTCCCCGCAACAGATGGATGCCCGCATCGTTTCCAGTTTTGAGCGGTTTCTGACGACGGTGGTGGATAACGTCGAGCACGTCGAATCGCAAACCGTGTCCGGCCGCGGAATCACCAAGATATTTTTTCAACCCGGCACCAACGTCAACGTGGCGCTCACTCAGATCAGTGACGTTGCGCAAACCATACTTCGCCAGCTTCCCCCCGGCATCTCCTCGCCGCTCATCATCACGTATTCCGCTTCGGCGGTGCCAATTCTGCAACTTGGCATGAAGGGACAGGGACTTTCCGAGCAGGAACTATTCGACATCATGTGGAACACGGTTCATGCCCAGCTGGCAACGGTCCCGGGCGCATCAATCACCTATCCGTACGGCGGAAAACTGCGCCAGGTTTCAGTCAACCTGGACATTCCGGAACTGCAGGCAAAAGGCCTTTCCCCCGTTGACGTAATTAACGCCATCAGCGCCCAAAACCTGGCTCTGCCGTCGGGGAGCGCGAAACTCGGCCCCACCGAATTCAACGTCGAGATCAACAGCTCCACCGACACGATCGCGGCGCTCAACGATTTGCCCATCAAGACCACCAATGGCGCGACCATTTACGTCCGCGATGTCGCCAGCGTGGGCGACGGATTTTCGCCGCAGATCAACATCGTCCGCATGGACGGCCAGCGCGGCGTGCTCATGTCCATTTACAAGGGCGGAGCCGCCTCGACCCTCGACGTGGTTTCGCAGGTATATGCCAAGCTGCCGCTGATCAAAACGCTGTTGCCGGAGCAGATTCAAATCACGCCGCTTTTCGATCAATCGATTTTCGTGCGCGCGGCGGTGCAGGGCGTGGTCCGCGAAGGACTGGTGGCCGCCTGCCTGACGGCGTTCATGATTTTGTTGTTTCTAGGCAGCTGGCGCAGCACGCTGATCATCGCCATCTCCATCCCGCTTTCGGTTCTGGTTTCCATTTCCATCCTCAGCGCGCTGCATCAGACCATCAACCTAATGACCCTGGGAGGACTGGCCCTGGCCGTCGGCATTTTGGTGGATGACGCCACCGTGGCCATCGAAAACATCGAGAGAAATCTGGCGCAGGGCAAAAACACGATTCAAGCCATTCTGGACGGATCGCAGGAAATCGCCATTCCCGCGCTGGTTTCCACGCTGTGTATTTGCATCGTATTCGTGCCCATGTTTTTTCTGACGGGCGTGGCTAAATTTCTGTTCGTGCCGCTTGCCGAAGCCGTGGTATTTGCCATGCTCGCTTCCTACGTTTTCTCGCGCACGCTGGTGCCGACGATGGCCATGTATCTTCTGCAAGGCCATCATGGAGAGGAATACGCCACGGGAAACGATATTTTCTCGCGCGCGCAGCGCAAATTCGCGCAGGGGTTTGACCGCCTGCGCGAACGCTATCGAAGCTCGCTGGGTTTCTGTGTCCACCATGCATGGATGTTCGTCGCGCTATTTCTTATTTTCTGCGCCGCGTCGCTCGCGCTGGTCCCCGTTTTGGGCCGCGATTTTTTTCCCGCCGTGGACGCCGGGCTGATTCGACTTCATATGCGCGCCCGCGCCGGGCAACGTGTCGAGGAAACGGCCCGCGAGGCCGACGGCGTGGACAATTTAATTCGGCGCGTGATCCCGCCGGACGACCTTGGCAATATTCTTGACAACATTGGTCTGTTCAACAGCTCAATCAATACGACCTACAGCAACTCGGGCGTGATCGGTGAATCGGACGCGGAAATCCTGATCGGTCTGAAACCGCAGCGCAAAATGCCCACGCCCTACTACGTGGATCAACTCCGCCGCAATCTGGCCGAAGCGTTTCCCGGAACCCAATTCTTTTTTCAGCCCGCTGACATGATCAGCCAAATTTTGAATTTCGGCGTTCCCGCACCCATTGATATTCAGCTGATTGGACCGAGCGTGGACAGGAATTTTGCACTGGCGCAAGGCATCTCCAATCGCATTCGGCACGTGCCCGGCGCCGTGGATGTGCACGTTCAGCAGTTGCGCTCCGCCCCAACGCTTTTCCTGAACGTGGATCGCACGCAGGCGCAATCGGTTGGCCTGACGCAGCAGGACGTCGGAAACAGCGTTCTGCTGTCGCTAAGCTCCAGTTTTCAGATCAACCCTTCCTTCTGGGTCAATCCGGCAACCGGAATTGAATACAACGTAGCCGTGCAAGTGCCGCAATATAAAATTCAGAACATGCAGTCTCTGGAGAATATTCCGGTTGCTTCAGCCTCGACGACCATGCCGCAATTGCTGGGTAACCTGGCGCAGATGCACGTCAACGTGGAACCCGCCCTCGTCAGCCGCTACGACACCCAACCGCTAGTTGACGTTTATGCCTCCGTGGAAGGGCGCGATCTTGGAGCCGTGGACCAGGACATCCAAACCATATTGAAGGATTTTCAGAATAAGCTGCCGCGCGGCACGCGCATGATCCGGCGCGGCCAGGTCGCCACGATGACTACTTCGTTTGCCGGATTGAGCGCCGGAGTGGGCGTGGCCGTTGTACTGGTTTACTTGTTGATTGTCGTCAACTTTCAATCGTGGCTCGATCCGTTCATCATTATTACGGCGCTGCCCGGAGCGCTTGCTGGAATTATCTGGATTCTGTTATTGACGCATACGACGGTAAACGTGCCTTCGCTGACCGGCACGATCATGTGCATGGGCGTGGCCACGGCCAACAGCATCTTGATGGTTTCCTTCGCGCGCGAACGATTGAACGAGGGAATTCCCGCCGCTCAAGCCGCCGTGCAAGCCGGATTTGTGCGCATTCGGCCCGTATTAATGACGGCCATGGCCATGATCATCGGAATGGTTCCCCTGTCACTGGGCATGGGCGAGGGCGGTGAGCAGAATGCGCCGCTGGGCCGTGCGGTCATTGGCGGCTTAATTGTCGCTACATTGGCAACTTTGTTTTTTGTCCCGTGCGTTTTTTCCCTGGTCCATCGAAATCACCGGCCGGGCACGCGCGTGGGCGCTGATCTTACCAATCATTTATAAAGAATTGCATAAATCGGGAGCCTATTGGAAATGACCGAACTATATACGGAATCGCAGCGTACCTGGCAAAATACCGGCGCCCCCAAAGAGCCGCCCGGCGGACGCGGCAAGCTGCTGCGCTGGTTTTTTGTCCTATTTCTAATTTTTGCAATCCTGGGCATCTATTCCCTGCTGCAGAGGCGAACTGAACATCAGGTGCTTGCCCAGCAGACCGAGCGAATGTCCGTGCCGTTTGTGTCCGTGATCCATGCGACGCCAATCAATGGCGCATCGGAAATGGTATTGCCCGGAACGCTCAAGGCCTACGTCGAATCTCCGATCTACGCGCGGACCAGCGGCTACCTGAAGAATTGGTACAAGGATATGGGGAGCCGAGTAAAGAACGGGGAAATCCTGGCGGAAATCGACACTCCGGAAGTGGATCAGCAATTGGCGCAAGCGCGCGCCGAACTTGCCACGGCGCAGGCAAACCTATCGCTATCGGGCATCACTGCCACGCGCTATCAGGATTTGCTCAAAACCGAGTCCGTTTCTCATCAAGATGCCGACAATGCCAACGGCGATCTGGCGGCAAAGCGGGCCATGGTGCAATCGGCTGAAGCCAACGTAAAGCGCCTGGAAGAAATGGAATCGTTCAAGCGCGTTTACGCCCCCTTTTCCGGAATTCTTACGCAGCGCAACGTTGACCCCGGAACTCTAATCAACGCGGGCAACGGCGGGTCGGCCACCAAGCAGATGTTTAACCTCGCTCAAATCGATCCGATGCGGGTGTTCGTTGCCGTGCCGCAATCCTTTGGCCCTTCCATGCACGTGGGAACGAAGGCGTGCTTGTCGCTTTCCGAAATGATGGGACGCGCTTTCTGCGGCAGCGTTGTGCGCACGGCAAACGCAATCGATCCCGCAACGCGAACTCTGCTAACCGAGGTTGACGTCCCGAATCCCGCCGGCGCTCTTTTGCCCGGAGCCTACGCACAGGTCCATTTTGACGTTCACCTTTCCGGTCATAATCTTTCCCTGCCGATTAATTCCCTGCTGTTTCGTCCCGAGGGAACCATGGCCGCCGTCGTGGGATCCGACAGCCACTTGCTCATGAAACCGGTGATCATCGGGCGCGATTTCGGCAACGCCGTGGAAGTGCTCGATGGAATCGATCCTTCCGATCAAATCGTAATCAATCCCCCGGATTCGCTGCAGCAGGGCGAGGAAGTCAAAGTCACGCCCCAGAGCCCTGAGGAGTCCCGGAAGCCGACCCAGCCGCAAGGCTCCAAGAATTAATTTGGATTTCACGAACTGCGGCGCGAAGGCACTTTGCGGCCTGTAAAATGTTTTGGAAATTCAATGGGGATTATAGTGGCGCAGGCTTCAGCCTGCGGGGTTTTGGCCTCCTCGGACAAAAATCCGCAGGCTGAAGCCGACGCCACATAAATCCGTAGCGTTCAAGCAGCCATTTCAGGATGGATCCGGTTCGCCAAACAGGCAGCGTACAGCGTCTCGCGCAATCAAAAGTTCTTCATCGGCGGGGATTACGTAGGCAGCCAGTCGTGAACCATCACTGCTGATAAGCCCTTCGCGCCCGACGGCTGCCTTATTCTTATTCTCGTCCAGAGACAACCCCGCCCATTGCAGGCCTTCACAAATACCGGCGCGAATTTCCGGCGAATTTTCGCCAATCCCTCCGGTGAAAACGATCGCGTCCGCGCCGCCCATGGCCGCCAGATATGCTCCAATGTATTTCCTGGCGCGGTAGCAAAACATTTCCACGGCTAAACCGGCGCGACGGTCGTCATGCTCCTTCATCTCACCCAGCAGCGCCTGCATATCGTGAGTAAGCCCTGAAATTCCCAAAAGACCCGACTGTTTATTCAGCAACGTTTCCACTTCGTGAAGAGACAGCCCTTCTTTTGAAGCAATCAAGGGCAAAATCGCGGGATCCACATCCCCGGAGCGGGTTCCCATGACCAATCCTTCCAATGGAGTCATGCCCATGGAAGTGTCCATGGAGTTTCCGCCGCGAATCGCCGCAGCTGAGCAACCGTTGCCCAGATGCAGGCTCACCAGGTTGGCATTTTCCCTGGCAATGCCGCGCAACAGGCGGTAGCGGTAGGCCACAAAGCGGTGCGAAATTCCATGAAAGCCGTAACGGCGGATGCGATAGCGAAGAAACAAGTGATACGGGATCGCATAAAGATAGGAACGTTCCGGGAGCGAATGGTGGAAGGCCGTATCAAAAACGGCTACTTGCGGCACCTGAGGTCCCAGTAAATCTCGAATGGCGCGAATGCCGCGTAGATTCGCGGGATTGTGCAGCGGAGCCAGATCAATGCAGCTTTCGATTCCCTTCAGCACTTCGTCGGTGATCAGAACGGACTGGGAAAACAATTCGCCGCCGTGCACGACGCGATGACCTACGGCATGAATATCCGCCGCGCTGTTAATTTCCGAGATGCCCGAATCGGCCGAGGCGATCCAGCGAATTACATAGTCGAGCGCCGCGGAGATATCCCGCAGGGACGCCGTGAGTTTCTGTTTCGGGCCGTCACCTCTCTGGATGGTAACCACGGCATCGCCACCGATTCGATCCACTTCGCCCCGCAACAGGCGAGAATCCGCATCGATGTGAATTCGGTCCAGGTCGGTGGCAATGATTTGAAACTTCAGGCTGGAGCTGCCGGCATTCAGGACAAGTATGTTCATGGGACGATTTTCTTCTTGCGTGCGAGAAATAAATTATTTCCACCGTCGCGAAAAATGTTCTCAATTCGCGACTTTCACGAATTGCGAATCACGGGTCAATACCATCCTATCAAGCGGCGCGATCAACGAAAATAGTAGCTGTTTTTGGAAAGAATAAAATAGTCGCGTCCCTTTTTTCCAAAAGAGGGCGCAAGTCGGACATCCAGCTTGTGCGGCTTTCCCTCGGCGCCATTGGCGGACGTATAGTACCCCAGCGTGTAGCGCGTCTTGATCCGCTGGATCAGCGCCTGGAAGACGGCATCCAGGTTTGCAACTTCCTTGACGTCGAAGATTTCCCCGCCCGTGGCTTCGGTAACCTTGCGAATATTGACCAGGCCCGGAATTGTATTGGCATAAGCGATGGTTCCCGGCGGATTGTACCCGGGAATTTTCAGATTATATACGGCGGCGTCGGCGGCGGTGGTTTCAGTAACGATGTCGCGCGTGCCTTGTCCTCCGGCGTCGGTGCCCACGTCGTCGCTGATCAGGACGATCACGCGGCGGCCTTTGGGAGCGTTCTTGAGCAGATATTCGGAAGCGACAAAAATACCGTCATTGATGTTGGTTGCGCCACCCGCGGTGAAGGAACCGATCTGATCGGAAATCTTATTCTTATCCTTGGTGAGCGGCACGCTCAATTCCGCTTCCGTGGAAAACGTGAACAGCGCCACTTCGTCCTCCGGCTTGAGCGCCGCCAGGGTCGCGACCGCGGCATCGCGCAAAGGGCCGAGAAATGGTTCGATCGAATCGCTCAGGTCCAGAACCAGCGCCAGGTTGAGCGGCAATTCATCGCGGCTGAAAAGCTCAATCTTTCTCGCCACGCCGTCTTCGCGGACCTCAAAATCGTCTTTTTTCAGATCGCTCATGATTTGACCGGATTTTGTTTTGACGGTCGCGTCCAGAGCCACCAGATTTACGTTCACGCGAATGGTGCCGGAGCCCTGGTCCTGGGCAAGCGCGGGATTTTGGGAAAGGCAGCCAAAAAGCGCAAAAATAGAAGCGATTCGGCGGGGCCAAAAGTGAATCATCGGCGGATTCATGGCGCGGAACTATTGCCGCTATCAGCATGCCGCTTCATCACCGGCTGGTCCGGATCGGCAGGTTGTGCGGGCTGTGACTCCTGCGCGGCTGGGGCGCTGGTGGCTGTGTCGGCATGTCTCTTCATCACGGGCTGGTCCGGATCGGTTCGGTGATCGGGTTGCGCGCTGGCATTCAAAACGTCGTATACGTAACGCACCACGAGCTGGCCTTTCGATTTTCCACGATCAATATGCAGAGTCTCAAAAAACTGACGGCCGTCCACGGACAATTCAAACGTTCGGCTCATTTTCGATCCTTGCGGGGTCTTTTCATCGGTAACCAGGCGTGTTCCCTCCCAATGCGCGGCGATTTCCTGATACGTTTCGTCCTTGGGTTTTTGCAGTTTCCGCCCGTCGGTAAATAGCGCGAGTTTATTGAAATGCAGGTCGGTAATTTCAACTTTTGCTTCCGCCGTTTTCAGGGCGATACTCAGTGACATCGAAGGGCGAATCTCTTGTTCCAATCTTTCATCGGTCTCCGTGCCCCGTCCGCTATTGCCGCTTCCTGCGTTGCCTCCTCCGGGGTAACCGCCGCCCGGATAACCTCCACCGGGGTAGCCTCCACCCGGATATCCACCTCCACCTGGATATCCGCCGCCAGGAAATCTTCCGCTGCCGCCGGGGTTGTTCCCAGCCCTGGTGCCGCGCGAGTCCTGAATCTTCGTTTTCGGGTCGTCGCTTTCATCGTGATTTAATTTCCATGCGCCATCCAGCGTGGTCCTCGGAGTTACTTCAGGCGGTTTGGGTTTGGCAGCGGGCTGCGGGCGCGGCACTTTAGATTGCACAGGGGCAGGAAGAGGTCCCGGCGGCGCCTGCGCCATCAATCGGGCAGGCAGCGCGATGCAATAGCTGCATGCAATCGCGCAAAATGCGGCAAGAGCGCAATTTCTCATTTTCCGATACGCCTCGACTCTAATGATTTTCGCAAGAGAAGCATGTTCCAAATATTTTGCACGATTCCCACTGCCTCCGCCCACCAGACACATTGCATACACCCCGTCATCCTAAATGGATGGGGTTCGCGGGACCTTTAGTTGCCTGGCACCGGCCCTCAAGCTTAGCTGGAAATAAGGAAACTGAAAGCATGCAAAAAGTGAAGTCCGCAAAAATTGCGCGAATTATTCGCACGTTATTCAATTGTTGAACGCGCGCATTTTCCTACGCTTCTTTAGCTTCCAACTCGTCCAGCAGCGTCGCCGCCCTGGTCAAATTATCAACCCCGAAGACCACCAGCGCACGCGTCGAACCTGGCTCCATCCCGCAGTAACTATAGTCAATGTTGATCTGGTGTTCGCCCAGCCGCGCGGCTGCGCGGCCCAACTCGCCCGGACGGTGCGGCAGCCTGACTATAGCGACATCCGTCTCCTCAAAGATCATATGCAGACTGCCCAGCACTGCCTTGGCAATGGCCGGATGATCCACCAGGAGTCTGACCAGGCTTTCGCGCTCTTCGACGTACGATTGAAAAGCCAGTATGTTCACACCGCGTTCGGCAAGAGCGAGAAAGCACTTGCCCAGGGCACCAGGCTTGTCTTCAATCGTTACGGTAAACTCCTTCGCCTTGGCCATGTGACTTGACTCCCTTTCGTTCCGGGAAACTGGAATGTTGAATGGCAAATGAACCGACAACTAATGGTTTGGAGAAATGATGGAGCCGAGGCCCGGACTTGAACCGGGGACCTGTCGATTACGAATCGACTGCTCTACCAACTGAGCTACCTCGGCTCGGTGTAATTCACTCTAGCATCGGCCGGAAAACACTGTCAAACATCGGCTTTCCGTCCGATGCCGGAAATGCCTACCGCGAAAAGGGATACATCAGCCATCCGATGCCAACGCCAACAACCAGAAATGCAAAAAATGCCCACGCAAAATATTTCAGGCGCTCGATGGCGCCACGCTTGGTTAGAAAAGTAAACGTAACCGACACGATAAGCGAAAAAAATAATAGCGCTTGAAAATGCGTGAAGCCGCCAAACAGTGCGTTCAACTAAGGCCTCCGCCCGTGCCCGATTTCATACGCTTCCAGTACCGTCAGCAGATTGATCATCCCCGCGGTCGCGAACATTCGGGTTCCATAGTCGCCGGTCGCATGTGCCACATCTGAACCAGCCGACTGAATCATATGCGCCAGAAAGTAAAATCCGCCCGTGCCCACGTCGGCGAAAAATCCCAGGCGGTCGAACAGGTCTTCCGCTCCCGGCGCGAATACGCCGCCGCGCATGACCAAACCGGCGCAAGCCAGTCCCCCGACGCAAAGAAAATAAACAATCGCTTTGCTCCACCGGCGCAGGATCAGGTGTCCCAGGCCCGGAACTATCCAGCCGGCAATGGCGGCGACAGCGCCCATCATCACGTTGGCCGAGCCCACTTCTTTAAGTGCCGTTTCGTCTGTCATCTCTGTAATCCACACCAATCCTTAGGACAGCAGTTTAAGAATCTCGGTCTGCTCCGGGCCGGTAACTTCCGCGCGGCCCTTCTCCACATAGACGTTCACTTCGCTTCGTATTCCAAAATCGGCGAGATAAATTCCCGGTTCCACCGAAAAACAAGTGCGCGGAATAATCCGCCGGACATCGCGCGTCTCCAGTCCGTCCATATTCGCGCCCGTGCCGTGCACCTCCTGCCCGATATTGTGTCCGGTGCGATGCACGAAATATTTTGCATACCCCGCCTTGCGAATGACTTCGCGCGCGGCGCGATCCACCTGCCAGCCTTCGATCGCGCGCCCCGCCTTTACATTTTTAAGCACGAACGCCACCGCCGCATCGCGCGCGGCGCGAACCACATTGAAAATCTTCGCATACTTTGCCGGCACTTTGCCGCCAAGATATCCGACCCATGTGATGTCATAGTAGACGCTGCCCGGAGACAACGTCTTGCCCCAAATATCGAGCAGCAGCAGATCACCCTCACGCACTTCGCAGGAATCCCGCTCCTTCGGCTCGTAGTGCGGATCCCCGGCATGGGGACCGACGGCAACAATCGGAGCAGAATCGGAAATCACGCCGCTGGCCCGGAATTGCCCCAGAATCCATTGCTGCAGGTCATACTCGGTGAATTTTTCCTCGGCGCGAACACGGCGCGCGGCCTCGGCAAATGTCGCCTGGGTAATCTTGTCAATCGCCCGGCCCGCCGCGCGATGCGATTCAAGCTGCGCGGGCGTCCAGGCCGCCTCAAACTGCTGCACCAAATCCGCCGAGCTGACAACGATACACCCCAGCCCTCGGATCATCTCCACCGTTCCAGCGTCCACCAGGGAAATGTACGGAATTAAATTATTGGGGGAATATTGCATGGCTACTTTTTTCTCGCAGCCAAGGAGTCTTTTAAGATTCTTTTCAAGTTCCGCGGCGGCTGCGTAAACCAGCTTTTCTCCCGGCAAAGAATCGAGCGTCCCCGCCTCGATGCGGTGCACCAGTTTGCGCGGCGCGCCTTTTGCCGGAATCATATAAAACCAGCGGCGCTTGGCCATGGCATGATCGAGCCCCAGCACGCGGTAGGCAATCGGATCGCGGTGCAGAATGTCGTAGAAAAGCCAACCGTCGATCTTCTGCTCGCGGAGCGCGGCTTGGATGGCTGCAATATCGGGCATGGATGAAGTGCTCAAAAGAATTCCGCTGGTGCGCGGGAACTAGCAAATCTATTCAGTCAGCGCGCGAATCATTTCCGGTGTTACGCCGCTAATTTCCACGCGCTTGCTGCGACTGTGTTCGCCCGATGCGATTCTAACAGCCGACAGCGGCACTTTCAAACGCGCAGCCAGCAGCTTGCGCAGCGCTTCATTCGCGCGATCGTCAACCGGCGGCGCGGTCAGTCGAATCTTCAGGCCGTCCTGGTATTCCCCGGCAATTTCGTCGCGGCTGGCCCTTGGCTGCACACGGACCGCAAAACTTACCGACCCGGCTTTTTCCATGACCTGCATGGCTAGGCCTTTTCCCTTTCGCCAAACAGCGCGGTTCCCACTCTGATCTCGGTCGCGCCTTCTTCAATGGCGACTTCAAAATCGTGGGACATTCCCATCGACAGTACGGGCAATAAATTTTTTCCCGCGCGATCGCGAATCGAATCGCGCAATTCACGCAGGCGGCGAAAATACGGCCGCGCTTTCTCCGCGTCCTCGAAATACGGAGGCACACCCATCAGTCCGCGCAATTCCAGATTGGGCAACCGCAGCACCGCCTCCACCAGCCGCGCCGCTTGTTCCCCGCTCACTCCGGACTTTGTTCCGCCCGGATCGAGCATTACTTCAACCAATACGCGCAGTCGTGCATTCCCGCTTCGGCCAATCGTGGAATCTACTCCCCCGCTTTTCTCCGCGCACTTTATGTTTTCCGTAAACTCCGCGTTGAACTCCTTTTTTGCACGATCAAGCCGCTC
>Ga0209069_10000875_pt1 | contig 14672 bp, 13 predicted proteins | sample Str013_2_FD_187202 | JGI IMG/M metagenome (GOLD analysis project Ga0209069, IMG submission 187202) | Freshwater sediment microbial communities in response to fracking from Pennsylvania, USA - Straight Creek_MetaG_SC_2013 (SPAdes) (version 2) | ecosystem: Environmental > Aquatic > Freshwater >...
GTTCTGCCCCGCCTGACCGAACAAGGAGTTTGCTGTGCTACTCGCCATCGACGCCGGGAACACCGACACCGTCGTGGGCCTCTTCGAGCTCGACGGGCCCGATCCGAGCGAACGCACCCGTCCCGAGGACGGGCTGATCGATCATTGGCGCATCGCCACCGAAGCGAACCGCACCGGTGACGAACTAGCGGTGTTGCTCCAGGGCTTCCTGGCCTTCAGGGGTTTCACCCTCGATGACATCGAGGGGATGGCGGTGTCATCGGGCGTCCCCCGGGTCAAAGAGGCATTGCGGTTGCTTTCGGACCGATACCTGGACTTCGACCCGATCATGATCGAGCCGGGAGTGCGTACCGGCATCGCCATCCTGGCCGAGAACCCCAAGGAGGTTGGGGCCGACCGCATCGCCAACGCGGTCGCCGCCTTCGACCTGTACGGAGGCCCCACCATCGTTGCCGACTTCGGGACCGCGACCACGTGCGATGCCGTGTCGGCCAAAGGTGAATACCTGGGCGGCGCCATCGCTCCTGGGATCGGGATCAGCATGGACGCATTGGTGGGGCGAGCCGCCGCGCTCGGGGCCGTCGAACTGGTCGAACCCCGCAGCGTGCTGGGCAAGAGCACCGTCGAGTGCATCCAGTCCGGCGCCATCTACGGATTCACGGCCCAGGTCGACGGATTGTGCGAACGCATCCAAGAGGAGCTGGGCGAGTGCACGATCGTCTCGACCGGCGGCCTGGCCGAACTCATTACACCGTTGTCGAAGTACATCCAGCACTCTGAGCCCTGGCTCACGCTGCACGGCCTCCGCCTGGTCTACGAGAAGAACGTTTGACGGCTCGGGCGGGGCGCTCAGGCGCACTACGGTCTCACCCGATGAGAGTCCTGATCACAGGCATGGGGGGTGAGCTGGGTACTCGCCTGGCCAACCAACTCGACGACGATCCGAACGTCACGGCTGTGCTCGGGCTCGATATTGACCCACCCCGTCGCCGCCACCGGGCCGAGTTCCACCGGGTCGACCCCCGCGACCGCGAGCGGGCCACCAAATTGATCCGCGACTTCGAGCCGACCGCGCTGGTACACCTCGGCGTCTACGAGCCCTACGCTCGGAGCTCCCCGCAATCCGCGATCGAACGCACCGCGGCGGGCACGATCACCGCGGTGACCGCGGCGGTGGACGCGGGGCAGCTGGACCGGATCATCGTGCGCTCGGGCATCGAGGTGTATGGCCGCCGCCGGGGCGCGCCCATCCGCCCCGACGAGGAAGTGGCGCCCGATCCGACCTGCTCGTTCGGCCACCAGCTGCACCATGTGGAACGCGTGTGCAACGAAGGTGGCCTGCACGCCGCCATCCCGGTCACCGCGTTGCGGTTTGCCCCGCTGGTCGGTCCGTCGTTCCCCAGCCCACTGGGCCGGCTGCTGCGGATGCCGGCGGTGCCGTTCAACCTGCTCGGCGACCCCCCGTTCTCCGTTCTGCACCAACATGACGCGGCCGCCGCGCTGCTGGCCGCCCTGCGACACCCGGTCGACGGTCCGGTGAACGTGGTGGCCGCGGGAGCGGTGACCGCATCGCAGGCGGCACGGATCGGGCGTCGGCTGCCCATCCCGACGGCGTTGCTGGGCTGGTACTCGGCCCGCCTGGTCGCGGAACTTGCCGGCGCGCCCGTCCCCGACCATGTGATGGAGCTGCTCACGCGGGGGCGCACCGCCGACGGCACCCGCGCCGGGGAGTTGCTCGGAGTCCGACCGGAGCGCACCACTCCCGAGGTGGTCGAAGAGCTGTACGCGTGGGCTGAGGTCGTTCACGGCCGCGCCGCCGAGGCGGAGGCGGCGTGACGGTCGTCGATGTCGACCTGGCGGCTCTGGATCCCGATCTGGAACGCAACGGGCTCGCCGCTCTGGTCGAGCGTCGAGTCCGTGGTCGGTTCTCGGTCGACGAGTGGGGACTCGACCGGGACCTGGTGCGCGCGGTGGAACCGATCACCCGCTTGCGATGGAATCTCCGGATCGAGGGTGACCATCAGCTCCCTGAGATCGGCCCCGGGTTGATCGTGTTCACCCGCCGCATCGGGGTTTCCGAACCGATCGTGCTCACCGCCGCCGTAGCCCGGACCACCGATCGGCCTTTGCGTTGCCTCGGTGTCCCCGATCGAGGACCCATGGCGCCGCTCGCCCGGCGGCTGGGCGCGGTCCCCGGCCACCCGGCGGATGTGCGCAGCCTGTTGAGGGCCGGTGAGCTGATCGGGTTGCCTCTCGGACGGGAGATCCTGCATCCGTTCCACGTGGGCGCGGTCCCGGTGGAGCCGGTGGCCGCCGCCATCGCCGCGGGGGCCCCGATCATCCCGGTGGCGGTTGTCGGGTTCGAGGCCGGTCGCTGGTGGACGATTCGTTTTGGTCGCCCCATAGCGACCCGACGAGGCCGCGCCGAACACGATGCCGGCGAGATGGCCGAGGCCGCTCGTCAACGGCTTCAGCATCTGTTGACCGGCGCGCGTCGTCCCTCCCGCTGACCGAAATCTGACGGGTCGTCATATCGGCGTTCGGGGTTGGCTAGGTTGACGGGCCATGGCATTCGCCGAGGCCCCTGATGGCACCCGTCTGCATTACGAGGTGTTCGGTCCCCGCCACGGGGAGCCGCTGGTGTTGATCCAGGGTCTCGGTGCCGACAGCCGAGGCTGGATCCGTCAACGACGAGCTCTCGGCGCGCGCTATCGCTGCATCGTGTTCGACAATCGCGGTGCGGGGAAGTCTGATCATCCGCCGGCGCCCTACGACCTGGAGATCATGGCTCTCGACGTCCTCGCCGTGCTCGATGCCGCGGGTGTCGATCAGGCCCACCTTCTCGGCGTGTCCATGGGCGGGATCCTGGCGCAGATCGTGGCGGTGCGTCATCCCGACCGGGTGCGCTCGCTGGTGCTGGCGTGTACGGCGTGTCGCCATCACCCCTGGCGGCGCGAACTTTTGGCCGAGTGGGCCGAGACCGCGGCCGCTGAGGGGATGGGCACCTTCGCCCGCCAGTCGGTGCGCTGGCTGATCGGGCCGCGCTCCCTGCGTCGCTTCTGGCCGGCGGTCGGGCTCATCGGCCCGCTGGCCATGACCGGTTCGCCGGACGCTTTTGTGGCCCAGGTGCGCGCCATTCTGGACATGAACGATGACCTGCGGGCTGAGCTGCGCACGATCACGGTGCCCACGCTGGTGCTGGTGGGCAGCCAGGACATCCTCACCCCGATGGGTGACAGCGAGGAGTTGGCCGAGGAGATCCCCGGGGCCGAGTTGGCCATCATCCGGGGAGCCGCCCACGGCTTCATGCTCGAAGCGGGCGCGGCGTTCAATCGCACGGTTCTGGACTTCCTGGCCCGGGTGCCGGCGGTATCCGTCAGGCATTGACCCGACCGCTCGCCTTCCACCGCGGCGCGCCCAAAACGGCGTAGATCCAGACCGGAGACCGGTCTGGATCTACGCACGACTGGTGGGTGGGCGGAAACTTTGCGGGTTACTGGTCGAGCCAGAGACCGCCGAGCCAGGTCTTCGGCTGGTAGTTGCCGAAGCTGATCTCCCGGGCCGGGTTGAGACCCTTCACCGCGGGCTGGGCGATGAAGGAGTAGGGCGTGCGGTACAGCCAGATGTTGGTGAACCCGGCATTCATCTGCTTCACCAGGTCGTCGTAGGCCGGCTTGCGCTGGTTGGCGTACCCGCTGGTTCGACCGGTGGTGAGGTTCTGCTCCATCTGCGGCGTCGTGTACTGGGTGAAGTTGATGCTGATGGTGCCAACCCCCTTGGCCGTCGTCGAGGACCAGAAGTAGTAGTCCTGGTCCGGGTCGGGGTAGCCGTAGTTGCGGAAGTAGGCCGCGGTGTACGAGCCGGTGGCGATCTTGGTGATGTACGCCGTTTGCTCGAGCGTCTCGATGTTCACCTCGATGCCGGCGTCCTTCCATTGGCTCTGCACCTGCTGGAGGACCTTCTGGGTGTCCACGCCGGGGAGGCCGGACAAGGTGAACGTCAGGCTCGTTTGACCGGTGTCGGTCAGATACTGAGCCACTTCTGCCTTCGCCGCGGTGAGATCGAACCCGACGTAGCCGTTCTGGTTGTCGGGCATCCCCCACACGTTCTTGGGAGACCAGGGCGAGCTGGGGATCTCGACGCCGTCGCCCACGTTGGTCGCGATGGCCTTGGCGTCGGTGGCGAGCGCCAGCGCTTTGCGGGCGTGGATGTTGCTCAGCGGGTTGAACTTCCCACCGACCTCGGGGGCCGTGTTTGGCATGATGAAGACGTCCTCAGTGGACCAGTCCTTGATGACCGTTTCGGTCGCGGCCAGCTTCTCGGCGTCCTGGGCTCGGCTCGTGTATTCCATGTTGACGTCGCCGGTCTGGACGGCGTCGGCCCGGGCGCTGTCGTCAGGGATCACCTTGAACTCGATCGAGTCGAGATGGGGAAGGCCCTTGATCCAGTAGTTCGGGTTCTTCTTCACCTTGAAGCTGTTGCCCGGATCCCAGCTGTCAAAGATGAACGGCCCGGTCCCGATCGGATGGGCGGCGCCCTTGTCGGCCGAGGCCAACATCGTGGGCGACATCATGTAGGACGACCCGCCCTGCAAGAAGCTGCTGGGGAAGGCGGCCCACGGCTGGGTGAGCTCGACCTGGACGGTCAGAGCATCGAGGGCGGTCACCTGCTTGAACATGGGGCCGATGGCCAGACCGGAGAGCGGTCCGTGGGCGTAGGCCTCGATGTTCTGCTTGACCGAGGCGGCGTCGAAATCCTCGCCGCTCTGGTACTTGATGCCGGGATGGAGCTTGATCTGCCACTGGTCGAACTTCTCGTTGGCGATCCAGGAATCGGCCAGCCAGGGCTTGGCGCCCGAGTCGGCACCTTGGGTGGCCAGGGGCTCAAGGACGGTCGACCCGACGAGGCTCCCGGTGTCGGCCCACTGGGCGTTGGCGGGGTTCCAGCCGTTGGTCTCGGCGCTAATGCCGATGGCCAGCGCGCCGCCGTCCTTCGGGGTGCCCTCGTCGGCGGTGCCGGACGTGTTGCCGCCCGGTTGGGTCGTCGCGGTGTCGCCCTTGCTGGACGATCCACAGGCCACGGCGGCCAGGCTGAGGGTGAGACCCATCGCCACCAGCATGAGGCGCGTTCGGCGCGCCCGTTGTGACCTCCCCGTCTCGGGGGATTCCACTGAGTTCGTGTTCGGTGTCATGTGCCGCCTCCGGCTCATCTGACCTCGTTGTCACGAAGATGATCGGCGGGGGCCGAGAAAAGCTGAGGCAACTGAGTCATTCGACCTATGGAGCCGGTCCACGCGAATCGAGCGCAGCGTGTTCCAGCCCCGCGTCAAACGCTTGAGTTTCCGTCCGACAGCTCAACGCTGGGCGGCGACCCGTACGGTTTCGAGCAGGTGATCGGCGGCGGCGACCAGGGCGGCACCGGCCTCTGAATCGGTGACGTCCGTCAGGGCGGAGGCCGCCTGGTCGGCATAGAACCGGGCCGTGTCGAGGGCCGTCTCGACCGCGCCGCTGGCCCGCACGATCGATCGGGCTTCAGCCAACCCGGCCGGCTCGAGCGGACCTCCGAGCAACTCGCCGAGGCGGTCGGCATCGGTGCCGCCGGCCAGCACCCGGATCACGGGAAGGGTGTAGACGCCTTCGACGAGGTCGTGGCCCGACGGCTTGCCCAGTTCCTCGTCGGTGGCTACTACGTCCAAAATGTCGTCAACGATCTGGAAGGCCATGCCGTAGCTGTGGCCGAACTGGGTGAGGCGCTCGATGATCGGGCGGGGAAGGTCGCCGACGATGCCACCGACGCGACAGGCGGTGCCGAGGAGTGACGCCGTCTTGCCGTCGATGGAGGCGAGGTAGCTCTCCTCGCTTCGCTGCACGTTGAAGGTGTGCTGGAGCTCGAGGATCTGCCCCTCGCACAACCGGGCGATGGTCGAGGCCAGCAGGCCAGCCACCTCGGTGCCCAGCGAAGCGGCGATCTCGGACGCCCGCGCCAACAGGTAGTCGCCGGCGAGGATGGCCTTGAGGTTGCCCCAGCGGGCGTTGACGCTCTCGACCGTGCGGCGGGTGAGGGCGTCATCCATGACGTCGTCGTGGTAGAGCGATCCGAGGTGGACCAACTCGACCGACACCGCCCCGCTGATCACCTCGGGGGGAGCCGGTTCCATCGCCGGGTTCCGGGTGGCCGCGGCCGTGACGGAGAACGCCGGACGAACGCGCTTTCCCCCCGCGTTGATCAGATGGCTCGCCACCTCGGTGAGGAACGGGTCCTCCGCTTGCACCGAGAGCCGGAGCTGGTCCTCGACCCGCGCCAGGTCGTCCACCAGGGTTGGAAGCAGGAGGAGCGGATTGGGCTGGGACACCCTGTCACTCTACGTGGGGGCATGCGGAGGCGAGAAACCCTGACCGCTCTGTTCTTGCGTCATTTGACCGCTCTACCAGCGCAATGCCCCTCGTTCGGAGTCGCGGGTCGGCAAACTCGCTGCTCCCGCTCCGTGTGTTCGCGAGGGAGGTGGCTACACTTGCCCCACGATCCCCAGCCCGTGGGTTCCAGCCCTGGGAGGCAGTCCTTGTTCGAACGATTCACCGATCGGGCCCGCCGTGTTGTCGTCCTCGCGCAGGAAGAAGCACGACTGCTCAATCACAACTACATCGGCACCGAGCACATCCTGCTCGGGTTGATCCATGAAGGAGAAGGGGTCGCGGCGAAAGCCCTCGAGTCCCTTGGCATCTCCCTCGAAGCCGTCCGCAGCCAGGTCGAGGAGATCATCGGCCAGGGCGGCTCGTCGCCTTCGGGCCACATTCCCTTCACGCCGCGTGCCAAGAAGGTGCTCGAGCTCTCGCTGCGTGAAGCGCTGCAACTCGGTCACAACTACATCGGCACCGAACACATCCTCCTCGGCCTCATTCGTGAAGGCGAGGGGGTGGCAGCGCAGGTCCTGGTGAAGCTGGGCGCCGACCTCAGCCGCGTCCGTCAACAGGTCATCCAGTTGCTGTCGGGCTATTCCGGTCCCGGTGGCCAGGAGAAGGCCGGCGCTACCGCCGGCGGTTCGGGCGAGCAGACCCCCTCGGGTTCGCTGGTGCTCGACCAGTTCGGACGCAATCTCACACAGCTGGCGCGCGAGAAAAAGCTCGACCCCGTGATCGGCCGCGCCCGCGAGACCGAACGGGTCATGCAGGTGCTGAGCCGCCGCACCAAGAACAACCCGGTGCTCATCGGTGAGCCCGGCGTCGGCAAGACCGCCATTGTCGAGGGTCTGGCCCAAGCCATTGCCGCCGACTCGGTGCCCGAGACCCTGCACGGCAAACAGCTCTACACGCTCGACCTCGGCGCGCTGGTGGCCGGCAGCCGCTACCGCGGTGATTTCGAGGAGCGTCTCAAGAAGGTGCTCAAGGAGATCAAGACCCGGGGCGACATCATTCTGTTCATCGACGAGCTCCACACCCTCGTGGGTGCCGGTGCCGCCGAGGGCGCCATCGACGCCGCCAGCATCCTCAAGCCGATGCTGGCTCGCGGTGAGCTCCAGACGATCGGTGCCACCACGCTCGACGAATACCGCAAGCATCTCGAAAAGGACGCCGCTCTCGAGCGGCGCTTCCAGCCCATCAAGGTCGAGGAGCCGTCGGTGGCCCACACCATCGAGATCCTCAAGGGGCTGCGCGATCGGTACGAGGCGCACCATCGGGTGACCATCACCGACCAGGCGCTCGTGGCCGCGGCCAACCTCGCCGACCGCTATATCTCAGACCGCCACCTCCCGGACAAGGCCATCGACCTCATCGATGAGGCCGGCTCGCGCTTGCGCATCAAGCGCATGGAGACCCCGCCGGACTACAAGGAGCTCGAGAACCAGCTGGCGCAGGTCGTTCAGGAGAAGAAGGAAGCGGTCGAGGGTCAGCACTTCGAGGAAGCGGGCAAGCTCCGCGACCGCGAGAAGGAGCTCCTGGCCGAGAAGGAAACCAAGGAGCAGGAGATCAAGGACTCGGGTATCGACCTGTTCGACGAGGTCGACGAAGAGTCGATCGCCGAGGTCCTCTCCATCTGGACCGGTATCCCGGTCTACAAGCTGACCGAAGAGGAGACAGCCAAGCTCCTGCGTATGGAGGACGAGCTCCACAAGCGGGTCATCGGCCAGGAGGACGCCATCAAGGCGGTCAGCCAGGCCATCCGTCGCACCCGGGCCGGCCTGAAGGATCCCAAGCGGCCCAGTGGCTCGTTCATCTTCCTGGGCCCGTCGGGTGTGGGCAAGACCGAGTTGGCCAAGACGCTGGCCGAGTTCCTCTTCGGCGACGAGCAGTCGCTCATCCAGCTCGATATGTCCGAGTACATGGAGAAGCACACCGTGAGCCGCCTGGTGGGTTCGCCCCCCGGCTATGTCGGCTACGAGGAGGGCGGCCAGCTCACCGAGGCCGTTCGCCGCAAGCCGTTCTCCGTGGTGTTGTTCGACGAGATCGAAAAGGCCCATCCCGATGTGTTCAACACGTTGCTGCAGATCCTCGAAGAGGGCCGGCTGACCGACTCACAGGGTCGATCGGTCGACTTCCGCAACACCGTGCTGATCATGACCTCCAACCTGGGAACTGCCGACCTGCGCAAGGCCAACCTCGGCTTCTCCAAGGCTGATGAGGCGGTGAGCTACGAGCGCATGAAGGAGAAGGTGAACGATGCGCTCAAGCAACATTTCCGTCCTGAGTTCCTGAACCGCATCGACGACACCATCGTGTTCCACGAGCTGTCGAAGGCCGAAGTGACCGAGATCGTCGATCTGATGATCAAGCGGGTCACCAAGCAACTCGAGAGCCAGGGCCTCGGCCTGGAGCTGACTCCGGCGGCCAAGATCCACCTGGCCGACAAGGGCTATGACCCCACGATGGGTGCCCGGCCTCTGCGCCGAGCGATCCAGCGGATGGTCGAGGATCCAATGTCTGAGCGCCTCTTGTGGAAGGAGTTCCGAGCGGGCGAGCTGATCATCGTCGACGCCGAAGTCGACCCCGAAACCGGCGAGACGGTCATTACGTTCAAGGCCACCGAAGGGTTCCAGCCTCCGCCTATGGAGCTCGCTGAGGCCGGCCCCACCGAGTAACGGACTAGGCCTATCGACCCCGCAAATAGGGCCGTTTGGGTCACATACGGCGGTGCAGTGAGGAGTTACGCTCCTCGCATCCTGTCCGACTGAACCCCTTCCCCTCACCGGGAGGGGGTTCAGTCGTTTTGGCCCCGGGTCACGACGAACGTGCGTAGATCCAGACCGGATACCGGCCCAGATTTACGCCGGAACGGCCATGGAGGTGGCTGTCGGCGTGGTCGGCGGCGCGGTACGGGGCGGTCCAGGGCGGCATCGGGGAGGGGCTACGTTGCCGTGGTGTTCTCCACCCCGAGGTGCGCTCGCCCCGTGCTGTCGTTCGTCGTGATCGCCCTGGTCGTGCTGGGCCTGACCGGCTGCCAGGTCAAACTCCACGTGGACACCAAAGTCAACGGTGACGGATCAGGCACGGTGCAAGTTGCCCTCGGTCTCGACGCCGAGGCGCTGGCCAAGGTCGGGGATCTGAACAGCCAGTTGCGGGTCGATGACCTGCGGGCCGCCGGATGGGACATCGAGGGGCCCGATGCCCGAGACGACGGGTTCACGTGGGTCAGTGCCACGAAGGGATTCGCCGACGCCGCCGGTGCGACAGCGGTCATGGACGAGGTCAACGGGGCGGATGGAGCCTTCCGCCAGTGGACGGTGACCCGGTCGTCGTCGCCGCTGTCGACTTCCTACACGGTGAACGGCACCATCGATCTGACCAAGGGGATGCAGACGTTCGGCGATGATCAGCTCTCCCAACTCCTGGGCGGAGACCCCTTCGCGGCCGGTGTGGCCAAGCTCGAGCAGGAACAGGGCCGTCCCCTGTCGGACATGGTCGACGTCCAGGTCACGGTCGACACTCCGGGCGGGACCCGCACGTTCACCCCCTCGTTGGCCGATCAGGAACCGACGGTGGTGAAGGTGTCGACGTCGTCGACCAACTGGATGGGACTGCTCGTGGCCCTGTTCGTAGCCGGGTGCGTCGTTCTCGTGGTGCTGGTGGTCGTGTTGCGCCGCCGGGCGCTGCGCACCCGGAGAGAGCGCCAGACCCGGGCGTCGTCGCGCTGATGGCGGTCGGCCGCCTACCGGGCCTTGCGCGAGACTGCCCCCTGGCCCGAGCGAAGCTCGACCGGCACGGGGGAGTGGCCATGAAGATCGGTGGACGGGCATGGCCCGCGATGGGTGTGACGGTGTCGGCGCTGCTGCTCGCGTTTGTCGCCGTTGGTTGCTCGAGCGGGTCCTCGTCGTCGACGGCCACGACGCTGTCGGGTCACAACGCGTTCGTCAGCCAGGCAACTGCCGTCTGCTCGAACATGAAGGCCCAGGCCGATGCGTTGAACCAGACGGCGGCGACGCTGAGCGATGAGTCGCAGTTTGGTGACGTGCTCGACCAGAACACCGCCATTCTGACGTCAGCGCTCGCCGAGATGAAGGCGCTGACACCCGATGCAGGCGATGCAGCCGCAGTATCGGCCTACCTGGCGCAGCTCGACACCCTGGTAGCCCGGACCAACTCGGTGGTCACGGCATTGCGGGCTGGGGACCAAGCGGCAACGGCGTCGGCGCGCATCGGCCAGCAGGCGGCGCAGACGGCGGCCAATGAGTCGGCCGCGGCACTGGGACTCGACGTCTGCGTCATCGGCTGACCCTGGCCGGCGAACGTGGATGTCATAGGCCCTGAGTAGGGTCGGGGCATGCCCAAGGTGCGCTCGGTGTTTCGATGTAGCGACTGTGGTGGGTCCAGCCCCAAGTGGGTCGGTCGCTGCCCGTCGTGTAACGAGTGGAACACGCTGATCGAGGAGCTGGACGATCCCACCCGCACCGCCAGTCAGGTGGTGGCCCCCCTCGACCGCGCCGTGCCCATCGCCGAGGTCGATGCCGACGAGTGGCAACCTCGCTCGACTGGTTTGAGCGAGGTCGATCGGGTGCTCAGCGGCGGCCTCGTGCCCGGGTCAGTCACGTTGGTAGGCGGCGAGCCCGGCATCGGGAAGTCGACGCTCCTCTTGCAGGTGGCCTCCGCGGTGGCCAAGTCCGGCGGCACATCGCTCTATGTCTCGGCCGAGGAATCCAAACAGCAGGTTCGCCTGAGGGCTCAGCGCCTAGGCACGCTGGCCCCCCATCTCTACTTGGCCAGCGAGACTTCCCTCCCGCATCTCATCGCCCATCTCGACGAGGTCAAGCCCACCTTGGTGGTGGTCGACTCGATCCAGACGGTCTACGAGCCTGAGCTCGGGTCCGCGCCCGGCTCGGTGGCCCAGGTCCGCGAGTGTGCGGCCCGGCTCGTGCAAGAGGCCAAGGCCCGCAACATCGCCACCGTTCTCGTCGGTCATGTCACGAAGGACGGTGGGCTCGCCGGGCCCCGGGTGTTGGAGCACGTGGTCGACACCGTGTTGGCCTTCGAGGGCGATCGCCACCACGCGCTGCGCCTGCTGCGGGCGGCCAAGCATCGGTTCGGCTCCACCGATGAGCTCGGCCTCTTCGCCATGACCGAGGGGGGGCTCGAGCCCGTTCCGGATGCCAGCGGCCTCTTCCTGGCTGATCGTCGTCCCGGGGTTTCCGGGTCAGTGGTGGTGCCCACGATGGAGGGGCACCGACCGCTTCTGGTCGAGATCCAGGCCCTCGTGGTGTCCTCCACCTTGCCGTCGCCGCGCCGGTCGGCTCAGGGTCTCGATTCGGGCCGGCTGTCGTTGCTGTTGGCGGTGTTGGCCAGCCGGGCGGGCGTTGTGCTCGACGGCTTCGACGTCTATGCCCTGGCCGTCGGGGGCGTGAAGGTGGCCGAGCCTGGCGCTGATCTCGGGGTGGCCCTGGCCGTGGCCTCAGCCTGGTGCGACCGACCCTTGCCTGATGGGCTGGTCGTCTGCGGTGAGGTCGGGCTCGGGGGCGAGCTTCGCCAGGTGGGGCAGGGCCAACGCCGTCTCATCGAAGCTCAGCGCTTGGGTTTCACCACCGCCATCATCCCCAGGCTGGCGCCGGAGCCGCCGGAGGGGATGACCGTCCTGCGAGCGGGCACCCTGGCCGACGCAGTGGTCCTGGCCGGTCTCGCGTCCTGAGGTGGTGTGGTTCGGGGTCTTCTCCCCGGTAGTGATGGGGGGCCGAGGGCTACACTTGCCGGGTGGCCCGCCGGCGAAGTGACGCGCTGCTCGACGCTCTCGCCGCCGTCGCGCCGGGCAAGCCCCTGCGGGAGGGTCTCGACCGGATCCTCCAGTCGAAAATGGGCGCCCTCATCGTGGTCGGGGATGGGCCCGAGGTCCTGAACATCTGCTCGGGCGGGTTCTTGTTGGACGCCGCCTTCAGCCCTCAGCGACTCTCAGAGCTGGCCAAGATGGATGGCGCCATCATCTTGGCGTCCGATGCCAGTCGCATCGCCCGGGCCAACGTGCATCTGGTCCCTAATCCCAACGTCCCCACCTCGGAAACGGGCACCCGGCACCGCACGGCGGAGCGGGTTGCTCGGTCGATCGATGTGCCCGTCATCTCCGTGTCCGAGGACATGGCCATCATCGCTTGCTACGTGGGCGGTGAGAAACATCCGCTGGAGAGCATCCCCCGGCTTCTGGACCGGGCCAATCAGGCCCTACAGACCCTTGAGCGCTACAAGAACCGTCTCGACGAGGTGTCCGGCGAGCTCTCCGAACTCGAGATCGAGGACCTCGTAAGCGTGCGCGACGTCGTGAGCCTGCTGCAGCGCACCGAGATGGTCATGCGCATCGCTGAGGAGATCGAGGAGTACATCATCGAGCTCGGCGAGGACGGCCGCCTGGTGCGGCTGCAACTCGAAGAAGTGCTCGGCGGGGTGGGTGACGAACGACGCCAGGTGGTGCGTGACTATTTCCAGGAATCCTCCGACTGGAAGCTGGACGACGCCATGGCTGCCCTGGCCGAACTGGGTACCGATCAGCTCCTCGACCTGAAGGCGGTCGCCGATGTGCTGCACCTGCCACGCGGGGTCGATCTCGAGGCCAATCTGAGTGCCCGGGGCTATCGCCTGTTGTCACGTATCCCCCGGATCCCCGACGCCGTGGTCGACCACATCGTGGAGCACTTCACCAGCCTGGCCAAGATCATGCGGGCCACCATCGATGACCTCGACGACGTCGAAGGCGTGGGTGGGACCCGGGCGAAATCGATCAAGGACGGGTTGGCTCGTCTGGCTGAGGCCAGCATCTTGGACCGCTACACCTGATGCGCATCGAGCTGCCGGGGGGCACACCCGCCGAGTACGCGCCGCCCGGGGACGGAGCCCCCACGCAGGGGCTGGTGTTGTGTCCCGACATCATGGGTCTGCGGCCGTTGTTCGACACCCTGGCCGAGCGCCTCGCCGACGAGAACGGCTGGGTGGTGGTGGCCCCCGAACCCTTCGCCGGTAACGAGTCCCTGTCCCTCGAAGAGCGCATGGGCTGGGTCGGCAACTTCGACGACGCCGACGTGCTGGCCACGCTCGTCGAGGCGGCCGAGGCCACCGGGCAGGAACGAGTCGGCATCGTCGGGTTCTGTTTGGGCGGGATGTGGGCGTTGAAGGCGTCGTCGAGTGGTCGTTTCCACCGGGCGGTGTCGTTCTACGGGATGATCCGGATGCCCGACCAGTGGCGCAGTCCCACCCAGGCCGACGCCCTCGATCTCGTGACCCGGCCCGGCGCCTGTCCGGTGCTGGAGTTGACGGGCAGCGAGGACCCATGGGTTCCGGCCGCCGACGTCGCCGCGTTCCGCGCCGCAGGCTCGGAAGCGGTGGTCTACCCCGGAGCCGACCACGGCTTCGTTCACGACGACACGCGGCCCACCCACCGGCCCGACGACGCCGCTGACGCCTGGGCACGGGCCATTACCTTCCTCAATTCATAGGCCCAGCGATAATCCGCCGGGCTGGCTTCGCCGATCCGGGTTGCGCGGGTGCCGCTGCTCCGCCTGGCGGCTGCGCAGCCTTTCGAGGCCCGGACTAGCGGGCGCGGCGCTCGAGCTGTTCGCGGTTGGTGATGCGGTAGCGGCGGTCGGCTTGATCGATCCAGCCCAGGCGGATGAACGAGGCGATGGCCTTGTTGACCCGTTCCCGCGAGGCCCCGACCATGCCGGCCAGTTCTTCCTGGGTGATCGGAAGCGAGAACTCGTCGGCGTCGCCGGCCAACTCGAGCAGGCGTTTGGCCGTGCGACCGGTCACATCGAGGAACACGGAGTCGGCCAAGGCTTCGTCGGTGTTGCGAATGCGATGCGTCAGCAGCTCGACCACCTTCCACAACAGCGTGGGCTGCACCTCGTAAAGCGTGCGGAGCGGGGCGTAAGGAATGGCGATCACCTCGCTGGGCTCCAAGGCGCGGGCCTCGGCCGAGCGGGTGAGCCCGTCGAACAGGGGCATGTCGCCGAAGAGGTCGCCCTGTTCCATCAGGGCCAACACCGACTCGCGGCCGTCGATCGACTTGTTGGCCATAGCGATGCGGCCGGCGACCACCACGAAGAGCTCGTTGGCTTCGTCGCCCTCGGTGAACAGCACATCTCCTCGGCTGAGCTGGCGGTCCTCCGAGGCGGACGCGATGAGCTCGATCTGGGTGGGGTCGAGTTCATCGAAGAGCTCGACCCCCGCGAGGAGATCTCGGTCCGGCATCTAGGCGATGGTAGTGGGCGC
>Ga0209069_10000876_pt1 | contig 14664 bp, 15 predicted proteins | sample Str013_2_FD_187202 | JGI IMG/M metagenome (GOLD analysis project Ga0209069, IMG submission 187202) | Freshwater sediment microbial communities in response to fracking from Pennsylvania, USA - Straight Creek_MetaG_SC_2013 (SPAdes) (version 2) | ecosystem: Environmental > Aquatic > Freshwater >...
AAAATCACCAATTGCAAAATCAATGCGCCAGGAAACGGTGGAGGATAAAATTCAAAGGCTGCATTCAAAAGCAAAAATGCTTGCGGAAGAGAATTTGCCTGACAGTGCCATCATTGAAGCGCTTACAAAAGAAGGCATAGATGAGCATTACGCTTATACCCTGCTGGAAAATGTAAGAAACGATCAGCACGATAAAAAAGAATTCCGGAAACATCTTTTAATGGGATCTTTTGTTACCATAGCCGGCCTGCTGGTTAATTATCTTTCTTACAAATTTTTAGAGCGGATGGGTGCTGGTCAGTTCCTGCTTATATGGGGCGTTGTTGTTTTTGGAATTGTAACGATCCTCCGCGGTTTCATTCTTTTCAGGAAATAAGCCAGTCTTGCCGCCGTGTTTTTTAAACTGAATACTTGTTATCTTTAAGGCAATCTCCCAAACGCTTTATTCCCAAAACGATTTTTTACCTATGCCATCATCCACCTTCAACCGCCGCAATTTTATAAAAGGCAGCACTGCTGCACTGGCTTTTGCCGCACTGCGTGCCAATGGCATGAATTTCACCAAACCCGCACCTGCACGCCGCGTGGCATTAATTGGTACCGGCTGGTATGGCAAAAGCGATTTGTTTCGCCTGCTGCAGGTGGCACCGGTGGAAGTAGTGGCGCTTTGTGATGTTGACAAACAGCAGCTGGATCATGCGGCGGAAATGCTGAACCAGCGGCAGCCCGGCCAGAAAAGCCCAAAACTTTATGGCGACTACCGCAATCTTTTAAACGAACAGAAACCAGACATTGTGCTCATTGGCACACCCGACCACTGGCATGCCCTGCAGACCATTGCCGCACTAAAAGCAGGTGCCCATGTATACGTACAAAAACCCATCAGCACCGATGTGCTGGAAGGGGAAGCCATGCTGGCAGCCGCCCGTCAATATAAAAAAGTGGTGCAGGTGGGTACCCAGCGCCGCAGTACGCCACACCTGATAGACGCAAAGAAAAATATCGTGGAGGCGGGACTGTTAGGAAAGGTATCGCACGTAGAAATGTTTTGCTATTACCACATGCGCAACAGCAGCAACCCGCCACTGCAGCCCGTGCCCGATTTTTTAAATTACGAAATGTGGACAGGTCCAGCCCCATTGCGTCCTTATGATGGATTGCCGCACCGGGGCTGGTGGCGTGCATTTATGGAATATGGCAACGGCATCATGGGCGATATGTGCATTCATATGTTTGATTGTGTACGCTGGATGCTGAACCTTGGATGGCCCAAACGCATCAGCTCTACGGGTGGCATTTATTTACCCAACCCCGGCAAAAGCAATATTGCAGATACCCAAACAGCGCTCTTCGAATACGATGGCCTCAATTGCTTGTGGGAGCACCGAACCTGGGGCAATCCGGAAGATCCGGAGTATCCCTGGGGTTTTAAGATCTACGGCGATAAAGGCACTTTGTGCGGCAGCGTTTACAAATATGATTTTATACCCGCTGGTGCCGGAGATAAAATTCACCGCGATGTATTGCTCGAAAAAGACAAATACCCCGCCGACATAAGCGAACCCGATATTGAAATACATACCGCGCCTGCTACCCGGGGGCATATGCTCAATTTTTTAGACGCTATCGACAAGGGCACCCTGCCTGTTGCAGACATTGAACAGGGGCATATCTCCACCGCCAGCTGCATACTCGCAAATATGTCCATGAAACTGCAACGCCCGCTTTCTTATGACCCTGCTAAAAAAATCATCCCCGGCGATGCTGAAGCAACCAAACAATTGCACCGGCCGTACCGTGATGCATGGGTACACCCCTGAAAAAAATAATACCAGCATTGGGTTTCATGGCAGCATCCTTGCGTCGCAAGCACTTCATCCTTATCGCAATGGGCAGCTTCCGGTTCCGATTCAATTCCACAACATATCCTTTTAGCGCTATTAAGCGGGCATTTCCCTATCGATTATATGCCTCACCCCAATCTGGCACGGTCTTTTTATCGTATTTGCTGCAGGCGAATGAAATTGGGGAACAGGTTGGCGGCTTACACTAAAAAGAAACCTTGTTTTATTTGTTTAGGATATAACAACCGATTGCGAAAAAAATTCCACATACAGACCAGGTGTTTGAATGCAGCCCACAAAATTAAAGCGGTTCCACAAACATTATCATCATTTACTTGTAATAACAACAAAACCACAAACATGAAAACAATGCTTTCTTTACTGCTGTTGCTCGTTGCCGCAACATGCTTTGCACAAGACAATAAAAAATGGAATGAAGAGATGTTTCCCGAACTATCACGTGGGGCAGGTGTAAGCTTTCAAAAATTTGACGGGCTCAACAGCCGCATCGCCAATTTTCCGCAATACAAAGAAGTAAGAAATGCCACGGGCGTTTTACAATTGGGCTGGTTTAAAGAAAACCACCAGTTTATCTCGCAGGTAAACCTAATGGCGGGCAGCAGCATGAGCGGCGACCGGAATAAAAGGAGCAGCACCATCCGTTACCTGGGTGCAGGTGCAGACATTGGTTACGATTTCATCAAAAGTGAAAAAATAGCGCTGTTTCCGCTGGTAGGGCTGGGCTACCAGGCTTACCAGGCCAGGTTCTTTAGAGACAATTCGGGTACCGATTTCAATGATGTGCTCAACTCCACCGGGGTGCAGAACAGCATCAAATCGCTCGATCTTACCAATGGATTCTTCAACTACCGCCTTGGCATTGGCGTAGCCGCTACCTCAGCCAAACACCATGCCTCTATAGGCGTGCAGGCCCTGTATACCGGCAGTTTCAGCAACCGCGCATGGCATAGCAGCCAGGGACAACTGCTGGCAAATGCCCCAACCGATAAATTAAGTCAGATCTATGCGGGACTGGTTATTACCTGCAGCCCATTTGCCATGATGAAACACCACGGCAAAATGTAATACCGGTTCAATAACGCAGCAAATAAATAAGCAAGCCCTGTTATACTTTACAGTTACAGGGCTTGCTTATTAGTGTTCATTATGGTAAAGGGCCCGGATAAAAATTTGCCCAAAGGGAAAACATTCAATGCCGAAACTTTCAATTATTCACCCTCGCCAACAGGTTCAGCAGTTGTTTTGATGCCATTCTCAAAACCACCACCACTGCCACTGTACAGCAGGTACATGGGCTTTTCATTGCGCAGCAGATCGATGCAATTGGCATAGCTCTGCAGGTGATAATAAATATTCACCTGTGTTCCGGCCATATTATCGGCCGGCAATGCAGTGCCATCGGGCTGAAATATCAGTTGCCCGATGTATTTGCCTGTGCTTTTCAACCAAATTCTCGGAGAAAACGTGTTGGCAGAATACATCACTTCGTATTCGTCAATTTTTGTGATTGCCATAAGTGCTATTTTTAGTGTTGATGAATAAAAAACAAAATTACCGGCACCGGTTACCGCCGCCAATACCACTTTAGTGTTACGAGTTTTATTTTTTCATCATATTTAGGAGAAGCCTTTATCTTTAACGCCTATGAATTTGTTCAGTACTACCGGAGACATTACCATAACCTGTCACAAGCGCATTACAGCTTTCCTGCTGCAGGAAGTAGAAGCATTGGGTTTTACCACAACAGACAGTTTTGTAACGGGTGTGCACTTGCGTGGTACCATGAACGATTGCATCCAGCTCAATTGCCAGTTGCGCTGTGCCAGCCAGGTATTGTACAGCCTCGGACAATTTGAGGCAGCCAACGCAGACGATGTTTACCGCAACCTGGTCAATTATAAATGGGAAGACATTTTACCGGAGGACGGCTATTTCTCCGTAACCAGCAATGTGCAGAATGAAACAATCAACAACAGCATGTTTGCCAACCTGCGGGTAAAAGACGCTATTGCAGACAGGCTGCGCAACAAACGGGGGGCCCGGCCATCCACTGGTTCCGAATTAGCGGGGGCGGTCATCCATTTGTTCTGGAAACAGGAACACGCAGAAATTTTCGTCGATACATCGGGCCACTCGCTGGCCAGGCATGGTTACCGCAAAATTCCGGGCCAGGCGCCCATGCTGGAAGCCCTGGCTTCGGCAGTTATTTATGCTACCCGCTGGAACAAGGAACAGCCATTTGTAAACCCTATGTGTGGTTCGGGCACGCTGGCCATTGAAGCCGCCATGATTGCCAGTAACCGCCGGCCCGGCCTGTTCAGGAACAGCTATGCGTTTATGCATGTGAAAGGATACAATGAAGAAGTGTACCGCCAGCAGGACGCATTGCTTGAGCTGCAGATAAAAGAAACACCTGCGCCGCGCATCATTGCTACAGATTACAGCGAAAAAGCGGTTGAGAATGCCCGTAAGAATGCCATTGCAGCGGGTGTGGCCAATATGATTGAATTCAGCGTTTGCGATTTTGCGGCCACTGAAATTCCCCAGGACCCACCCGGTATCTTATTGCTGAACCCGGAATACGGGGAACGCCTGGGCAATATCGCAGAACTGGAAGGCACTTACAGCCGCATTGGCGATTTTATGAAAAAATACTGCGGTGGCTATTTTGGCTACATCTTTACCGGTAACCTGGAACTGGCAAAAAAAATCGGGTTAAAAGCAACCCGCCGCATTGAATTTTATACCAGCACTATCGACTGCCGCCTGCTGGAATACGAATTGTACAGCGGTACGCGCAAAACAGAAAAACCAAAAGAAGCATAATTCTAATCATAATGAACAGCTCACCATTGCTGCGTTTTGCAACCGAACCCGATGCTGAACCACTGGCAAAAGCCATTGAAACATTGATTGCAGCCATCCCCTATTACAATGATTTGGCGAAAAGCAATGAAACAGCCCGTTACAACGCAGCTGCACTGTTGGCAAAAATGAAAGAAGATCCGTACGCCATCATTGTGGCAGAAGAAAGCGATTGTATGGCCGGTTTTTGCCTCAGCCGCTTCGATGATTACACAATTTGGCTTGAATGGTTTGGGGTGACAGAAAATTTTCGGGGCATGGGATTGACCAGGCAATTATTGCAAAAGCTGGAGGACACCGTAATAACAAGAGACTGTCATAAAATCTGGTGCGATTGCCGGACCAGCAATACCGCAGCCATTCATTTGCTGACCGGTGCCGGCTACACCCAAATGGTTACCGTTAAAAATCACTGGTACAAACAGGATTTTATTTTGTGGGAAAAAGCAATCAACGGTTAAGCATTACTGCCCGATAGCTTGGTTTGTTTTACAGCTTTGTAATCTCCACTTTTCTAAATTCTACTTCTGCGCCTTCTGCCTGCAATGCAATATTGCCTTTTGATGCAGTACAGTTATAGCCATCGTTTACCAAATCATTGTTTACCCAAACTTTAATGGTATTGGCTTTGCATTCAATGATCATGGTATTCCATTCGCCCACTGGCTTTTCAGAACCATCGGTGAGGTTTTTTATGCGGCGGCCTTTTCCTTCAGTAATGCCCCAGTCGGCCCGGGGGCCACGTCTTTGTTCCATATCAGGCACTGTTATGTCTTCTACGATGCACCAGAAATCGCCTGCTTGTTCTGTCATCATCTGGCATTCAATTGATTTTGGAAACATTTTGTACAACGCACGCGGAACAGAAGCATGCACCAATACGCCGCAGTTGCCGGGCTTGCCTGCAAAACGGTATTCCACCTGCAGGCGGTAATCGTGGTAAACAGAATCGGTGATCAAATGCCCGTTGGGAATGCCCATACTAACCAGCATACCATTTCTTACAAGGAAGGGATTCTTCGCCAACAGGTTGGTATCCATTTCGGGCACATCTGCATGCCAGCCTTTTAAATCTTTACCATTGAACAAGCTGTAAGATTGTTGTGCAATGCAACTACCAGAAAATAAAAAAATGGCCAATTGAATCGTAATCGATATAATTTTCATAGCAAGCAAATTGTTTCGTTAGCAGAATATATACCCGGCAAAGATGCCGATTCCGGGCAGACAAATAAAACTATTGTTTATGCTGTCAAAAAAATGATCCCGGGCGGAACCTGGCACTATGCTCCCTTCGTCTTGATTTCATTTATACTATCAAAATAAAAAACATGGCCAACACTTATACCCAAATTCATATTAAGGCTGTATTTGCGGTAAAGCTCCGGCCTGCTGTCATTATATCCGCCTGGAAAGAGGAATTACAGAAATACATTACCGGGATTGTGCAAAACCATTCACACAAAATGTTGTGCAAAAATAGCATGCCGGATCAGCTGCATTTGCCTTTTGGTTTCAGGCCCTCCCAATCTCTTGCTGATTTAATGAGAATGGTAAAAGGCGAGTCTTCTGAATGGATCAATACCCAAAAATTTACGCCTTCCATATTCAGGTCAACATCGTTATCCCTTGTGCCCTGCAAGGGCGAAATGCCGGTAACAAAAATCTCTGCACTTCTTCTCATTGGCTTGGCGGGGCATCACCCGTGGAGCGAAGGCGCATAAATCATAATTTACTATTTTCACGGCATGACGGACCCACTGGGACAGGCGATAGCAGATTATCATTATGAGCGGCCACCCGCCAAACTCTGGATACTCAATACGTATGGGCCCAAAGAAGCAATGCCGGTGGCAGCCTATTTCAGAAACGGACACCAGATGCCGCCGCTGGAACACACAGCATTGCAATTGTGCCGGGGTAAAATCCTCGACATTGGCGCCGGTGCCGGCAGTCATGCATTATGGCTGCAGGAGCAAAAAAAAGATATTACTGCACTGGAAATTTCTGCATTGTCCTGCAATGTGATGCAACAACGCGGTGTAGAAAAAGTCATTCAGCAAGATATATTTTTGTACACGGCAGAACAGTACGATACATTGTTATTACTGATGAATGGCATTGGCTTGTGTGGCACGCTGGATGGACTCAGAAAGTTTTTGCAACACGCTGTTCATCTTTTAAGACCCGGTGGTCAATTGATATTTGATTCTTCCGATGTTGCGTATGTTTACAAAGATCATTTCCCCGATCTAAAAAGTTATTATGGCGAAATCGCCTATCGGTACCAATACAAGGGCAAAAAAACAGACTGGTTTAAATGGCTTTATACAGACAGGCATACACTATCCGCAATAGCTGCATCCGAAGGCTGGCAGTACGAGTACATTACCGAAGATGAAAACGGCCAGTACCTGGTGAGACTGCAAAAAATTTAGCTGCGGCCCTGTTTATACCCCCAAAATTCTCCTGATAACCGGGTCCAGCTTTTTTTGCAAATCTTCGCTGTCTTTGTATACTACCTGAAAATCGCTGATGCCGGAAAGCGTAGTGGAATGTTCCGCATCTTTCTGCCGCACGTAAACAACGGGCTTGCCTTTTGCTTTTGCGTAGCCGGCTTCAATGCCAATACCAATTCCCTTTTCAGAAGTTTCTGCAATCAAAAAATCAGATTGGTCAATGTCCGCCATCGCCTGCCGCATCATTTCTTTTTCAGCCGCCGCATCAAATTTATAATTGTCTACAAATATAAAGGCAGCAATATTGAACCCATTCAATGTGGCAACGATTGCATTCAGCGCTCTTTCAGCCTGCTTCCGCTTGCTAAAACTAACGGACAGGTAAGCAGTGGTACCCATGGCTTGTTTTTATTTACAGATTAATTTACCTTAAAAAACAGCCTGCCAGCTGGCTTTGTCTTTTAGCAAAAGCTCGCGCAACAGGCTTACCGGTGGCATCCCATTGTCGAGCATGGCATCATTGAATCTTTTGAGTGTATAATTGCTGCCCTCCTGTTTTTTATAATCCTCCCGCAGTTTTAAGATTTCCAGTTTGCCCACCGTATAAAACAGGAAGCCCGGATCAAAACTTCCGCGCAGTGCTTCCTGGTGTGATGGTTTTTCACCCTGGTACCAGTTGTCCATCAGAAATTTGGTGGCTTCTTCAATGGTCATGCCCTGGCAATGTATTTTTACGGATACACATAACCGGCAGATGCGCAACAATGCGTCGGCCGATTGTGCCATCCTGTATTTGGCGGCTTTTACGCTGTCGGCATTGTTGCCAAAACCTTCTTCCACCATCATAATTTCGCAGTAATGCGCCCAGCCTTCAACAAATGCATAACTGCCGAATATTTTTTCAATTTTAGAAGCACCGGAAGCGTTGAGGTGCAGCCCCTGTGTATAATGACCCGGATATGCTTCATGCACACTGATATTATCGGTTGAATAATAATCAAACTGGGAAAGCCAGTCGCTTTTTTGCTTTTCTGTCCATTTGGGATCAACCGGTGTGATGTAATAATAAGACTCCGTTGCTTTTTCGAAAGGGCCGGCCTGGTCCATAGAAGCCGTACTGGTGGCCCTGGCAAATTGCGGCGTTTCTTTTACCTCCACCCTTACTTCTGAAGGTATGCTCACAATGTTTTTATCGAGCAGGTATTGACGGATCATTTCAAGGTGTTTTTTTGCAACCGGTATTACACTGTCTGCCACCGGGTGTTCTTTTTGCATGGCATGAAAAACATCAATGGGCTTCTTTGCGGGATCAATAATTTTTGCGGCGCTGTTAAACCGGTCCTGTTCTTTTTTCAATTCAGCCATGCCAATTTCCAGTATTTTCTCCGGCGATACCGACAAGCCTTCGCTGTACAACAGCATGTTTTTATAGTTCTGTTCGCCGATAGCATAATGATTGTTTGCTTTGGGTAGTTTTTCTTTTTTTAGCCAGGTTGAAAAAGCATTGATCGCTGCGATGGCACTGTCATTTACTTTTTTGAAAGCGGATAGTACTGTATCATTCTTCAGGTCTTTCAGGGCCAGCATTAAATCGCCTTTCATAAAACTGGCGTTGCCGTTGTTGATATCTATCGCTGTTTCAATCCAGGGCCTGGGCAAACTATCAGCAAGATTTGCTTCGGCAGCTGCAAAAAAAGAAGGGAATTGTTTTTCCACGGCCACGATATACGCAAGCCTTTGTTCCAGCGGCGCATAATTGCGTTTGAGGTATACGTTTACATCTACCATGCCGGCATAGGCCATCGGGTTGCTGGTAAAAACATGCAGGCCTTCAAAATTGGCAATATCACTTTTAATGGCCATTTGCAGAATGCGCCAGTCGAAAAACATTTTGGAGCTCAGCGACGCAGTATCAAGCGCTGCAAGTTTTTGATCAAAAGCCTTTAAACGCACCAATTCTTTATCCAGAGAAGCTTTGCTGTAATCCGCTACTTTGCCGTCGTATTCGTGCAAACCCATCGATACGGCAGTTTGTGGCCGCCAGTCGAGGTAACCTTTCAGGTAATCATTGGCAACAGAATCAAATGAAGCATCGCTGCTGGTTGCAACGCTGGCTTTTGTTTCACTTTTGTTGTTACAGGAAACAGTAACGATAAAGCAAGTGGCAATAACAAATAAAAATTTCATATCCTGGTTTTGAGAGTTAGTGGCTGCAATAAGAACCGGCAGCCTGTTTAAACTTGCCCCAAGATAAACAAGGCCATGCAGATTTGAAGATTCATTTTTTGGGCTCCTTTGCCAACCACGCTGGCGTCCTAATAGCCAGGCCGCCAGCAGCAATCTTCATGGTTTGTATTTTTATTGAAGAAGATCTGCACCAATTTTCAAATGATGGTTCCTGTTCAATCTTTTTTAATAAACCAGATGGAATCGCCGGCTCCGTTTTATAAATGAACCCTGTATCTTTAATCATCAAATCAATCTTACATGAAGTTTTTAACGGCCACCCTACTTGTTATTACAGCATTTTTTTGCATCACAGCCTTTGTGCCTGCAGATACATTGAAGACGACTGCAGTACATTACACCGCGCTGCATTCTGCTAAAAGCAACATCGTTACCGGTGCGGATCAAACAGAAAAATACCTGCCTTACCTGAAAGGAAAAAGAGTCGGCATCCTCGCCAATCCAACCACCATTATTGGTAAAAGGCACCTGGTAGACAGCCTGCATGCGCGGGGCATAAACATTGTAAAAGTTTTTGGGCCCGAACATGGTTTCAGGGGCAATGCCAGTGCCGGTGTAAAAGTGCTGGATGAAACAGATTCGGCCACTGGCATCCCGGTAATTTCGCTTTATGGTGCCAAAACAAAACCCAGTCGGGAAGACCTGGCCGATGTAGACATCATGTTGTTTGATGTGCAGGATGTAGGCTGCCGGTTTTATACCAATATCAATGTGCTGGCCCGCATCATGGAAGCCTGTGCCGAAAACAACAAGGAATTGCTGATACTGGACAGGCCCAATCCCAATGGTTATTTTGTGGATGGCCCCGTACTGGACATGTCGCTCAAAAGTGGCATTGGTATGTTTCCCATCCCCATTGCACACGGATTGACCATTGCTGAATTTGCGCAAATGCTCAACGGCCAGGGATGGCTGGCCAACAAGGAGAAATGCAAAATAAAAATCATACCGGTTGCCAACTACAACCATAGTATGAATTATGAGTTGCAGGTAAAGCCTTCTCCCAATTTAAACACACAACAGTCTGTGATGCTGTATCCTTCTGTTTGTCTTTTTGAAGGCACGGTATTGAACCTGGGCCGCGGCACGTATTTTCCGTTTACGATGCTGGGCAATCCGGATCTGAAAGGCAAGTATGATTTTTCTTTTACGCCAGTAAGCATCAAAGGCATGAGCGAAACACCACAGCACATGAACCAGGTTTGCTATGGAATTGATTTAAGGAAATACGATATTGGCATTTTGCTGAAACAGAAAAAAATAAACCTGCAATGGATGATGGAATTGTACAAAGCCTATCCTTACAAAGAAAAATTTTTCGATTACACGCAGAGCAAAGAAATGGGTAATATCAATAAACTGGCCGGCAGCCCGCTGTTTAAAGATCAAATCGTGGCAGGCAAGTCTGAAGAAGACATTCGAAAAAGCTGGGAACCGGGACTAAGCCAGTACAAACTAATGCGGAAAAAATATTTACTCTATCCATAAAAGCCAGTCCCGCAAATAGAAATAGTGAAAGCAAAATGCTTTCACTATTTCTATTTGGCCGCTTAAATGCAGCGGATCAACCATAAACTTCGAAACTTTACACTTTCTAATTGCATTAAGAAACACTCAGTAATTCCACATCAAATATCAATGTGCAGTTGGGGCCAATTTGTGCACTCACCTGCCTGTCGCCATACCCTAAATTGGGTGGAATAAAAAAACGCCATTTGCTGCCGGTAGGCATCAACTGCAATCCTTCCGTCCAGCCAGAAATCACCCGATCCAGTGGAAAAGTAGCGGGCTGGCCGCGTTGCACCGAACTGTCAAACACCGTTCCATCTATCAGTGTGCCGTGGTAATGGCAGGTTACTTTATCCCTGGCACCCGGTTTGGCGCCGGTGCCCTCGGTAAGAATAAGGTATTGCAATCCGCTTGGCAAGGCCACTACGCCTTGTTTTGTCTGGTTGTCTGCTAAAAAATCCTGTCCGGCTTTTAAATTGGCCGCTGCTTTTTCATTTTTCATTTGCGCTAATTTATCGGAAATACCCATGAACAATTTTTTGCAAAAATAAGTCAATGCCAAAATAAACCATGCTTTCAACGCTTTTATTATTCTTTGCTGGCTCCATAATTTTGATAATTGCTGCAAGACTGCCGGCATATTCGCTTCTGTAAAACTTATTCAGTATTTTGCCAGCATGAAAAAAATTGTAGCCATTTTATTGCTGTGCCGGTTGTGTCTTGCTGGCAATGCCCAATCTGGCGCGGCCGCACTGATTCCGGTGCCCCTGCATGTAGTAGAGAAACCGGGCTTCTTCCTGCTCTCGCCGGCTGTAAAAATAAATGCAGCGACGGCTTTTCATGAGCCAGCAGCCATGTTGTCTGCACAACTGAGTCTTACGGCCCAGCCAAAGCCAGTAATGGCAAATGGAAAAACAAATGCCGGAATCATCAACCTGGTATTGGCATCCCCAAAAGACACCCTGGGTACCGAAGGGTACCGTCTCCGGATAACACCCGAAAGCATTTCTATCACCGCATCCACCGCTGCCGGGGCGCTAAAAGCCGTTTTTACGCTGGCGCAGTTACAATTGCTGCAACCCGATATGCAAAAAATTCCCTGTGCTGCCATCACAGACAAACCACGTTTTTCTTACAGGGGCCTGCATTTGGATGTATCCAGGAACTTTTTCCCCATCAGTTTTATAAAAAAATACATCGACCTGATGGCTTTGTATAAGTTCAATACTTTTCACTGGCATTTAACCGATGGCGCCGGCTGGCGTTTGCAGATAAAAAAATATCCCCAGCTCACCAGCACTGCTGCCTTCCGTAATTACAGCGATTGGAAGACCTGGTGGAAGAATGGAAAACAATATGCCAATGAGGGCGAACCCGGCGCTTATGGTGGTTACTATACCCAGGATGAAGCAAAAGAAATTGTTGCCTATGCTGCCAAACGCGGCATTACCGTGATTCCGGAAATTGAGATGCCCGGTCATTCAGAAGAAGTACTGGCCGTATACCCGCAACTCTCCTGCTCCGGTACTGCGTATACCAATTCAGAATTTTGTATTGGCAACGAAGAAACGTTTACTTTTTTACAGGACGTGCTAACCGAAGTGATGGCCGTTTTTCCTTCTACCTATATTCATGTGGGTGGAGACGAGGCCAGTACCGCTGCCTGGAGAACCTGCTTTAAATGCCAGCAAAGGATCAAGGCCCTCAACCTTAGCAATGATCACCAGCTGCAGAGTTACCTCATCAAAAGAATTGAAACATTTTTAAATGTCCACCACAGAAAACTACTGGGCTGGGATGAAATACTGGAAGGCGGTCTTGCGCCGGGTGCTACCGTTATGAACTGGCGTGGCGAAAACAATGGCATAGAAGCAGCCACCCAAAACCACGATGTGGTGATGTCGCCCAATGCGTATTACCTGGATGCTTACCAGAGCGATCCCAATACACAGCCCGAAGCCATTGGTGGCTACCTGCCTATTCAGCGGATCTACAATTATGAGCCCGTTCCCGCTTCGCTGGATACTGCCAAACAAAAATATTATATTGGTACCGAAGCCTGCGTGTGGACAGAATACATGCCCACCACCTACCAGGTAGAATACATGGTATACCCAAGGGCGCTTGCACTGGCGGAAACGGGCTGGTCTCCTCTCGCAAAAAAGAATTTCGACAATTTCCAGGCAAGATTGCAATACCACTATCTCTTGCTGCAAAGAAAAGGCGTCAATTATTACCGGCCTTCGGCCCAGCTTACGGTAAACGCCATTCCGGATACCCTCCTGCAAAAAGATTTGGTAAGCTTTACCAGTGAGCAATACAAGCCGGCAATACATTATACCACTGATAACAGTTTTCCGCAATTGTCTTCTCCCCTGTATGAAAAACCTTTTTATACCAGTGGTAAAACCATTATCACCGCTGCTATTTATAAGAACGGGACTATGATTGGCGAACCCACCACTTATACAACCAATTACCACAAGGCCATTGGCAAAAAAGTAAAATTCAATATTCCCTGGAGCGAAAATTATCCTGCGCAAAAAGAAGCAACCCTGACCAATGGTATTGAAGGTTCGCTAACCTATGGCGACAAGCAATGGCTGGGCTACCTGAAAGATTTTGATGCAACGGTTGATATGGGTTCTATTCAAACTCTCGGTAGCGTATCCATCCGCTTTATGCAACAGCCGGGGCCGGGTGTATTCCTGCCTTCTTATGTAGAAATTCAGTGGTCGAATGATGGTATTAAATTTACAACACTTGATAAACTTGTAAACGGCATTTTACCCACAGAGCCCCAAACCATTTTTAAATCATTTTCATTCGATCTTAAAAACAAGCCAGCCCGCTACCTGCGCATCATTGCGCCCAATATCAGGGGTGGATTTATGTTTACCGACGAAATTATTGTTTATTGACAGCCACAAGAATTGAGAGATGGCAGCCTGGCTAAGGCAAACTTTATCAGCGTTTAAGTTTGGTACGTTGCAAACCAGCTTGTGGCTTTATTTTTTCTTAGCGGCCTGCATCAGTAAATAAAATTTATTGATGGCGTCTTTATCGGCCTGTGTAAGCAACTGGTGCAGGTTCAGTTTGTTCATGTACAGCACTGCCGCTTTGTGGGCGGGCGCAACAGACAGAATATAATCCAGCTTTTCCCTGGTATCGTTGTCTTCTTTATACAGCGGTGTTGCGGGCGGCAATGCAGATTTTGTTTTGGACGCTTTTTTCTTAATAATGGCTTCCAGCGTAGCCGTGCTAAAAGGTGGAGTAACTTCAATGCCGTTAATAATCCGCAGCAAGGCCTCCAGCTGTTTCTTGCTAAGGCCGCCCCGGGTCTTGTAAAACTCATACATATTACGGGTAAACGTGTTGTCTGCCCTGGGTGGCAAATTATAGAAGACCCATTCAAATACCCCGTTCAGAAAATTGTAATCAGCACCACGGGGCGTGTTTGATGTTTTGCCATTGAAGGATGAATGCATGCCGTATCTTTTTTAACGAACGAAAGCCGCGCTGGTAAACGTTTTCTTTACCAACATGGGCTGCAAATATAACTGTATTATAAAATAATTAAAATTGTGCAGGCCCTGGCATTTGCAGATTCTACTAAGAAAATCCCGGAAAAATGCGATGCTAATTTAATGACCGGGCATACCGTCTATAAAATTGCTGGTATTTTACCATCAGTTTACGCTTATTATTAGATACAATAC
>Ga0209069_10000878_pt1 | contig 14661 bp, 10 predicted proteins | sample Str013_2_FD_187202 | JGI IMG/M metagenome (GOLD analysis project Ga0209069, IMG submission 187202) | Freshwater sediment microbial communities in response to fracking from Pennsylvania, USA - Straight Creek_MetaG_SC_2013 (SPAdes) (version 2) | ecosystem: Environmental > Aquatic > Freshwater >...
TCATCAACACGCCGCTGCTGACCAACACCGGCGCGTTCGCGCTCAATGGCGCCCTCGCTGGCCCGATCACGGCCTTCAACAACAACGGAACGGGAACGTTGAATGTCGGCGCCAACGCCTTCACCGGCATCGGCACGCTGACCAACAACTCGACCTCGGCGCTCGCCGTGCAGGTTGCCGCGGGCGGCGCCATCACCGCGACCACCGCCATCGCCAACACCGCCGGCACCTTCACCAACGCCGGCACGCTGACCGCGCCGACCGTATCGAACAGCGGGACCGGCATCCTGACCACCACGGGCAGCATCCTGGCCGCGACCTCGGTCAGCAACTCGGCGACCATGAACGCGCAGGGCACGATCAGCACGCCGCAGGCGACGAACACGGGAACTTTCAATCTCACCGGCACGCTCGGTGGCCCGATCACGACGTTCAGCAACAACGCTTTGGGCAATCTCAACGTCGGTGGCAATACGTTCATCGGCATCACCACGCTGGCCAACGCGTTGAATGGCACGGTCAATCTCAATAACGGCGCCATCAATGCCACGACCACCAACAATGCCGGCTTGATCAACGCGTTCGGCCTATCGGTCCTCGGTGGCACCCTCAACAACACCGGCACAGTCAACATGCAGAACGGCGTGGCGACAGACAAGCTGACGGTCGTCGGCGCCTACACAGGCCCAGGCGCGATCAAGGTGGACATCAGCCCGACCGGCGGCACCAGCGACGTGCTGAACGTCAACGGAGCCGCCACCACAGGGACCTCGCCGGTGGCGTTCGCCGTGGTCCCCGGGAGCAACGGCCTGATTGCCAGCCCGACCGGCATCATCGTGGTGCACACCTTCGGCACCAATGCGACTGCCTTCTCCGGCTCGCTGCCCGACTTCGGCATCATCCACTACTCGTTCGTGCAGTCCGGCAACGACTGGGTGGTGAAGTCCACGCTGAGCGGCTCCGGCAACTCGGTCACCGGCGGCATCGGCAGCGCCATCGCCGCCATCGCCAACGGCTTCCAGCAGCCGGCCAGCAGCTTCGTCACCACCAAGTCGAACCCGATGGTGAACGAGTTCTTCTGCGGCATCTGGGCCCGCGGCGACGGCGCCAAGGCCAAGATCGCCTCCGAAACCGCCTTCTCGCAGAACGGCGTGGCGCAGCCCACCATCGGCCAGTCGCAGAAGCTCAGCTACGACGGCGTGCAGTCGGGCCTCGACTGCGGCCTGCTCAACCTCGCCGGCAGCGGCTGGAGCGCCCACGTCGGCGTCACCGGCGGCGAGGTCGAGGCCTCGATCAAGCAGACCGACGGCTCGGGCTCGACCAACCTGGTGCTGCCGTTCATCGGCCTCTACGGCTTCACCACCAACGGCAAGTGGACGTTCGACCTCGGCTACCGCCGCGAGATCCACCAGGCCGAGTTCACCAACACCGCGGCGCAGTTGTTCAAGCGGGACGTGCGGGGCGGCGCCGACGCGCTCAGCTTCAGCGGCAACTACCGCGCCGACCTCGGCAACGGCCTCTACGTGCAGCCGTTCGCCGGCCTCAACTGGCTGCAGTCCGACCTGCGCGATTTCAACGTGCTCGGCGGGCGCATCGCCACGCCCACCAACACCTCGCTGCTCGGCCGCGCCGGCGGCCAGGTCAGCTATGTGACGCAGGTCGGCCCCACCCAGTTCCTGGTGCCGTTCGCCAACGCCAGCTACTGGCACAACTTCATGAACGAGACCCACGTCGACTTCGTCACCGCCACCGGCACCATCAACGCCACCAACTTCGGGCCGAAGGACTTCATGCAGTACGAGGTCGGCGTCTCGGCCACCGACACCGCGCTCGGCGTGGTCGGCTTCGTGAAGGGCACCTTCCGCGACGGCGACGCCATCACCGGCAGCGCCATCTCCGCCGGCGGCCGCATCAACTTCTGACGGGCGCGCCGCCCCCGTTCGCTCACCGCTGTCATCCCCCGGTGCGCCAGCATCCGGGGGATCCAGGACCCTGGACGCGCTGTGGTGCGAACGGCACGCGTTTCGCCGCGGCCCGGCGATTGCGGGCTTGATTGTGGTCCGTCCGCCGCGCGAATCGGTTCATAATGATGGTTCGGCCGCTTGGTGCGGTTAACCCTGCCGTTCGGCTTGCAGGGCCCTGCACGGAAAGGCGGGGCGATAACGGCGTGTGGTTCCGACCGTCCCTTGCATTGGCCGAAAGTTGCATCCGGCCGGCGCCGCGGGCCGGCGTCAATCACCTGTAAGTTTCGTTTACCAAGTGTGATCGCCGGCGAAGCCAGGATGGTGGCATAATCGCTGCAGCATCAATGCCATACGCCCGGGCATGGGCGTCGACAGGCGGTTTTACGACGGGGGTCGATGATGACGCGTCGCTATTTCGGCACGGACGGCATACGCGGACTTGCCAACAAGCACCCGATGACCTCGGAGGTGGCGCTCAAGGTCGGCATGGCCGCCGGCAACCTGTTCAAGAATGGCGGCCACCGGCACCGCGTGGTGATCGGCAAGGACACGCGGCTGTCCGGCTACATGATCGAATCCGCGCTGGTCTCGGGCTTCACCGCGGTCGGCATCGACGTATTCCTGCTCGGCCCGATGCCGACGCCGGCCGTCGCCATGCTGACCCGCTCGCTGCGCGCCGACATGGGCGTGATGATCTCCGCCTCGCACAACGACTACGAGGACAACGGCATCAAGCTGTTCGATGCCGACGGCTACAAGCTGTCGGACGAGATGGAATTGAAGATCGAGGGGCTGATGGAGCAGCCCTCGGTCGAGCTGCTGGTCGCGGCGGACCGCATCGGCCGCGCGACGCGCGTCGAGAGCGCGCAGGAGCGCTATATCGAGTTCGCCAAGCGCACGCTGCAGCGCAATCTGCGGCTCGACGGCCTGCGCGTGGTGATCGATTGCGCGCATGGCGCCGGCTACAAGGTGGCGCCGCTGGCGCTGTGGGAGCTCGGCGCCGAGGTGATCAAGATCGGCGTCGATCCGAACGGCCTCAACATCAATCACAAGTGCGGCTCGACCGCGCCGGAGGCGCTGTGCGAGAAGGTGCGCGAGCTGCGCGCCGATATCGGCATCGCGCTCGATGGGGATGCCGACCGCGTGGTGATGGTCGATGAGAAGGGCGCGCTCGTCGACGGCGACCAGCTGATGGCGGTGATCGCGGAATCCTGGCAGCGGCGCGGCCGGCTGGCGGCGGGCGGCATCGTCGCCACCGTCATGTCCAACCTCGGGCTCGAGCGCTATCTGCAAGGGCTCGGCTTGACGCTGGTGCGCACCCCCGTCGGCGACCGCTACGTGGTCGAGCACATGCGCAAGCATGGCTTCAACGTCGGCGGTGAGCAGTCGGGCCACATGGTGCTGTCGGACTACGCGACCACCGGCGACGGACTGATCTCGGCGCTGCAGATCCTGGCCGTGGTGGTGTCGAGCGGCAAGCCGGTGAGCGAGGTGTGCAACCGGTTCGAGCGCCTGCCACAGATCCTGCAGAATGTCCGCTATTCGGAGGGCCGGCCGCTGGAGGACAGCAAGGTGCGGCTTGCCATCGACTCGGCCAGGACGCGGCTCGGCAAGTCGGGCCGCCTCGTGATCCGCCCCTCGGGTACCGAGCCGGTGATCCGCGTGATGGCCGAGGGCGATGATGAGACGCTGGTCGGAAGCGTGGTCGGGGATATCTGCGAGGCCCTGAAGCGGGCCGCCGAGGCGGCGTGAGGCCGGTCGCAATTTGCCCACGGTCGAGGCGTGGCTAATGGCATGGTCAGCACCGGTTTCAGCATCCGCGCCGCGCAGCAGGAGGATTTCGCCGATATCGCGCGGATGCTCCATGAGCTCACCCGGCAGATGCACAGCTGGGAGCCAGAATTCCGGCCGCGCGCGCTGGGGCTCACCCCGGCCCTGATTGCCGACAGGCTGGCCGCAGCGGACACCCTCAACCTCGTCGCGGTGAAAGCCGGCATCTGTGCGGGCTTCGCGGCCGCCTCCTTCCACGCCAACGAGGGGTCGGACTTTGTATTTCCGCACACGCGGGTGTGGCTCTCCCTGCTCGTCGTCGACACGCATGCGCGGCGTGGCGGCATCGGCCGCGGGCTGTTCGCGGCGGTGGAAGCCTGGGCGGAGCAACGCGGGGCGGACTCCATGGCGCTCAACGTCTTCTCGAAGAACCAGACCGCGCAGAGCTTCTATCAGGCGCTGGGCTATGTGCCCTATGTGGAGACGCGCCAAAAGCGGCTGCGCAGCATCGCGCGACTGGAGCAGCCGGATGCCGATTGAGGCCGGCTCGATCCGCAGGCGTTGCAATTCGCCCCTGCGTTAAACGTTCCCTTAAAGAATTTCCTTGATAGTGCCGAATTGAAACAGTTCAGCGTTCGGCGAGTCGAGCGGGCCGGCAAAGTAGTGGCCGCTCCAAAATCAGGGGATATCCATGAGTTCGATCAAAACCACGCTCGCGTTCGGCGCGGCACTGCTGCTGGGCAATGGCCTCGCCGCATCGGCGGCCGATCTGGGCGGCGACACCCGCGGCAGCCTCAAGGACTGCTGCGCGCAGGCGCAGAGCCCGGCGCGCTGGTACTTCCGTCTCGACGGCGGCTATGCCGTGCACGACACACCGGAGCTGCGCGAGTTCGGCGTGTTCTCGATCAGCGAGACGGCAATCGACAAGACCTGGACGCTCGGCGGCGGCATCGGCCTTTATCTCACCCGCAACGTGCGCGCCGACATCACCTATGACCACCGGTTCAATGCCGACGTGACCGGCTTCAATCGCGACGGCAACTCGACCTTCCCGGGCAAATATCACTTCGGCCTCAAGTCGGATGTGGTACTGGCGAACGTCTATTACGACTTCATCGGCATCCACGACCACTTCAAGCCGTACGTCGGCGTCGGCCTCGGCGTCACGCGCAACACCACCACCGACGGCGCCATCGACGACATCGGCCTCAGCAACTGCGGATGCGGGTCGTTCACGGCGAGCATTCCCGGCGCCAGCGAGACCCACGTTGCCGCCGCATTCATGACCGGCGCGTCGCTCAAGCTGCGCGACAGCCTCAATCTGGATGCCGGCTACCGCCTGCTCTATCTGGGCGAGGCGCACACCGGCCAGGTCAGCGGCGCGTTCAGCGGCGGCAGCACGGTCACGCAAGCCGATCCCGTGGTTCGCGACATCATCGGTCACGAGTTCCGCGTCGGCCTGCGCTACGATTTCCGCTGAGCCGATTTCTGTATGTAATCTTGCCGCAGCAACAGCGCCCTCGAGCCGGGCGGCCCATTCCGCCCGGCTCCATCGATCTCCCTGCGTTCGCGTGTTCGTGTCCGCGTGCCCGTCCTCCGGCTTGCCGGACGACGCGCTCTTTGCGCCTGTCTGCGGCCCGTCGGCCGGCAGTTGGGAAGCAAGAGCCCAGTCACTGCGTTTCAGCGAGTTTCACGTAAGGCGTGGCAGCGCACAGGTCGCGGCCGCCTGTAGACGAGGGGTTTACCACAATGAGCATCTTGAACGTCATGGCCGGTCGTGGCCGCCCCGGCATCGCGGCGCTGGGACTTGCACTGGCCGCAATGGCAGGCCCCGCCGAGGCCGGCGATCTGGTCGGATCGGCGGGCGTCTTCAAGGAACCGGGCGGGGCCGCCGCGATTCCCGTGCCGGTGCCACGGCCGTTTCCCGAAACCTACAACTGGTACGTACGGCTCGATGGCACGCTCGGCTCGGCAGGCGGACCCAATATCAGCGAACGCGGCACGCTCTACGGCACCAACCTCGACCCAAGCAACAACTTGGTTGGTCCGGCGTTCGGCAACAGCGCGGGCTGGATCGGCAACGGCACCGACTGGAGCCGCGGCTTCGGTCTTGGCATCGGCTACCACTTCACGCCGAGATTCCGCGGCGATGTGACCCTCGAATCGCGCAGCAACCAGCAGGTCGCAAAAATCCAAGGCGGCTATACTTATCTGACCTTTGATAACGCGACGCCACCCAACACCCACACGATCAACGGCAACGTGCTGGATCGCACCGATCTGCGCGGGGGCATCGGTCTGGCGAACATTTATGTCGACCTGCTCGAGCACAGTCGTTTCACTCCGTACGTGGGCGCGGGTCTCGGCGTTGCGGTTCAGGAGATGCGCCGGAGCAACGTGACCAGCGAAAGCGAAACCTCCGCCTGCGGCGGCGCCGCGCCGCAACCCGCCTGCGCATTGGGATTCCCGCGGACCTACTCGTCGATTAGCTCGACCACATCGGCTTCGCTTGCGGCCGCCGCTATGGCCGGCCTGTCGTACAGCCTGGACGAGCATTGGGCGCTCGATGTCGGCTACCGCCTGCTTTATGTCGGGGGACTCTCGGGCAGCGCCATGATCAATGGCAATCAGAGCACGCTCAAGATCAACGATTATTTCGAGCACCAGGTGCGGGCCGGCGTGCGTCTCAACGTATGGTAAGAAGATTTGCCATTGAGCACACAATCGCGAGGCGGACACCCGGTCCGCCTCGTTGGCGTTCGCAGGGGCGCTCCCCTCGATTGCCGCAGGCCGCTCAGTTGGCCCGGACCGTCGCCGCGGCGTCCCACCACGCGCATACCCCGGGCCCGAGCCGGTGGTTGCCGTCCATCACCTCGACCGGCATGCGCGCGCCGTCCTCGGCGGCGCGGATCCGCAAATCGCGCGCCTCGGCGCGTAGCTCGGGCGCGAGCCAGTGGCGGTCATGGCCCCAGATGCTCGGCCCCTCGGTTCGCTCGTGCGGGGTCCAGCTGGCAGGATCGATGGTGCGCCCGCCCCAGCCGTACTCGAACATGAAGCTCGACGGCGAGTAGGAGTAGAACGAAGTCACCGCGTCATTGGCGTGGCGGCCGAGCGTGGTCCCGATCATGTCCGGCTTGGCCAGCGCCAGGTCATAGGCCTGGCCCACGTCGTCGAGATAGGTCACCTCGACCATCAGGTGATGGATGCCGCTCTTGCCGGTCTCCAGGAATGCGAGGGAGTGATGGCGCGCGTTGACGTGGAAGAAATACGCCTTGAACGGCCGCAGAATGTAGTCGCTGAGGCGGAATCCGAGAATGTCGCGGTAGAAGGGCAGAATCGAAGCCAGATCCGGCGTGTTGAGCACGGCATGCCCCATGCCGAGCGGGCCGGTGCGGAAGCCCGAGATGGCGCGCCCCGGCCGGAACGGATTTGCGGCGATGCGGGCGCCGTGGAACACCTCGAGCCGGTTGCCGGCGGGATCGGCAAAGTGGACGAGATCGGCCACCTGCCGCTGCTCGGCCAGGGCGCGATTGCCGCGACGGATCGGCACTTTGTGATGCTCGAGATGGGCGGCGAGCGAATCCAGCGCTGCCGCGTCTGCCACCTCCCAGCCGAAGAAGCCCGCCCCGTCGCTGTCGGCGGCTTCCACCACCAGCCGCTGCTTGCGGTCGTCCATGCGGAAGGCCAGGGACGCCCGGCTGACATCGACCTGCTGCATGCCGAGAAAGCGGCTGGCAAAGCCCGGCCAGTCGTCGAGGTTTCGCGTCCTGATTCCGACGTATCCGAGCCCCAGCAGGTTCATGGACCGGCTCCCTGTTTTTGGCGCGCCGCGGCAGCGGCCATCAGCGCACCTGGAACACGAGCTTGCCGCGCAGGTGCCGCGACTGGCTGAGCGTATGGGCGGCAACCGCGTCGGCAAGCTTGAACTGCTGGACCGGCGGTCGCTTGACGGCACCGCTGGCGAGGAGCGCCAGCACGCGTTCCAGATGCGGGCGATCGCGCCCGACCTTGGGTCTCAGCGCCGTGACGTCGCCGCGTTCGGGCTTGGGCGCCACCGCGCCCGAGCCGATGAACGCGGCCCGCCCACCCGGCCGCAACACCGTGAACGAGCGGGTTGCGACCTCCCCGCCGATCGTGTCGAACACCGCATCGCAGCCCACAACGAGCTTGGTGAAATCCTGCGTGCGATAATCGATGACCTCGTCGGCGCCGAGGCTGCGCACGTAGTCGTGGTTGGCGGGGCTCGCCGTGGTGATCACGCGCGCGCCGATATGCTTGGCGAGCTGGATGGCAAAGCCGGCGACGCCGCCGGCTCCGCCCTGGATCAGGATGCTCTCGCCGGATTTCAGTTGCAGCGTATCCTCGATGGTGACGAGCGCGGTGAGGCCGGTCAGCGCCAATGCCGCCGCGTCGATGTGCGAGACGGACTCGGGCTTTCTCGCAATGATCGCCGCCTTCACCGCGATCTGCTCGGCGTAGGCGCCTTCCTGGCCGACGTCGCACACGCCGAATACCGTGTCGCCGGCGCGCAGGTCCGCGACGCCTTCGGCCGCCTGCCGCACCACGCCCGAGAAGTCGCGTCCGAGGATGTAGGGGAACGCGGCGACCTTGTAATCCTCGCCCGACCGCACTTTCCAATCGGCGGCGTTGATGCTGGCGGCGTGAATCTCGACGATCACCTCGCCGGGCTCGGCCACGGGCGACGGTCTGTCGCCATATTCGAGCACCTCGGGGCCGCCGTGCCTGTTGATGTAGACCGCCTTCATGGATTGCACCCTCGCTCTTGTGTTTGCCGGCGTTGAGCCAGCATAAAGGACAAGGGACGGGCTGCGAAACATTTCTGTCCGCGGCTGCCGAGGTGGCGGGCCGTCGTCGGCCCGTCTTTCGAGAGGTGTTTTGTCAGCGAACCGACGGCCGCATGGACGGCCGTCATCGGGGTAGCGGACCTGCAGCTGCAAGCCCGTTGGCGAGGAGCCCAGGATCGCTGCTGGACAATGCCGGGGGTTGCCTCTATAAGCCGTCGTCCGCTGCCTGGCGTAGCGGTTGCCCAGGTAGCTCAGTTGGTAGAGCACGTGACTGAAAATCACGGTGTCGGGTGTTCAATTCACCCCCTGGGCACCAATAATTTCAATGAGTTAGCGGCAAACGATTAAAACCGCATTTTGATTTAGGTAGCATATAGGTAGCACCAAACAGAGCCCTGGATGCTATCGGCTTTGATACCGTCGCATTGGAAATGCCTGCCGACTGAAACATCGCTCGAGCTGCTCGACCATGCAGCACAGCGCGTCAACTTTTATGCTCGCGCGTCGCCGCGAACTTCGATCTGCCGGCAATGCTGCACATGCGATGCCTTGCAACCAAAAATTGTGGAAAGTCGAAACTTTGATTTCGGTGATTGCTCATCGATATGAAAATGGCTGGCGCCTCCCTGTCAGCTGAACGGCGACACACCAGCAAGCCAAGCTTCGTGCTCGCCTCTCGTACATGCAGCGATCGTCTTTCATACATAGAGGAAAACGATACGTGCACGCCTCACATACACACAGACATACATATTGTACGTATGTCGAGGCCCTGCTGTGTACGTACCTTCCAGCCGCCTCAAACCTCGCCATCTCGAACGCTTTTTCGCCTGCTCCGCGCCACGACTGATATCGCCCTCTTGGGCCCTCTCGTATTCGTCGTTCCCTTTTGTTCCCCTCTCGCGCCGGACCGCCTTCGTACAAGCTTCGGCTGCGCGTTCGGGACTGGTGGTTGTGATGAACAATATTCATCCCTGGGCATCACGACCGTCTTGTTCGACCAGAGCGGCATCGTTGTTGCAACAGTGCAGATATAGCTCAGGCGGCGGCGCCCCCCGCCATCAATCCCGAAACCAGCGAGATTGCCGAAGCAGCCTGACGCGACGCGAAAGAGGAATGCGAAAGCTCGAACGGGGCCCCCTCGATCGAGATGGTCTTTCGTGCTTCAAACAAACGTGCCATCAGTAGCCTGCTTTTAGCGGGCTGAGATTGCTCCATCGTTGAGATCCCCAATCGATCTCGCAAGCCAAGCGGACATCCAAGGGTGCAACTCTATGGGCGCTTGCGCCGCGGCCGTCCAGGTCTGCAATCTCTGCCTCTCGTCGACCGCTTCGATCTCAATCGCGTCATCCCAAAGCCGACGTCGGCGGGTATGTAATCGGCGTCGCCGGGAGTGTCGCCAACCATATCCGCTTGTTGGGGTATCGCTTCGAAACCACCGCTAAGGAACGTGCGACAAATTTTCGCGCACTGACCGAGGAAAGGGCCGCAAAATGACGGTTGTCACTTGCCCTGGCTTCTGTTCTTGAGCACAGATTTGCGCTCATCAAGATCGGCCAGCTTATTTTTCAGAACAGAGATCTCTTTGTTGATGGACCGCAGCTCGGCATTGGTTTTCTTCGAGTGCAGGAATTCGGGACCAAACTCAGCGACGACATATTCCTCAAGTTGGCTTCTCAGTAACCTGAGGTACGGGTTGCCATGGATGGCCCCTTCGCGGAATTCAAGTTTGCCGGCTTGGATGCCCTTCAGAACAAATTCGCGGGTCACGCCGTATTCCTTTTGGGCCGTCACCTCGCTGAGGACAGCGCCCTTGCGAATCCATTCGCCATATTCTGCCATTTCGAATGCCTTAAGATTGCCACGACGAGCCACGCGCAACGTTGTGCTTGAAACCACCCCCGAAATCGCTGCTCGCGGCCATTGCGTCGGCCATGGCCTGCAAGTCGATACTGACCAGCTCGTTGCTGACTTGGGCCGTCAGTTGATTGAGCTTCGCCTGCATGCGGTCGAAGAACTTGCCCTTTACACAGGCCTGGGCCTGAGGCTCCCTCACGGTGCCCAGCAACCGAACCGCCATGTGCTCGACGAAGTCGTGTGCGTTGCGGCCTGCGATCAGAGCGGCACTCTCCTCCGCCAAGCCTCTGTCGCACAGAAACAACGTGAGTGGACGCTGCTCCAACTGCAGGAACAGCACGTGGGTCAGCGCCCAGATCAAAGCGTGCACCGGCGCGCCGTCGCCTGACGGATCAAGGAAATAGCCTTCGCTCGCCGGCGACAGACTCTTGGCTCCATGGTGGGCGTCCACTTTGAGCACGTATCCCCCCACGATCCCTCGCGAGGTGCGGCGCTGACCAATGGTGAGCGCAGTGGCCGCGATGTTGTCAGCTGAGCCAAAATGAGCGCGAATTCGCCGTCGCTTGGTGCGGAACTGTTTCAACTGATGCTCTGACAAGAACCCGGCAAGGCGCCCGACGATGACTTGCGCGTCGGTCGCTCTCTCGTGCACGTAACTGCCGCGCGGACCGCCTCTGGCCACGGGAAGGCTTTTGTTTCGAGCGGCGACTTCAGGCAACTTGCGATTGGTCAAGCTGCCTTCCAGGGATGGCGCGAAAGACCGGAATCCTCGATCGATGGTCAAGTTGTGCAAGACGCGATCACGGGTCAGCAGCGCCGTGCGCCCATCCAGTAGCTTATCGAGGATCTCAACATCGGGAATGCCGGGATGTCTGGCCGCCAGCAGCACCAACTCGACCGGATGATCGCCCAGTTGTCCCATTAATTTGGCCAACAATGGACTGTCCGGTCCGAGGCACTCGTCGACGACGATGCGTTCGATCGGCAGACCCGAACCGCGCGCACTTTGCATTGACATAGAATCCAGCGCCCTTTTTCTACCGGCGGATGGTGATTGTCGTCTCGGTGCTGCGGGCGCCGGCGCCGCTGAGCCCCTTGCCCATGCAGCACTTCTTGAATTTCTTGGCCGAGCCGCACGGACAAGGATCGTTCCGACCCACGGACTGTTTGGTCAAGCTATCCGCAACGACGGGACGCGCGCACTTGCGGGCATGGGCATAGATGGCACACAGCCTTTCGTGGCGCGACCGCAAGTTCTCATATAGATCGGGCAAAGCGCCTTCCATCAGGCGTACGAATGTGGCCACATCGCAGGGCAGCGGCTCGTCGGCGACCCGCTCCCAGATTTTGGCTTTGTAGTTCACGTCGACCGAGCTGGTGGTCTTGCGCGCGCCGGCCCCGTCATTGATCGGCAGCAGGCTCAGATGTGCATCCGTGCAGCCGCAGCGGTGCTTCACGCAATACTGGTCGAGCACGACGTATTCGACGCCGTCGACGACCACTTGGATCGTCTCGGCAAACGGCAGGATGTCGTTGTAGGTCTGCATAATCGACGAACGCTCGATCTCGTCGAAATCGAACTGAACCTGGATTTCGGTCGGCTTGGCATGCTCCGACTCGTGTCTCTTGACCATGAAATGAAGCTCGGCGAGGCGATCGAAGTCGGCGGGCTCCATCGCGGCGAGCAGGGCCTCGGCGAAAGCCAAGTCGGCTTGTGCGGCGCTCTTTCTGAATGTGGCGTCGATCGATCGTGCGCCGATGTCCAGGCCCACTTTCCGCTCCGGCATCGGTGCCGCCGTTGCGGGGACGCTCGTCGCGCGCGCTCGGAACGTGACGGTCACTGTCCGACACCGGCATGCCGGGTTTCTACAGATGTCGGCGACGCAGTCGAACGTCTCGACACCGTCTCCTGCGGGAACGCCGGCGACGAGGCGTCCCGATGTGTCATCTATGGCAAAGACCATGGTGGGCTCCCTTGGAAAACATGCTCGCCATGCAAGATCCCAGATCGCGACATGTTCACACACGCCGCTCCACGATGCCAAGCTCGCTCCACAGCCAAGCGGTATCGTAGGTGGCGAGTGGATCGTCATGATCCCGCCGATGATGCGCTTGGTTTTCCAAATATTTGAGCCACTCCGCCACCTTGTCGCGGCTCTCCGCTGCCTGGGCAGCTTGCCGCGGCGTCATTCCATCGAGCATGCCAAGTGGTTTATCGAGGGTCTTGCGGTAGTGCCGGTCGAGCTGGCCATGAATGATCCGACGCTTCACGTCGGGGGCAATGGCAACTGCGGCCGCTTCCGCGCGGGCCCCAGGTATCGGCTCCCTCTTTGCGAGGATTTCATCAGGCGTCTTGGTCTCGAGTGTCGGTGCACAGATGAATCCCGCCAACGCCGCCCCGATCATCTCTTGCGCCCGCTCGGCGCGCTGACGCGAGTTCGCCGTGACGACGATCTCGTTCGCAGCGACCTCGATCGAGCCCAATACCGCACCACCATCACTGAGATTCGACACGATGACATGGCCCGGAAGATTGGCAGGCATATCGCTCGTCGCGATCTCGGGCCCGATCCAGTTGAAGAACGTGTCGCTGGCCGCTCGCAGATCGTCGAGCTGGCGAAGCGCCGCGCACACCATGTCCCGGCTTGCCGTCGGCGCCCCCCCTGGCGCCAACAGGGGGAAGCGCAGCGTGCACGCTTCGATTGCGTCACCATCGGTGTTATAGATCTGCGACCGGCGAGGGTTCAGTGCGCGATCGAGGGCGTCGCTGAGCCAGATGCGGGTAAAAATCGGAGCGGCAAGTTCGAGCAGCGCACCGTTGGCGGTGATCCCTTTGTAGAGTTCAACATCGAAGCGAGTTCCAAGCTCGTCGGCGATGACATGCATCTCCCCTTCAGCCCGCGTCTCGAACCAGCGGAGCATGGCGAGCAGCCGCTCGCAGACCCTGAGGTCATAGACGAGCAGGCCGCCGCACAACTGGTAGCCACCGGACAACGGCACGATCCGTGCGGCGATGCGATCCCATGGCTTCATCTGCGCTGTTGCGCTGCGTTCGTGCACCCGGACAGGCTCGCCGCCGCGGATCAGGTCGCGTGCGAGAAAAGATTGGCCCGCAACGATGTCGCTCACCTCATACAGGCTCATCACCGAGGCGCGAATGGCTTTCATGTAGGCCTTGGCCGATGCGCTTTCCTTGTAGCCACGCCGCTTCAGGTAATCGTCGACCATGTTGCGACCGCCAGGCAGGTCTCGCGCCAGGAAATCCTCGAACGCGCATCCCCACAGCGTCATGGCGGCAGATTGGCCCAGAAGGTCGGCGATCTCGTCGGGGTCGACGCCGGCGTTTCGACACGCGACCAAAAAATGTGCGTCCTGGATTTCAGCAAATGCCTCCCGCCATTCGTCACGCCGCAGGAACTTCATCAGCCCTATGAGTGAGGATGCGTTGGCCATCGCGAGAACTCCGGTCGGAAGACGGCGGACACGACTCGTCGGCCCATAGGGTAGCCCAGAAGCCGACGCGCTGCGATTGAGCGGCGCAGCACGGTTGTGGATAGCTGCAAGTTCACCGGCCCCCTCCGGCCCCAACGCAGCCATACAGAAGCCGAAAAATCCGCGGTTGTCGATGCCGATGGTCCATCCCAGAAGCGGCCATCGGGCACATCACGCTCGCCGGCATGGATACCGTGCGCAACGATGTCTGCAATTCAACCAATCGTGTCCGCGCTTCGGCTATATGCGCGCGAGGGCAAGGGTGACATAGACGTAGTATATAAGTCCGTTCCCGTGGGAATCGCCGAGAAGTCGGCTGCCGGCGGCCTTCATCCAGGGTTTGGGGCCGGCGCGGATGGCGCCAAGCGCCCAACATGCGTTGGAAGCTGAACGATCGATCCGGCACGAATTCGTCGTGGAGACAGAGAAGCTTGCGATTGCGTGGGGACCGAGAATCAGCACCACATCGGGCAGGAGGCGATCAGAATGAGGTGAGCTGCGGCTGTTGCCGCGGCTAATGAGGTAATTGCTTGGACGAGCAGAAAGCGGCGACATCAACGGAAGAAGCGGCACCGGGGGCGGTCACCGGATAGCGGGCCTCCGCCTGCGCGATGGCGGGTGCCAGCACCTCGGCGAGACTCTTGGTGCCGTGATCCCTGAGCAGCCGCGCCCAGCCGTCGATGGCGCCGGGGACAGTGACCGCATGCGGGCTGTGGGTCTCGATCGCCCTGATCCCCTGCTTGGCGTACCACTTGGCGGTGGCGGCCTTCGGC
>Ga0209069_10000879_pt1 | contig 14649 bp, 11 predicted proteins | sample Str013_2_FD_187202 | JGI IMG/M metagenome (GOLD analysis project Ga0209069, IMG submission 187202) | Freshwater sediment microbial communities in response to fracking from Pennsylvania, USA - Straight Creek_MetaG_SC_2013 (SPAdes) (version 2) | ecosystem: Environmental > Aquatic > Freshwater >...
GTCGTCGATCGTCAGCTTGGCGATCTCCGGGTCCTTGTTTTTGTAGTAGTCGAGGAAGTAGTGCATGTAGCTGCGCTTGTTGGCGTTGATGCGCCGCACCGCCTCGCGCACGCCGCGGTTGAACGCGCTGTAGGTCTCGGCATCGACCCGATCGGAGGCGACCTCGGTTCCGTGATGGAACGCCGCCACCACCAGGCGGCAGCCCTTCTTCTCGGCCAGCGAGATGTACGGCTCGGTCAGGGTGGTGGCATCGATCTGGCCGGTCATCAAGAGATTGAACCGATAGGGCGAGCCGTTCGGCACGCGGCCGAGCTTGATCAGGTCGCGCGGCACGAACCCTTCCAGCATCTGCAGGGTCAGATAATGGGTGCCGAAGAAGAACGGCACGCCGATCTGCCGATTGGCGAATTGCTGGGGCGTTTGCACCGGTGAATCGCCCCGCACCACCAGCGCCGCATAGGTCACGATCGAGCGGCGGCCGACCTGACGGCTTTTGACCTTGGTGGCCTCGACGCGCGAATAGTTGCCCCATTCGCAGGCGTTGTAGAGATCGGCCTTGCCTTCCTCGAGCAGCTTGCCGTGGCTGGCGAAGCGGGGCGCATCCTTGTGGCTGGTCACATGGAGCTGCGGGGTCTTGTCGACGCCCTTCTCGCGATCGGCCCATTCGATCGTGAGCCCCTCCTTCTCGAACAGCCCTTCGTCATAGGCGACCAGCTCCGCCAATCCTTGGAACGGCGCGGTGGTTTCCAAAACCAGCTTCTTCAGCATGGAAAATCTCCCTTCTGTGAGACATCGGCCTATGAGGTAGCCGACACTGTCTCCGCGTGGCGAACGCAAAGCCGCATCTGAACCAATGCGTTCGGCGTTCGGGCTCCGACTCGGGCTTGGCAGCTTCGCACAACGAGCGTCGCTCTCAAGCGTCGCAGTGAGCCAAAGCACTCTGCGGCCCATGTCACGCCAAGGGCTCGGCTTGTCAATTTTGCCGCGAGGAATATTTGCCTAGTATTGCACATTTTTCGGCGCGCGACGCAGCTCGGATCGGGCCGCACGGATCGGAATCCTCACCGTCGCCGTCAGGCGACGCGGAGAACGCGGGTCAGGCCCGCGGGTGACCGGTGCAGTCGGCGCGGGCATCGAATCAAATCAACCGAAACACGCTCTGAGCGATAAGCTCTTATTTTTTGCCGTACTTCTTCGCCAATTGGTCAAGTTCCCTGCTCTGGAAGAAATCGATGCATTTCATCAAGGTGATTTGTTCGCCGGAAATGCTTCGATAGTCCTTTGCCAAGAATTTTTTGCCGAGCGCGGCAGCTTCTTCATATGCCTCGAAAGGCAAGCTACCGAGCTCCAAATAGCCGCCGGCCGCGACCGTACTATCCTTTACCACCTCATCGGATTTGTAGCCGTCGGCGATGCAAGTGCTCAGAGCAAAGTTTTTGAGATACTGAATCGGAGAATATTCAACGCGAACGTTGGCGACCTTGGCATCGGCAAGCAGCGGCGCAACAAGGAATGCAATTGCAGCAGCGACTTTGGAGCTCATATTGAAGCCTCGCCTCATGCACAATCAGCCGAGCCGGATTCATCACTCGAGCTTCACGCCGGCGGCCTTGATCACCTTGTTCCAGCGCTCGACCTCCTCGCGCAAATAAGCGGCGGTCGCTTGCGGGGTACCGCCGATCGCCTCGCCCGACCATTCGGCGAGATGGGGCAGCATCTCGGGCTGGCGCAAGGCTGCATTGATGTCGGCATTGATCCTGCTCACGATCTGCGGCGGCGTCCTGGGCGGCGCCACCACCGCATACCAGGCCGCCGATTCGAAGCCCGGCAGCGTCTCGGCGATGGTCGGCACGTCGGGCAGCGCGCTCATGCGCGCCGGCGTCGCCACCGCCAGCAGCCGCAATTGGCCGCCCTTCACCAGCGCCAGCGAGACCCCGAGATTGTCGAACATGATGTCGACATTGCCGGCCACCAGATCCGCGAGCGCCGGCGCCGAGCCCCGATAGGGAATGTGCTGGAGCTTCACCCCCGCCATCATCTGGAACATTTCCGAGGTGAGGTGCGAGGTGGTGCCGTTGCCCTGGGTCGCCGACGTCACCTTGCCCGGATTGGCGCGCGCCTGCGCCATCAGCTCGGCCACGCTGCGGGGGAGAAATTTCGGCGTCACCACCAGCGAATTGGGCACCCGCACCATCACCACGATGGGCACGAATTGCATCGGATCGAAATTGAGCTTCGGATAGAGATTCTGGTTGATGACCAGCGGGGGCGGCGGCGCCGAGAGCAAGGTGTAGCCGTCCGGCTCGGCCTTGAAGGCCGCCTCGGCGCCGATATTGCCGCCGGCCCCGGTGCGATTTTCAACGATGACCGGCTGTCCCCATTTGCGCGACAGAATATCGCCGACCACGCGCGGCACGATATCGGCGGTGCCGCCGGCCGGAAACGGCACGATGATCCTGACCGGGCGGGTGGGGAAGTCCTGCGCCGGCGCGGAGCCGATGCAGGCGGCGAGGCAGCCAGCGACGCCAGCGGCGAGGCAGGCGGCGCCGCGGATCGCGCGCAGCGCTTCGGCGCAGAGCGCTTCGGCACGGAGCATCGATGGCCTCATTTGCTGGTGTCTCCCCGCCAACTTATGGGCGTCACTCGCATGAATGGGCGCCGATGGTGCGCATTTCGACCGCCCAGCCCCCAAGTCGCACCAATGGTCGCACCACTGGTCGCACCAATGGAAGGCAGAGCGCGAAATCCTGTTGCACACAACCGTGATCGTATTCGACACGGCTGCCGTTATCGAGCACAATCGAATCGTCTTGAAGTGGGCGAGTTCATCGCCCATGTCATCCCAGCCAGTCGAGCCGACGCCGTTCCTTGTCCCATCGCCGCCAGGATGGACAACGGATCGAGGAGTGACAATTGGGACAGCGCCGGCTGGGCGATGGCATAAGAGGCGAAACACGAGGCACTTATGACTAGCCATCCCTTGACTAGCCATCCACGGACTAAGCATACCCCGACCAATCATCCACTCCGCGCTATTGCCCTCGGCACTCTTATGGGCTTGGCCGGTATCGCACCCAGCCCGGGCGTGGCGTCGGCCCGTAGCGTCTATGACGGCGCCTGGAGCGTCCTCATCGTCACCATGAAGGGGGCCTGCGACCCCACCTACCGCTACGGCGTGCAGATTGCCGATGGAATGGTCACTTATGACGGAATTGGCCCGATCACCCTGCAAGGCAAGGTCACCCCAAAGGGGGCCGTCCGGGTTATCGTGCAGTCCGGCAGCCAGTGGGCGGACGGCTCCGGCAAGTTGACCCGCGACCGCGGCGGCGGCGTTTGGAAGGGCCAAAGCATGAGCAGCGCCTGTACCGGCACTTGGCAGGCGGAACGGCGCGAATAGGATCCTCCTGAGGAGCGCTTTTGGTCGCGATTGGCCGGCAGCGCGCCGGGCTACGGCGCGTCGGTCCGGCGGGGCGAGTTGCCGAGCCGTGCTGGCCGGTTGTATGGAGGTGTCACGCTGATGGAGGTGTCACGCTGGTGACATAAAGTGGCGAACATTTCATACCTCCCGCTTCGTGGCGAAAAGGACTTGCTCAGACCATGCGCGCATTCATCAATACCGCCGGCAGCATCGCGGTCGCAGGCCTGACCATTGGCGCGTTTCTGGTGGCGCGGCTGCCGTTCGAGCCGTGGCCGGCGCAGGCCATGGCGCAGACCGGAGCACCGGCCCCCAAGCAAGTCGCCAAGCAGCAGCCAAAGAAAAAAGCGCCGGCCGCGAACAGCGCCCCGAAGGCCGGCGCGCCGGCCGACACCAATGCAAAGCCGGCGCGGCCGCTGTTCGGCCTCGAGGATGAGGCCGAGGCGGTCGTTCTCGGCATTCCGGATGCCCGGGCCTGGGGCGATTCCGAGGACGAATTCGCGCGCCTGCTGCCCAAGGTGGATGGGCCGTGGCTGGCCATGTCGGGCGGCGGGTCGGACGGTGCCTACGCGGCTGGACTGCTGACCGGCATGACCAAGGCCGGGACCCGGCCGGAATTTGCCGTCGTCACCGGCGCCAGCATCGGAGCCCTGATCGCACCTTACGCCTTTCTCGGCCCGCGCTATGACGAGGAATTGCACCAGCAGTTCACGACCATCACGGCCGGCGACATATTTGAAGATCGCCCCACCGGCGACAGCCTGATGGATTCATGGCCGCTCAAACGCACCATCGAAAAACGCGTGACGCCGCAACTGCTCGCCGACATCGCCGCCGAGCACCGCCGCGGACGGCGGCTCTTGGCGGTCACCACCAATCTCGACGCCGGGCGGCCGATGGTCTGGAACCTGGGCGCGATCGCCGCGCGCGGCGACGACAAGGCGCTCGCGCTGTTTCGCGCCGTGCTGCTGGCATCCGCCAGCATTCCGGGAATTTTCCCTCCGGTCATGATCGAGGCGCAGTCCCGCGGCAAGGATTTGCAGGAGCTGCACAACGACGGCACCATCACCGCGCCCTTCTTCATCGCGCCCGTATCGGTGCTGGCCGGAACCGGCACCGTCCATCTGCCGACCAAGCAGCTCTACGTGATCGCCAATGCCAAGCTGTCGCAGCAATTCGACGTGACGACGACGCAAACCACCGCCGTGCTCGGCCGCTCCATCTCGTTGGCGCTGCAATCGGGATTGCGCATCGAGCTTCTGCTGACGCTGGCGGCCGCACAGAAGCAGGGAATCAGCTTGAGCGTCGCCCAGATCGATCCCGAATTCGAGCATCCCTCGCGCGGCGCCTTCGACCCCGAATACATGAAGGCACTGTTCGATTACGCGGTCGAGCAGGCAAAAAAAGGCAAGACCTTCGAAACCGTTGCGGCGAGCGCGCGGTAACGCGGTCGCGCCTGCTCACCCCGGCAGCGCGGTGGTGGCAATCTCGACCTCCGAGGTCAGCGTGCGGTGGATCGGGCACTTGTCGGCAATCTCGAGCAGGCGTGCCCGCTGCTCGGCATCGAGTTCCCCCTCGAGCGCGATTTCCCGTTCGATGCGGTCGATCTTGCCCTCCTTGGTTTCGCAGGATTCGCAGTCTGCGGCATGGATCTTGGCGTGGCGGAGCCTGACCGTGACCCGATCGAGCCGCAAGGCCTTGCGCTCGGCATAGAGCCGCAGCGTCATCGCGGTGCAGGCGCCGAGCGCCGCCAGCAGGAAATCGTAGGGGTTGGGGCCGCTGTCGCCGCCGCCGGCGGCAACCGGCTCGTCGGCGAGGAAGCGATGCGCGCCGGTGGTTATCTCCTGCTGCAGGCGCCCCTGCCGCGTTTCCCGCACGGTCACCACGCCGGTACTATCCCTCGCATCCGCCGTCACGGGCGGCGCCATGTCGAGGTAGCGCTCGGCCCAGGCGGCGATCACGTTGGCCACGTAGGCGGCATCGCTCCTGCGGCTCAACAAATGATCGGCGCCGGCAAGCGAGACGAAGCTTTTCGGGTGCCTAGCCATGGCGAAGATGCGGCTCGCATTGTCGATGCTCACGATCTCGTCGGTCGGCGAATGGAAAATCAGCAGCGCCTTGCGCAAGGCGGCGATGCGCCCGCCCAATTCCTGCTCGGCGACGTCGTCCAAGAAGGTGCGGCGGATGCGGAACGGGCGGCCCGCGAGCGTCACCTCGACCTCGCCGTGGGCCTCGATCTCCTCGCGCCGATCCTTGAACAGACCTGCGACATGGGCCGGATCGGAGGGCGCCCCGATGGTCACCACCGCGCGGGCTTCCGGCACCGCCGACCCTGCCGCCAGCACCGCCGCGCCGCCGAGGCTGTGGCCGATCAGGATCTCGGGGGCGCGCTTGATCTTGCGCAACTGGTCGGCGGCGGCGACCAGGTCGGCGACATTGGAGGAAAACGTCGTATTGGCGAACTCGCCTTCGCTCGAACCGAGCCCGGTGAAATCGAAGCGCAGCACGGCGATGCCGAGCGCGGTCAATCCTTCGGCGATGCGCCTGGCGGCATGGACGTCCTTGCCGCAGGTGAAGCAGTGGGCGAACAGCGCATAGGCGCGCGCCTCGCCGGCAGGGTTGTCGATGAGGCCGGCGAGGCGCAGGCCCTCGGCATTGAAGAAATCGAACTGCTCCGCCGGCATCGGTGTCTCCTCTTCGATATCGGGCGGTCTGGACCGGCCGAATTTTGCGTCTGTGCCCCGCTGTCAGGTGGCGGACGTCGGCCCGGCAGCGGCCCCTGAGCGTTACTCCGCGGTGAAGATCAGAATGGCTTAAATAACTGATATTACAATAGGTTAAATGGTTTGCATCTGGCCGGATCGTCGGCCCGTAACTGCAGCATGAGGCGGCTCGGCAGCGGGTCGCCGGGGCGCGTCAACGGTATTTGAACCTATTTCGACCATAACGCGACCAAGAAGCAGGGACGGGGTTCACCACTCAATCGCCGTCTAGCCAACCCGATCAACCCGGCAAAAAGCCGGCAGCAAACAGGAAGAGGCCCATGACGAAGTCGCAAAATCGCAACTCCAGCCGCGCCGCCCTGGCGCTGATCGCCATCTCCTTCGCGGGCGCGCTCGGAGCAGCCGCGCCGGCAGCCGCCACTCCCAATTACGACGGTCTGTGGAGCGTGGTGATCGTCACCGAAAAAGGCACCTGCGATCGCGCCTATCGTTATCCGGTCCGCATCTCAAACGGCGCCGTGCAAAATGACGGCCCCAGCCTGATCAACGTCTCCGGCAAGGTCGGCGGCAATGGCGCGGTCACCGTGCTGGTGAGCGCCGGCGACAAGAGCGCAACCGGCACCGGCAAGCTCTCCGGCAAGGCCGGCGGCGGCCAGTGGAGCGGCGCCGGGTGCGGCGGACGCTGGGAAGCCGAGCGTCGCGACTGATCTTTCCGCGGGCACGCCTGCCCCGTTCCGCCAGGGCCAATCGTTTACGTTCCGCGCGGGTCGCATGACGCGACCCGCGCGGAATGCTTTTTGGAGTGCAGCGGCACCGTTCCAAGATTCCGGTAGGCTGCGGGCAGCAACGCGCGGATAATCGCGCCTTGGAGCAGCGTCGGCATTTCCGGGAGGGAACACGATGAAGCTTCCGCGCCGGCAATTTCTGCAATCGGCGGCGATGGCCGCCGCTTTCGCGCTCGCGTCGCAAACCGCATGGGGCCAAGCCTATCCGGCCCGTCCGGTGCACGTCATCGTCGGATTCCCGGGCGGCAGCTCGCAGGACATCGTGGCCCGGATCGTCGGCCAATGGCTGTCGGAACGGCTGCGCCAGCCGGTCGTCGTCGACAACCGGCCGGGCGCCGGCGGCAATATCGCGGTCGAGGCGGTCGTGAATGCGCCGGCGGACGGCTACATGCTGCTGATGACCGGGCCGAACAATGCCGTCAACGCGACCCTCTATGACAACCTCAAATTCAATTTCATCCGCGACATCGAGCCGGTTGCGCGCATCATGAGCGTGCCCCTCGTCATGGAGGTCAACCTGTCGGTCCCGGCCCGGACGGTCCCCGAGTTCATCGCCTATGCCAAGGCCAATCCGGGCAAGATCAACATGGCATCGGCCGGCAACGGAACCGCGGTCCATGTGTCCGGCGAGCTGTTCAAGATGATGACCGGCGTCGATATGGTGCATGTGCCCTATCGGGGCTCGCCGCTCGCCATGACCGACCTGTTCGGCGGCCAGGTGCAGGTCATCTTCGACAACATGCCGGGATCGATCGGCTATATCAGGGCCGGCAAGCTGCGGCCGCTGGCGGTGACCACCGCGACGCGCTCGGACCTGCTGCCGGACATCCCGCCGCTCGGCGATTTCGTGCCGGGCTATGCGGCCAGCGCCTGGTATGGGGTCGGCGCCCCCAAGAGCACCCCGACCGAGATCATCGAGCGGCTCAACCGGGAGATCAACTCAGCCCTCGCGGATCCCGCCATGAAAGCACGGCTCGTCGACATCGGCGGCACCACCCTGCCCGGATCGCCGGCCGATCTAGGCAGGTTCATTGCCGAGGAAACCGAGAAGTGGGGCAAGGTGGTGAGGTTCGCGGGCATCAAGCCCGAGTAATCCGAAGCCTCGTGGCGCATCACCTGACCAATTCCCGCATCGCGCGGTCCAGCCCTTCCAGCGTCAGCGGATACATCCGCTCGCCCATGAGCTGGCGCATCATGCGGATCGACTGGGTGTGGTCCCAGTCGCGCTCGGCCACCGGATTGAGCCAAACCGAGGCCTTGTAGGCGCCGGTGACGCGCTCCATCCACGCCACGCCCGGCTCCTCGTTGAAATGCTCCACCGAGCCGCCGGGCGCGCTGATCTCATAAGGGCTCATGGCGGCATCGCCGACAAAGATCACTTTGTAGTCGTGCGGATAGGTGCGCAGCACCTCGAGGGTCGGGGTCGTATCGTCGAAGCGCCTGCGATTCTGCTTCCACACTTTCTCGTAAAGGCAGTTGTGGAAATAGAAATGCTCCATGTGCTTGAACTCGGTGCGGGCCGCCGAAAACAGCTCCTGCGTCGCCTGGATGTGCCAATCCATGGAGCCGCCGACGTCGAAAAACAGCAGCACCTTCACGGCATTGTGCCGCTCCGGGCGCAACAGGATATCGAGATAGCCCTTGCGCGCCGTCCCCTTGATCGTGCCATCGAGGTCGAGCTCCTCGGCAGCTCCGGTGCGGGCAAATTTGCGCAGGCGCCGCAAGGCGATCTTGATGTTGCGGGTGCCGAGCTCGACCGCGTCGTCGAGATCCCTGAACGCGCGCCGGTCCCACACCTTGACGGCGCGAAAGTTGCGGTTCGCCTCCTGCCCGATCCGCACACCCTCGGGGTTGTACCCGTTGGCCCCGTACGGCGACGTGCCGCCGGTGCCGATCCACTTGCTTCCGCCCTGATGGCGGCCCTTCTGCTCCTTGAGACGTTGCCGCAAGGTCTCGAGCAAATGCTCGAGGCCGCCCATGGCCTCGATCAGCTGCTTTTCTTCGTCACTGAGATATTTCTCGACCAGCCCCTTGAGCCATTCGGCCGGAATTTCCGCAGCGAGAGCCTCCTCCATCAGATCGAGCCCGCGGAACACATGGCCGAAAACCCGATCGAACTTGTCGAGGTTGCGCTCGTCCTTAACCAGGGTGACACGTGCCAGATAGTAGAAATGCTCGACCTGGCGCGCCGCCAGATCCTGCGCCATCGCCTCCATCAAGGTGAGATATTCGCGCAGCGTCACCGGGACGCCGGCCGATCTCAACTCCTGGAAGAAGGTAACAAACATGAGTCGCACCCGCCGCGGCACCGGCCTCCGGGCTGAAATTCATAGGGCCGCGCTTCGCCTGTCACGGCCGCGTCATCGAGCCGTCCCAGAGTGACGCTGGCCGTCATATCATGTCCAGCCACAACATCGCCCTGTCCGACGCCGCCACCGCGCAGGCATTTTCCTGCTCGCTGGCCGGTCGGCTTGCTTGGCCCGCAGCCGCGGCCCTGATGGTTTTGGCACTGCTCGCGCCCGCGCTGTGGAACGGTTTCCCGCTCATTTTCGCCGATACCGGCGGATATCTGCTGCGGCCGATCGACGGGACGCTCGATATCGGGCGCTCGGCCCTCTACGGAGCGTTCCTGGCGGCAGGGATCCGGCTCGAATTCTGGCCGAATGTCCTCATGCAAGCGGCTTTGGCCATCTGGATTATCGCGCTCACGCTGCGCACGCATCTGGACCGCGTTCGGCGCACCACCACCCTACTGGTCGTGCTTGGATTGGCGGGCCTGACCAGCTTGCCATGGACCGCCAGCCAGCTGATGCCGGACATCTTCGTGCCGCTGGCGGCGCTCGCGCTGCACCTGCTGGCGCTGCGGCCGGCGCGGCTCAAGACAATGGAGATCGCGGGCCTCGGCGCCCTCGCCGCCTTCGCGATCGCCAGCCATATGTCGATCTTGGGCATGGGGCTCGCGTTGTTGCTGGCCTATGCGGTCATGGTCCTGCTGCCGCCTCGATGGGACCTGCCGCGCCCGCGGCTCGCGCTGCCGGCCGCGGCGCTATGCGCCGGCATCGGCTTGGCGCTCACATCCAATGCGATCATCGGCGGCCAGTTCGCGTTTACGCCGGGCGGCGTCAATTTCCTGTTCGGACGGCTGGTTCAGGACGGCATCGTGAGCCGCTATCTCGACCGCGCATGTCCCGATCCGACATTGCGCCTGTGTGCGTATCGCAACGCGCTTCCCATGCCGGCCGTGGACTGGATGTGGTGGCCGGAAAGCCCGTTCCAAAAGCTCGGCTCTTGGAAAGAATTCACACCGGAGGCCGAGCGCATCATCGTCGGCACGCTGCGGACGGATCCGGGCGCGCATATCGTCACCGCGGTCGAGGATACGTGGCAGCAGTTGGTGACCCTCGGCACCGGCGACGGAGTCAATTCCGACAACAACCAGCACGCGGTATGGGTTCTTTCCACGCACGCCCCTAACGCGATGGCGCGATTCAACGCCGCCGCGCAACAACGCGACCTCTTCGATTTCACCGCGATCAATTGGGTTCAGGTTCCGCTCGCGCTCTTGGCAACGGCGACCATGCCGATCCTCGCGCTGCGGCTGCGTCAGCGGCGGCCCGCGATCGCCGCCTTGGCTTTGAGCGCCCTGCTGGCGTTGCTGGCCAATGCCGCGATCTGCGGAATCTTTTCGAACCCGGACCCACGCTATCAGAGCCGGCTCGCCCCGATCGCGGTCTTGGCCGCCCTCGTCGCGGTGCTGGACACAAGGCGCAGCCGGCGTTCCGGCAGCAATCCGAGAGCTCTTCCGGCTAACCCCTCAGCCCGTCTACAAATTGCCGACCAAATCGGATAGGCTCTCGAGCCAAGCCAGCTGGAGGATCGCGCCATGACGGAACAAAATTTGGCGGAGCAAAAATTCATCGTCGAGCCGCATTTCCGGCTGCAGGAATGGGTCGCCGAGGAAAAGGGCTACTTCAGGGACGAAGGGCTCGACTACATCTTCCGGGAGCTGATCCAGTCCACCGACGGGGCGCACCACGACAAGGGCGACAAGGTCGGCGCCTACCAATCGTTCGAACGCGGCCGCCAAGCCGACGTGAGCTGCGCCTGCCACTGGACCGTGGGGGTGGCCGCATCGAAGGGCAAGGGGCGGCTCTATGCCGACGTCTATTCGGTCGCGCCGTCGGGCGTGTTCGTTCCGGCCGATTCGCCGATCAAGACGCCCGATGATCTCGCCGGCGTGCCGATCTCGGTCGGCTACCAGTCGGGCAGCCATTACTCGACCATTCAGGCGCTGGAGCCCTACCTGCCGGCCGCCGAGATCAATCTGTCGTTCGCCGACGGAATGTTGTTCAAGCGGATGGAGATGCTGATCGAGCGCAAGGCACCGGCCTCCGCGTTGTTCAGCGGGCCCTATTACTTTGCCGAGCAGCTCGGTTTCCGCAAGATCATCGACACGACCTTCATGATCGCGACCATGATCACCGGCAATCCGGACCCGGACGATCTGCGCAAGTTCTTCCGCGCGCTCCGCCGCGCGCAGCGCGACATCGATCTGCGCCCGGATCGCTACACCCACTACTACAAGAACGAATTCCCCTTGCGCTATCACGCGGCGATGGACACGCGCCGCTGGGGTCCGGGCGAGCGCCTGGTGTTCGAGCCCTATACCAAGGAGGTCTATGAGGAGACCTTCAAATGGATCGCCGACCACGGCATCTTCGCCGACAGCGGCATGGGCTCGGGCCGTTACGAGGAGGCCGTCGTCAGCACGACGCAACCGGCCTGAGGGCAATTGTGACTCACGCGTAGGGCGCTCCTCGTGGGCGCCCGCGACAGGGCGGCCATGAGGGCCGACGCTACGCCCCTTTGCCCCGCAAACGGCAACCCGGCCCATATTTCCGCCGCAAGCAAAGTGCTATCCATCGGGCGATCATCCCTGTGGGCACCATGAAAAATTTCCTCATTCTCAGCCTCGCTGCCCTGCTGCTCGCGGGGTGGTCTGCGCCCGCCGCCCTGGCCCAGCCGAGGAACGGCGGCCCCCGCATCGAGTGGGAGGTGAAGAACCGGTTTCGGCTGTTTCGCAGCGAAGCCGATTTCCAGCGTCACGTCGCCGCCGATCGCGGCGACGGCCTGCTGGCGGCCGAGGACCGCCTCGCCCGCGAAAGCGACGGCCGCGGCTGGGCACGCGATACGGTGGAGCGGCTCTGCGTCGACCGGGCCGGAAAGCTCCTGGAGACCTGCGACCGTGACGGAACGCTGGAAGACTATCTGGCGCCGCGCGACCACCGCGTCGGAGTGGCGCTGGCCGGAACCATCCCGGCCAACACCGGCTGCGTCTGGAGCCTCGATGACGGCACCGGCACGCCGCGGCAAGTCATGGCGCGTTGCGAGGAAGAGGTGAAGATACGCGTCGCCTATGGGCGCACGACGCTCGCCAGCGTCGACATCCTTCTGCCCGACGGCACCGCTCAACGGGTGGTCGCCGACATTCAGGTGCGCGACGTGTTGATCGCCGGATTGGGCGACTCGATCGCGGCCGGCGAAGGCAATCCCGACCGGCCGGTCAGGCTCTCGGACGAGGGCTTCTGCTTCCAGCGCTTCCTCGGCACGGTGCGCAGCGAATATTATCGGCCGGGGCGCGACGGCTTTAACGGCAACAGATCCTGCAGCTTCAGCTCCGCCGACGAATCCCTGACCGAAGCCTGGGCCCGGCAAAGCGCCCGCTGGGAGAGCGGTCCCTGCCACCGCTCGCTCTACGGCTATCAGTTGCGCAGCGCGCTCGGCCTTGCGGTCGAGAACAGCCATATCGCGGTCACCCTCATCCCGCTCGGCTGCACCGGCGCCAAGATCGACGCCGGCTTCCTGACGAGCCAGCGCATCAGCGAATGTCCGAGCCCCGGCACCAATGCGGCCTGCCCGGGAAGCTCGCCGGCGCAGATCGACGAGCTCAAGGACCTCATGGCCAAGGCGCATCGTCGCCAGCCCGGGCGCAACATCGATCTCGTCCTGCTCACGATCGGAGCCAACGACATTCTGTTTTCCGGGCTGATCGCCAATGTCATCGTCGAATCGACGACGGATCGCATCGTGCTCGGCCGCGGCGGCACCATTGCCACCGTCGCGGATTCGCAAAAGATCCTCGACAACGATCTGCCGGGCAACTTCGCCAAGCTGCGCGCCGCGCTCAAGCCGTTCGTGGGCGGCGATCTTTCGCGCGTCGTGTTCGTCAGCTACGGAAATCCCGTGCTCACTTCCGGCAACACGCTCTGCACCGGCGGTCGCGACGGCTTTGACGTTCATCCGGCGTTTTCCGCCAACAGCGCCCGCTTGCACCAGGTTTCGGAATTCCTCGGCGGGCAATTCCTGCCGAAGATCAAGGCGCTGGCGCTTTGCGAAGGCACGGCCTGTCGCGATGCATCGAGCGAGGCCATGACCTTCGTGGACCACCACCAGGCGGCATTTGCAAATCACGGCCTTTGTTCACGCTCGAACGACGATCCGGAATTCGATCGCGCCTGCTTTTCGCCCAACGGCGACAGTTTCCGCACCAATCCGACACAAGCCGCGACCGATCCGCTGGCTTGCGGACGGCCGGCGAGCGAGTACCGCGCCTATGCGCCGCGCGCACGCTGGATCAGGACCGCGAACGACAGCTACTTTACCGCGCTCACCTATCCGCAGGGCCAGTCCTCGATGCTGCAACCGAGCAACATCCATGACGCGACGTGGGGCATCATGTCGGCTGTCTACGGCGGAGCCATTCATCCGACCGCGGAAGGCCATGCCGCCATGGCGGACGCCACCTTGCCCGAGATGCGCGCGGTCCTCGGCCTGCAGCCCTTGGAGCCGCCGGTGCGATCGGAACCGCTGCCGCCGGTCAACGTCAACGCGCCGCCGCACGTTGTTCGTTGAATCGCGATGCGCGCGCAGGGGCGCCCCGTGTGGGCACCCGCGGTGGCGGCAACGACAGGGCGGCCACGAGGGCCGCCGCTACCGAACGCCCAGCTTCTTCTGCAGGCTCGAGGACGAGGTCGTGTACTGGAACACCAGACGCTTGTCCGGATAGACGTAGTGGTGGGCCTTCTGGGCCGCGAGCGCAGCCTCGTGAAAGCCGGACAGGATCAGCTTGAGCTTGCCGGGATACCAATTGATGTCGCCGATGGCGAAGATGCCCGGCACGCTGCTTTCGAAGGCGGCGGTATCGACCGGGATCAGCTCCCCGTCCTTGAGCGCGATGCCCCAATCGGCGACCGGCCCGAGCTTCATGGTGAGCCCGAAGAACGGCAGCAGGGCATCGCACGCGATATCGAAATCCGAGCCGTCGTTGCGCTTGACGACGGCCTTGGCGATCCGGCCGTCCTCGCCTTCGAGGCTCGAGACCTGGCCGAGCACGAAATCGATCTTGCCCTCGCCGGCCAGCGCCATCATCTTGTTGACGCTGTCGGGCGAGGCGCGAAACTGGTCGCGCCGGTGCAGCAGCGTGAGGTGGCTCGCAATCGGCGCCAGATTGAGCGTCCAGTCGAGCGCGGAATCGCCGCCGCCCACGATCAGCAGTCGCTGGCCGCGGAACGCCTCCATCTTGCGCACCGAGTAGAACACGGATTTTTCTTCATAGGCCTCGATGCCGGGGATGGGCGGCCGCTTCGGCTGGAACGAGCCGCCGCCGGCCGCAATCAGCACGACCTTCGCCTCGAACAGCTTGCCCTGGTCGGTCTTCACGCGAAAC
>Ga0209069_10000880_pt1 | contig 14640 bp, 14 predicted proteins | sample Str013_2_FD_187202 | JGI IMG/M metagenome (GOLD analysis project Ga0209069, IMG submission 187202) | Freshwater sediment microbial communities in response to fracking from Pennsylvania, USA - Straight Creek_MetaG_SC_2013 (SPAdes) (version 2) | ecosystem: Environmental > Aquatic > Freshwater >...
GTGCCGGAGCGCTTGCGGTGGCCGGGTCATCCGCCTTGGCGGAGTTACGACGGAACAGGGACGCCACGGGTGAAGGGTATCCGATCGGCCGCGGTACGTGCGGGCGGGCGCTGCGCGCGCGCGCCGAGCGCGGCCAGCTTGGCGTCGAAGTCCTCGTACCCCCGGTTGATCAGGTTCACCCCGTGCACCTGGGAGGTACCCTCCGCGGCCAGCGCCGCGATCAGATGGCTGAACCCGCCCCGCAGGTCCGGGATCACCAGCTCCGCGGCGTGCAGTTTGGCCGGCCCGGCGATCACCGCCGAGTGCCGGAAGTCGCGCCGGCCGAACCGGCACGGGGTACCGCCGAGGCAGTCCCGGTACACCTGGATCGTCGCGCCCATCGCGTTGAGCGCGTCGGTGTACCCGAGCCGGCGCTCGTACACCGTTTCGTGCACGATCGACAGGCCCCGGGCCTGGGTCAGCGCCACCACCAGCGGCTGCTGCCAGTCGGTCATGAAGCCGGGGTGGACGTCGGTCTCGATCGCCACCGCGCGCAGCTCGCCGCCCGGGTGCCAGAACCGGATGCCGCCGGCGGGGGAGTCGTCCACCGAGAACGCGCCGCCCACGGCGGTGAAGACGTTGAGGAACGTCATCATGTCGACCTGCCGGGCGCCGCGCACCATGATGTCGCCCCGGGTCGCCAGCGCGGCGCAGGCCCAGCTCGCCGCCTCCAGCCGGTCCGGTACCGGGCGGTGCTGGTACCCGCGCAGCCGGGCCACGCCCTCGATCTCGATCACCCGGTCGGTGTGTACCTTGATGATCGCGCCCATCTTCTGCAGCAGGCAGATCAGGTCGATGATCTCCGGCTCCACCGCGGCGTTGCGCAGTTCCGTGACACCGTGCGCCCGTACCGCGGTGAGCAGTACCTGTTCGGTCGCGCCCACGCTGGGGTACGGCAGCTCGAACTTGGTCCCGTGCAGCCCGTTCGGCGCGGTCAGGTGCAGACCCTCGGGCGTCTTGTCGACCACCGCGCCGAACTGGCGCAGCGCGGCCAGGTGGAAGTCGATCGGCCGGTCGCCGATGTGGCAGCCGCCCAGGTCGGGGATGAACGCGTGGCCCAGCCGGTGCAGCAGCGGCCCGCAGAACAGGATCGGGATCCGGCTGGACCCGGCGTGCACGTTGATCTCGTCGACGGCGGCGGTCTCCACGTTGGCCGGGTCCATCACCAGCGCGCCGCACTCGTCGGAGACCTTGACGCCGTGCAGTTCCAGCAGCCCGCGGACCACCTCGACGTCACGGATGCCGGGCACGTCGTACAGCCGGCTGGGGGTGTCACCCAGCAGTACCGCCACCATCGCCTTGGAGACCAGGTTCTTCGCGCCGCGTACCTGGATCTCGCCGCGCAGTGGGGTACCCCCGTGCACCGTGAGGACGTCGGTGGTGGTCACGCACACCTCCAGGAACGATCAGCGGTACCGGTCCAAGGTGACTACTTTCCGTAATCGTCGCCTACCCAGCGTTTCGGGCTCCGGGTCGCCGCGCGGCCTGTCGCATGAGCCGATCCCGGCAGCATATCCGCCCGGGCAAGCGGTGATGTACCCCGCGGATCCGGCAAATGCCGGACACTACTCGCAGTGATCCACGGGGAGCGCAACGCAGGGAAACGCCCCGAAGTACCCGCTATGCCAGAGCGAGCATCCGGTCCAGCGCGGCGCGGGCGTACCGGGCGGTCTCCGGCTCCACCGAGATCCGGTTCACCACCCGCCCGGCGACCAGCTCCTCCAGCGTCCACACCAGGTGCGGCAGGTCGATCCGGTTCATCGTGGCGCAGTAGCAGACGGTCCGGTCCAGGAACGAGATCCGCTTGTCGGGGTGGGCCTGCGCCAGCCGGCGCACCAGGTTCAGCTCGGTACCCACCGCCCAGGCCGAGCCGGCCGGCGCCGCCTCGATGGTCCGGATGATGTACTCCGTCGAGCCGACCAGGTCCGCCGCGGTGACCACCTCGTACCGGCACTCCGGGTGCACCAGCACGGTGACTCCGGGTACCCGCCGGCGTACCTCGGTGACGCTGTCCAGGGTGAACCGCCCGTGTACCGAGCAGTGCCCGCGCCACAGGATCATCCGGGCGTCGCGCAGCTGCCGGTCGGTCAGGCCGCCGTCGGGCCGGTGCGGGTCGTACAGCACGCAGTCGTCCAGGGTCAGCCCCAGCTCCCGGACCGCGGTGTTGCGCCCCAGGTGCTGGTCGGGCAGGAACAGCACCGTGCCGCCGGTACCGGGGCGGGCGTCGAACGCCCACTGGATCGCCCGCCGGGCGTTGGACGAGGTGCAGACCACACCGCCGTACCGGCCCACGAAACCCTTGATGTCGGCCGAGGAGTTCATGTACGTCACCGGTACCGTGACGTCGCGTACCCCGGCCCGGGCCAGCCGGTCCCAGCAGGCCAGCACCTGCGTCAGTACCGCCATGTCGGCCATCGAGCAGCCGGCGGCCAGATCCGGCAGCAGTACCGCCTGGTCCGGTGCGGTCAGGATGTCCGCGCTCTCGGCCATGAAGTGCACCCCGCAGAACACGATGTACCGCGCCGAGGGCCGCGCCGCCGCCTGCTGGGCCAGCTTGAACGAGTCGCCGGTCACGTCGGCGAACTGGATGACCTCGTCGCGCTGGTAGTGGTGGCCCAGCACGAAGACCTGGTCGCCGAGCGCCGCCCGGGCCGCCCGGGCCCGCTCCACCAGGCCCGGGTCGCTGGCGGCGGGCAGCTCGCCGGGGCAGGCCACGCCCCGCTCCGCGGCCGGGTCGGCCCCCCGGCCGAGCAGCAGCAGGGCGGTCGCCGTACCGGACGGCTCCACGAAAGCGCTCACGCACTCATGGTTGCACAGCGCGGTACGCCCTGCCCGGGCCGTCCGGCGGTGGCGGCGGTACCGGCCGGCGGTACCGGACGTGACCTGAAACACCTGGTTTGCGGACGGTACCGGGCGTGCGACGATGGCATTGGCGTCCGGAAAGGTTAGCGTTGCCTACCGTACGACCGAACCACCGACATGATCGCAGCTCCCAGGGAGTTCCATCGTGACCGTTAGCCAGAGCGAGCAGGTCCAGTCCTCCATCGTCCTCACCGAGGTGGCGGCGCAGAAGGTCCGGGCGCTGCTCGACCAGGAAGGCCGCGACGACCTGCGGCTGCGGGTCGCCGTCCAGCCGGGAGGCTGCTCCGGCCTGCGTTACCAGCTGTTCTTCGACGAGCGGTCGCTCGACGGGGACGTCGTGAGCGAGTTCCCGGCCGGTACCGGCTCGGTCGAGGTCGTGGTGGACCGGATGAGCGCACCGTACCTGTCCGGGGCGTCCATCGACTTCGCCGACCGGATCGACGCCCAGGGCTTCACCATCGACAACCCGAACGCGCAGGGCTCGTGCGCCTGCGGCGACTCGTTCCACTGACCGGTACCGCCCACTGACCGTACCGCCGCACCGAACACCGCCCGACCGGGCCGCACGACCGCGGGCCCTCCACCACCGGTGGGGGGCCCGCGGGGTGGGCGGCCCGGCGGGTCCAGCCGGACCCGAGGACGGCTCCGGCCGGCCGGCGTACCCTGGCCGTCGCCGACGTCGCCTCCCGTACACCTTGGGGTCATCTTGAAGATCGCCGTGACCGGTTCGATCGCCACCGACCATCTGATGCACTTCCCGGGTCGCTTCGGCGAGCAGCTCCTGCCCGACCAGCTGCACACGGTGTCCCTGTCGTTCCTGGTGGACGACCTGGTGGTACGCCGCGGCGGGATCGGCGCCAACATCGCCTTCGGCATGGGCCTGCTGGGCCTGCGCCCGGTCCTGGTCGGCGCGGTCGGCCGGGACTTCGACGACTACCGCTCCTGGCTGGAGCGGCACGGGGTGGACTGCGCGTCGGTGCACGTCAGCGAGGTCGCGCACACGGCCCGGTTCGTCTGCACCACCGATGACGACATGTGCCAGATCGCGTCGTTCTACGCCGGGGCGATGGCCGAGGCGCGCAACATCGAGCTGGGGCCGGTACGGCACCGCCTCGGCGCGCTCGACCTCGTGGTGATCAGCCCCAACGACCCCGAGGCGATGGTGCGGCACACCCAGGAGTGCCGCGACGCCGGGTACCCGTTCGCCGCCGACCCGTCCCAGCAACTGGCCCGGATGTCCGGCGCGGACGTGCGTACCCTCATCGACGGCGCCGCGTACCTGTTCACCAACGAGTACGAGAAGGAACTGCTGGAGAACAAGACCGGCCTGTCCGACGCCGACGTGCTGGCCCGGGTCGGGGTACGGCTGACCACGCTGGGCAAGGACGGCGTGCTGATCACCGGCCGGGACCTCGAACCGGTACGGGTGCCCGCGGTACAGCAGGTGCAGCCGGTCGACCCGACCGGGGTCGGCGACGGGCTGCGGGCCGGGTTCCTGGCCGCCCGCTCCTGGGGGCTGGGGCTGGAGCGCAGCGCCCAGGTCGGGGCGCTGCTCGCGGCGCTGATCCTGGAGACCGTCGGTACCCAGGAGTACCGGGTGCAGCCGGCGGAGTTCCTCAAGCGGCTGGCCGAGTGCTACGGCGACGACAGCGCCGACGAGGTCGCCCCGTACCTGCTGGCCGGTACCCCGGCCGCGGCCTAGCCACTGCCCGGCACCGGGCCGGCCTGGATCCGGGCCGTAACCTGGATCCGGTACACCTCGTGGTCCCCGTCGGTACCGCCGCCGAGGAACCCGTGCCCGCGCATCCGGCACCAGGCGGCCAGGTCCGGCCCGGCCGCCGGGTCGTCGGTACGCACCCGCAGCACCGTGCCCGGCGCCAGCTCCGGTACCCGGGCCGCCACCATGATCACCGGTAGCGGGCAGCGCCGCCCCCGGCAATCCAGCTCCGGCTCCCGGCCCGGGTCGGCCGCGCCACCGGCCGGTACCGGCCCGGTCACAGCCCCACCACCCCGGCCTGCGCGCGCAGGTCCGCCACCACGGCCGGCAGCGTGTCCAGGAACCGGTGCACGTCGGCGGCGGTGGTACCCCGGGGCAGCGACACCCGCACGTTGCCGTGCGTGAGGACGCCCATCGCGGCCAGCACGTGGCTCGGGCGCAGCGTGCCCGAGGTGCACGAGGAGCCCGAGGACACGGCGAACCCGGCCCGGTCCAGCGCGTACAGCAGCGCCTCGCCGTCGAGGTACAGGCAGGAGAACGTGGCCAGGTGCGGCAGCCGGTCGGCCGGGTCGCCGGCCAGCTCCACGTCCGGTACCCGGGCCGGTACCTCCGCGCGGACCAGATCCACCAGCGCGCGCAGCCGGTCCAGCTCGGCCGCCGGTTCGGCCAGCACCGCGCGCAGCGACGCGGCGGCGGCCACCACGGCCGGTACGTCCAGCCGGCCGGGGGAGTCCAGCGTGCCGGCCGGTGCGCCGGGCCACGGCGGTACCCACCGGGTGCCCTTGCGTACCACCAGCACGCCGATACCGGGCGGCCCGCCCCACTTGTGCGCGCTGGCCGACAGCAGCGACCAGCCCGGCGGTACCGGCGCCCAGCCCAGTGCCGCCGCCGCGTCCAGGTACAGCGGGACTCCGGCCGCGGCACAGGCCGCCGCCACGGCCGGTACCGGCTGGGTCGTACCGACCTCGTGGCTGGCGCTGATCAGGGCGGCCAGGCCGGTACCGGGTACCGCCACCGCGGCGGCGTAGCCGGCCGGGTCCACCCGGCCGAGCCGGTCCACCGGTACCGCCCGGACCGCCCCGCCGGCGGCGGCGTGCGCGGCCGCCGCGTGCAGTACCGCCGAATGCTCGACCGCCGAGTGCACCAGGCCGGCCCGGCCAGGGTCGCCGGCCAGCGCGCCGCGCACCGCCGCGTGCGCGGCGGCGGTACCGCCGCCGGCGCAGAAGCCCACCTCGTCCGGGCGTACCCGCAGCGAGGCGGCCACCGACTCGCGGGCCGCGTCGAGCAGCCGGGCGCTGCGCCGCGCCGGCGAGTACAGCTTGCCCGGGTCGTACCCGCCGTCGGCGCCGGCGGCCGCGTACGCGGCCGTGGCCACCGGGTGCGGCGGGAGCCCGGCGGCCGCGTCGAGGTACACGTACCCGCCGCCGGTGGCAGGATCGACCATGCCCCGACGGTAGCGCCGTCGCGGGGCGCCACGGCACCGGCCGGTACGGTGTTTGCCCAGCGCGACACGCGACCCCGCGCCGGTACGGGCCGGTGTGGTCGAGTACGCTCTCGACCGTCGGCGCCCCCGACCGGAGTTGCCGTGCGGGCGCCGGGGCCACGAGGAAGGCGGGACAGGTGGTGGCAAGGGGTTCGGTGGCAGGTCGGGGCGCGGTGCCGCGGACCGGCGTACGCCGGGTGGTCGGGCTCGCGGTCGTGGCCGTCGCCGCCACCGTGGCGCTGGCCGGATGCAGCTTCGACGACGCGTTCCGCTTCGGCTGGCCCAAGGAGGGCATCACCGACCGGTCCAAGCAGATGTACGACCTGTGGATCGGCTCCGTGGTGGCGGCGCTGATCGTGGGCGTGTTCGTGTGGGGCCTGATCTTCTGGTGCGTGGTGCGGTACCGCAAGCGGGGCGAGGAACTGCCGCCGCAGACCCGGTACAACCTGCCCATCGAGCTGCTGTACACGGTGCTGCCGTTCCTGGTCATCGCGGTGCTGTTCTACTACACCGCGATCACCCAGTCGGCGGTGAACCGGGAGAGCGCCAACCCGGCGGTCACCGTGAACGTGACCGCGTTCCAGTGGAACTGGCAGTTCACCTACGCCGGGGTCAAGGACGGCGGTGGCCGGGAGGTCACCACCATCGGGACCACCGACTACATCCCGGTGCTGGTGGTACCGGTGGGCCAGACGATCCGGTTCGTGGAGCACTCCACCGACGTGATCCACTCGTTCTGGGTACCGGAGCTGCTGTTCAAGCGGGACGTGTTCCCCGGCAACGTGACCAACTCGTTCGAGGTGACGATCCTCAAGGCGGGCCCGTACGTGGGCCGCTGCGCCGAGTTGTGCGGCACGTACCACTCGATGATGAACTTCGAGCTGCGCGCGGTACCGCCGGAGGAGTACCAGAAGTTCCTCGCCGCCAAGCAGAGCGGCATGAGCACGCCGCAGGCGCTGACCGCGGCGGGCGACCCGTACGGGCCGCTGGCGACCACCACCCAGCCGTTCGACACCAAACGCAACAGCGCCTCCCGCTGAGACCGTCATGACGGCGCTGCGCCAGGGATCGAGGACAGATCATGAAGAGTGAGTGGCGACTGTTCGGACTGCTCGCGGCTTTCCTGTTCGCGGCGGCGGCGGTGTACGCGCTGTGGACCCGTGGGGCCGGCGGCGCGCCCGGCGGCAACCCCGGCATGGACTGGATCGGCACCACCGCGCTGATCCTGTCCGGGCTGCTGTGCTCGATGTGCGCGCTCAGCTTCCTGCTGGTGTCGCGGCGGATCGACCCGCGCCCGGAGGACCGGGAGGACGCGGAGATCAGCGACGGCGCCGGCGAGGTCGGCTTCTTCAGCCCGGGCAGCTACTGGCCGTTCGGGGTGGCGCTGGCCGCGCTGACCGCCGGGGTCGGCCTGGCGTACTGGCAGCCGTGGCTGATCGCGGTGGGCCTGATCGCGGTCCTGCTGACCGCCGGCGGCTTCCTGTTCGAGTACTACACCGGCTCGCGCCGCGCGGTCGAGTAGCCGCACCCGAGCAGCCACCGGCACCCGATCCGCCCGGATCGGGTGCCGTCGTGCGTGTGGCGTACCGCGGTCACGCGGCCCGACCGGCCGCCGCCAGCGGCCGGCGGGGGCGGACCAGCCGGACCGGTACCGGCAGCGGCCACGGGGCGGTGAGGGTCGCCGCGCCGCAACGGGTACAGGCGACCTCGGGACAGTCCCGGCCGTGCCCGTCCGGGCACGGGGGCCGCTCGTGCGGGGCGGCCGTACCGCAGGTGGCGCAGCGCAACAGATCGAGCGTGGTCACGTCCTCAACCTGCCATGACCCGCCCACGAACGGGTGGACCCGACCCGGCGTGTCGCCGGAAACCGGTCTGTGCCCCGGGGTACGACGGTGGCGCCGCGAACCCTCGCGGCGCCACCGGGTGGTACGGGTACTCCGGTCAGTGCGAGTCGGTCAGTGCGAGGAGCCCACCTCGCGGCGCTGTTCGGCGGCCCCGACGGCGGGGGAGACCGGCGCCTCCGGCGGGCGGCCGACGATCTCCACCGGGAAGAAGAACCCGCGCACGGTGGGTATCAGCGCGCCGAGCCGGTTCATCTTCTTCGGTACCGGCGTGCCCACGTACGGCAGCGCGGTGTGGCCGTGGCTGTCCGCCGCGCCGAGCGGCTGGTGTACCTCGAAGAAGCGCCCGTCCGGGTCGCGCTTGATGATGCCGGTCTCCACGCCGTGCGCCAGCACCTCCCGGTCGTGCTGCTGCAGGCCCAGGCAGATCCGGTGGGTGAGGTAGTACGCCAGCGGCGGTACCACCAGCAGCCCGATCCGGCCGGCCCAGGTCATCGCGTTGAGGCTGATCCGGAACTTGTCCGCGATCACGTCGTTGCCGCCGGAGATGGTCAGGACCAGGTAGAAGCTGACCGCCATCATGCCGGCCGCGGTACGCGTGGGTACGTCGCGCGGGCGCTGGAGCAGGTGGTGCGCCCGGGTGTCCCGGGTGAACCGCCGCTCCAGTTGTGGCCAGGCCCCGGCCAGGGTGAACATGATGCCCGGCAGCACCACCGTGGGCCAGAACAGGGCCGGGATCATGTACGGGTGGCCGAACATGTGCCAGCGCAGCTCCCAGGCCGGCATGAGCCGGGTCGAGCCGTCCAGGAACATCACGTACCAGTCGGGCTGCGCCGCGGCCGCGACCACGGCCGCCTTGTACGGCCCGAACAGCCAGATCGGGTTGATCTGGAACAGCCCGGCCAGCAACGCGATCACCGCGAAGACGATCATGAAGAAGCCGCCGCCCTTGGCCGCGAAGCCGGGGAACATGCGGATGCCGACCACGTTGTGCTCGGTGCGCCCGGGCCCCGGCCACTGGGTGTGCTTCTGCTTGACCAGCAGCCCCAGGTGTACCGAGATCAGCCCCAGGATCAGGCCGGGGAACAGGAACACGTGCAGGATGTAGAACCGGTCGATGATCACGGTACCGGGGAACTCGCCGCCGAACAGCGAGGTCGCGGTCCAGGTGCCGATCACCGGGATGCCCAGCACGATCGCGTTCATGACCCGCAGGCCGGTACCGGACAGCGCGTCGTCGGGCAGCGAGTACCCGAACAGGCCCTCCAGGAAGCCGAACAGGAACAGCCCGATGCCGATGATCCAGTTGGTCTCGCGTGGCTTGCGGAACGCCCCGGTGAAGAACACCCGCAGCATGTGCACCACGATCGCGGCCATGAACAGCAGCGCCGCCCAGTGGTGCAGCTGGCGCATGAACAGCCCGCCGCGGACGTCGAAGGACAGCTCCATCGTCGAGGCGTACGCCCGCGACATCTCGATCCCGCGCAGCGGCACGTAGCTGCCGTCGTACCTGACGTCGGTCATCGACGGGTCGAAGAACAGCGCCAGGAACGTACCGGTCAGCAGCAGCACGATGAACGAGTACAGCGCGACCTCGCCCAGCATGAACGACCAGTGGTCCGGGAAGACCTTGTTGAACAGCCGCCGCAGCGGCGTCGCAAGCTGGAACCGGTCGTCGATCTCGCTGGCGGCCCGCCCGGGCAGTGCGGCCAGCTCGGCCTTACGTCGTTTCATCTGGCCTCTCCCAGAACCCGGGACCGATGGCGACCCGGTAGTCGCTCCTGGCCACGAAGTACCCGTTCTCCACGGTAATCGGCAGCATCGGCAACCGCCGCGTCGCCGGCCCGAAAACTGGCCGGGCGTTGTTGAGGATGTTGAACTGCGACTGGTGGCACGGGCAGAGCAGCTTGTTGGTCTGCTGCTCGTACAGGCTGGCCGGGCAGCCGGCGTGGGTACAGATCTTGGAGTACGCGACGAAGTTGCCGTACATGGCGTCGTGGTTGCCCGGGACCAGGTTGCGGCGCAGTTCGGCGGCGTCGGCGTCACGCAGGTGGATCAGCAGGGTGGGGGAGTCGGCGTGCTTGTTGGTGGTACCGCCGGGGATGCCGGGGAACACGGTGATCTGGCCGCCGATGCTGACGTCGTCCGGGCGTACCGGCGTGTAGTCCTCGCGGACCATGCCGACCGGCCGGCCGCCGTTGTTCGCCGGGTTCCAGCCGGTCGTGACCAGTTGGTTGTGCTTGTGCGGGTTGCTGATCAGGCCGCCGATCAGCGGCGCGGCCGCCACCAGGCCGACCGGGGCCAGGCTCAGCGGGATCACCGCCTTGAGCAGCGGGCGCCGCTTGATGCCCAGCTCGTCGACCATGTTGAGCATGGTCGCGCCGGTCAGCTCCCGCTCCTGCGCATCCGACGGCCCGTCGTGCCGGTCCTGTACCGCGATCTCGTGCGGGAGCAGCTTCTTGGCCCAGGTGATGATGGCGAAGCCGATGCCGGCCAGGGCCGCCGCGAGGGTCAGCCCGAGCAGCGGCGTGTACAGCTTGTCCGGGTGGAAGCCTGACTTGTACTGCCACGGCCACCAGATGTAGACCACCACGAAGGCCACCGAGGCCAGCCCGGTGAACAGGAAGAACAGCGCGATCATCCGTTCGATGCGCCGCTCCCGGCGGGTACCGGGGACCGGGAACCGGGGCTCGTAGTGGAGGATCTCCACCCCGTCCCGGCGGGCGCCCTCGCGGACCAACTCGAACCGGTCAGCCCCGGCCGCGGGTACCTCCGCCCCGGCGGTGGCCGGGGACTGCGCCGTGGTACTCATGACTTCCCCGCGATCCACAGCGTGGTGAAGACCACCAGCGTCATCCCGACCAGCACGATCACCAGCAGCTCGGTGACCGGGCCGAGCCGCCCGATGCCCCAGCCGCCGGGGTCCTGGTCGCTCTTCAGGTTCTGCACGTACGCGATGATGTCTTCCTTCTCCTGCGGCGTCAGCTCGTTGTCGCCGAACACCGGCATGTTCTGCGGGCCGGTGAGCATGGCCGCGTAGATCTGCCGGTCGGTCGAGTTGTCCATGCCGGGCGCGTACTTGCCGGAGGACAGCGCGCCGCCGTTGGCCGAGAACGCGTGGCAGGACGAGCAGTTGGTCCGGAACAGCTCGCCACCGGCCGCGATGTCGCCGTTGGCGTGCAGGTCCTCACCGTCGGGCAGGCTGGGGCCGCCGCCGAGGGAGTCGATGTAGGCGCCGAGCTGGCGGGCCTGGTCGTTGGTCAGCCGGGGCGGCTTGCGGTCGATCTGGGCGCCCTGCGCCACCGCCGGCATGCGGCCGGTACCGACCTGGAACTCCACCGCGGCCGAGCCGACGCCGATGAGGCTGGGGCCCCGGTCGCGTACCCCCTCGGCATTGCGGCCGTGGCAGCTCACGCAGTTGTTGTTGTACAGCGCCTGACCCTGCTTGGCCGCCTCGGACAGCGCCGGGGTGTCCTCCGCGGCGACGCTCGGGGCCAGGCCCGCGTACAGGCCGCCGGCCAGGGCCAGCGCCGCGACCATCCGGGCGGCGGTACCGAGCCGGCGGCGCCACCGGTGCCGGGGCGGCGCCGGTGCGGCCAGCCGGGCCAGCAGGCCGGCCCGCGGCTCGGCGGGCTCGGCGGGCGTGTCGGGAGCAGCAGCGGTCATGGCCTCACCTTATTGCCGGTACGGAGCTGTGGGCGGGCAGCGGGAACGGCGGCGACGCGGGCGGTCACCGGATCAGGTAGATCATGGCGAACAGGGCGATCCAGACCACGTCCACGAAGTGCCAGTAGTACGACACGACGATGGCGGCGGTGGCCTGGGCCGGGGTGAACCGGCCCATCGTGGTACGGATCATGAAGAAGATGAACGCGATCAGCCCGCCGGTGACGTGCAGCCCGTGGAAGCCGGTGGTCAGGTAGAACATCGACCCGTACCCGTCGGTGTTGATCTTGATACCCTCGCCGACCAGCTTGTGGTACTCGTTGGCCTGGCCCAACACGAAGATCAACCCCATGATGAAGGTCAGCGTGAACCAGCGGCGCAGGCCGAACACGTCCCCCTTCTCGGCCCGGAACACCCCGATCTGGCAGGTCACCGACGACAGCATCAGCACGATCGTGAACGGCGTGGCGTACGCCAGGTTCAGGTGCCGGGTGTGGTCGGCCCACAGATCGGGGGCCGCGGCGCGGATGGAGAAGTACATCGCAAACAACGCCGCGAAGAACATGAGTTCACTGGAGAGCCACACGATCGTCCCGACGCTGACCATGTTGGGCCTGGTCAGGGAGTGGATCCGACTCTTCTCGATGGCAGAGGCCGCTGTCACGCGGACATTATTGCCCCTGGCGCGACCGGCTGCGCAGCCGGGGCGCGCGGCCCGCGTGTCGCGCCGCGGGTACCGGCGTCCCGGGCGGCCCGGCCCGGCCGGCCCGGTACGATCTGCTCGGCGACGACGAGGGAGCCTGCCCACATGACCTACACCGTGGTTCTGTACAGCGACGACCCGCAGGTCCGCGACCGGATGCGGCTGGCCATCGGTACCCGCCCGGCGGCCGACCTCGAGGTCGAGTTCGCCGACGCGGACAGCTTCCAGCAGTGCCGGGACCTCACCGACACGTACGCGGTGGACCTGATGGTCCTCGACGGCGAGGCGGCCCCGGCCGGTGGGCTGGGCATCGCCCGGCAACTGCGCGACGAGCTGGACCTCTGCCCGCCGCTGGTACTGGTCGTGGCCCGGGCCGCGGACCGCTGGCTGGCCGCGTTCGCCCAGGTCGACGAGGTGCTGATGCACCCGCTGGACCCGGTGCTCACCGGCGCGACGGTGGCCCGGCTGCTGCGCCAGCGCTCCGCCGCCTGAGCCGGCGGAGCGGCACGCGATGGGCCACCCGGGTACCGGTACCGCCGCCCCGGCCGCGAGTTGGCCGGGGCTGCTCGGCACGCTGCTGCGCGGGCAGGAGCTGACCAGCGGGGACACCGCCTGGGCGATGCGCGAGATCATGTCCGGCGCGGCGACCGCGGCCCAGATGGCCGGCTTCGCGGTGGCCCTGCGCGGCAAGGGCGAGACGCCGGCCGAGATCGCCGGGATGGTCGAGGTCATGCTGGCCGAGGCCGCCGTGCTGGAACTGCCCGAGCCGGTACGCCGGGCGGCGGTGGACGTGGTCGGTACCGGCGGCGACCGGGCCCACACGGTCAACATCTCCACGATGGCGGCGCTGGTCGTGGCCGGCACCGGGGTACCCGTGGTCAAGCACGGCAACCGTGCCGCGTCCTCCGCCTGCGGGGCCGCGGACCTGCTGGAGCGCCTGGGGGTACCGCTGGGGCTGGCGCCGGCCGCGGTGGCCCGGTGCGTACAGGAGGCCGGCATCGGGTTCTGCTTCGCCGCCGCGTTCCACCCCGGCATGCGCCACACCTCGGTGGTACGGCGGGAACTGGGCGTACCCACCACCTTCAACTTCCTCGGCCCGCTGACCAACCCGGGCCACCCGCCGGCCGCCGCGGTCGGCTGCGCCGACCTGGTGATGGCCCCGGTGATGGCCCGGGTGTTCGCCGCCCGGGGCGACCGGGTGCTGCTGCTGCGCGGCGAGGACGGGCTGGACGAGTTCACCACCGCCGCGCCCACCCGGATCTGGGCGGTTCGGGACGGCGGCGTCACCGAGCACGTGCTGGACGCGCGGGACCTCGGGCTGGCCCGCAGCGCGCCGGGGGCGCTGCGCGGCGGCGACGCCGGGTACAACGCCGGGGTGGCCCGAGACCTGCTGGCCGGGGCGACCGGGCCGGTACGCGATGCGGTACTGGTCAACGCCGCCGCCGCGCTGGTGGCCCAGGACGGTACCGGTGGCGGTACCACCGCCGAGCTGGCGACCGCGCTGCGCGGCGGCCTGGACCGGGCCACGCGGTCGCTGGACTCCGGCGCCGCCGCGGCCGTGCTGGACCGGTGGCTGGCCCTGGCCGCCCGGCTGCACCCGGCCGGCTGACCGCGCCCGGCGGCGGTACCGGCCCCTGGTCGGATACCGCCCCGCCCGCCACGATGATCACGTACGATGCCACGCGAGGGGATCTCGCGCGGCGGAGGGCGATCGGGGCATGGCGGCGCAGCGGGCGGTGGTGGTCGGCCTCGACAACGGGGGTACCAGCAACAACGCCACCGTGCTGGACGCCTCCGGCGCGTTCCTGGTCGACCGGCTGGTGGAGACGCCCAGCCTGGTCCGCCAGGGCCCGGAGGTGGCGGTCGAGGCGCTGGCACAGGCGCTGGACAACGTGCTGGCGGTGACCGGGGTACCCCGGTCGGCGGTGCGCGCGGTGGGGCTGGACACGCCCGGCCCGGCCAGCGCGGACGGGGTGATCTCGCTGCGCGGGGCGACGAACTTCGCCGAGCCGGCCTGGCACGGCTTCGACATCCGCGGCGCGCTGGCCGACCGGCTGGACCTGCCGGTGGTGTACAACAACGACGGCAACGCCGCGGCGCTGTACGCGCACCAGATGCACTTCGGCCCGCTGGCCGCCGACCGGTCCTCGGTGTCGGCCATCGTCGGTACCGGGCTGGGCGGCGGCGTGATCGAGTCCGGGCACATCGTGCGGGGCGCGGCCGGGATGGCCGGCGAGTTCGGCCACGTGCACATCCCGATGGCCGGGTTGCTGGCGCCGGACCAGCCGGTACCGCAGTGCAACTGCGGCTTCGCCGGCGACGCGGAGAG
>Ga0209069_10000881_pt1 | contig 14637 bp, 9 predicted proteins | sample Str013_2_FD_187202 | JGI IMG/M metagenome (GOLD analysis project Ga0209069, IMG submission 187202) | Freshwater sediment microbial communities in response to fracking from Pennsylvania, USA - Straight Creek_MetaG_SC_2013 (SPAdes) (version 2) | ecosystem: Environmental > Aquatic > Freshwater >...
CAACCAGGCTTTCATTTATACGATTTATAACTATTGCTTATCTAAAATTATTTTCAATATTACTGTTCCTCATTAATTACCTGCGCCATCTGCTTTTCCTTTATTCACCGCATAATTTCCAACGTTGGCGCCTACCTGTAAACCCACTTCACAGTCTGCCCGGTAATGAATACCTGCATACATCCTTGAGATAGACGCTTCCTGTGCCATTGCACTGTATTTGGCCGCGTTTTCAGGAATGATGTAAGACAATACGGTAGCCGCTGCACCGCTGAAAGTAGAATGCCCGGATATATACGCCGGAAAATTGGGTATCCCCGTTAATGTTTTAATGGCCGGGTTATTTTGCGTTGGGCGCGGGTTGAAATAAAAATATTTGGTATCCCAGCAAACAATGGCCGCATCCATCTCTGCCATATTCAACAGTGCAAGGTTTCTGGCCCAGCGCACTTCACTGAAGTTTTTGCCAATAAAATCTTCTGCCGCAATGGCGTTCCAGTGGCCGGGTGGTGTATAGGTATTTACACCATCTGCCCAGAAATGAACGATACGGTAGTGCTCTCTTGAATCATCTTTTGTATACGCCAGTGCCTCATCTGTCTCCGTTTGCATTTTTGACGAGCCGGTTAATGGTGGCGGGCCCGGTCTTAATGAAATTGCCGTTAAGGAATCAAACAAAAATGCTTTTACTTTTCCAAAAAGCGGCAACATGGGCGGACGTTTGGGCAGTTCAAGGCTCAGCCATGGTTTTTCGCCTCTTGCCACTGCATCGGTTTCCAGTTTGGTCCAATCGGTCTGTGTACCAATTGCAGCACCGGCCCTGTCGCCCCTGGCCCTGGTTACAAATTTCTGCGCAACTGCCCTGCCCAGCGCTTCGCCGGCTTCAATATCGCTTCTTACATTGGCGCCTGCCAGTATGCGTGCACGTTTGTGTTCTTCGGCTTTCTGCTGCACATAATCCTGGTCTCCGGGAAACAATAGTTTCAGCATTTCAACGGCAACGCCCTCTACTACGGCATCTTCCGAAGGATAAGAAGGCAGGTCCGTTTTGGGGATCGTTGTGTTTACGGTTGCATCTACGGTGTATGGCGCAGCGCGGTTGTATAATTTTTTATAATAGTATGCAGCTACCAATGCATCATAGGTAGCAGCACTTACATATCCATAGGCCCTTGCCGCATATGGCGGGTTAGAAAAAGGAAAAAGCGGGTAGGCCAGCGGGTTATTGGCACTGGGGAAAGGATAAGTGCCATCCGCATTCTGGTAAGGCGGCAGGTTGTACTTGGCAACCAGGTTGCGCAATATTTCATTCCAGCGCATTACTGCACCAGCACTCCAGTATTTTACCATGTCTTTTTCATCGCTGGTAATATTGGCCTGCCAGGTTTTAATTTCATTTACCTGTGCAATATAATCGGGTGTATTGGTAGCAATGGGGGCCGCTACAGCCACATCGGTGGGTGCTGCCAGTAAAACAGTTTTCCAGTTGCCTGCATCGGCATCTGTTTTGGCGGGTTGCAATGGCGCCAGGTTATCTGTTCTTCCGTCTACTTTTTTAGAACAGGCAAACGGCACGTAAATGGTTACGGCTGTTACTGCTATTGCAATGAATAAAAATTGTTGCTTCATACAATTATTTTTTTTCAGGAGTGTTCGTAGTTGTTTTGTGATGCCCTTTAAACGCAAGAATATAAAAGATGCCGCCTTCAAAACTGGTGGCCTGGCCTACATTACGGCCGGCGAGGGTGTAATTGCCACCACCAATTAAAGACAAACCATCTACCGCCTTCACGTTGTATTTTATGTTTACACCAGCATTTGTCATGTTCATTTTGTTGCTTGGAAAAGGCATATTGTTGCGGGTGATATCAAAACCGCCCAATGTTGTCCAGTTGCCTACCATTGCCTCAGCTATCATCCTTTCTGTTCTGTAACCGGCCCGCAGGTTAAATTGCGCTGCATCCGGCATGGATACTTTATTGGTATAATGCATCTCTGTAGTGTAGTAAGCGCTCCTATCAATGGTAACATTGCTTCTAACCACATAACTACCCGATACCGTTGCAAAAAAGCTCCCCACCTGGTAATCGGCCATGGCACGCAAAGTAAGGTTGGTGCTGTGCAGCCCTATCGACAAAGGCAGATAGTCTGCTACATAATGGGTAGTAGGTGTAGAAAATCCGGCAATACCGTAAAGGGATAATGTACCGGGTCCCACTTCCTTTTCATAAGGCATCCATTTTAACCAAACAGTTACATCCTGTATACCTTTCTGACCATGTAGTGTACCTGCAGAAGTTTTTGTTTGCACATATGGCAGCCCAAACAGTACATTTAATTTTTTGCTGATGCCATAGTTGCCCATAAGAGCAATCATTTGGGTAGATACGGTACCAAGGTTCTCGTTGTCTCTCTTCAGCGTTCCTTCCCAGTAATTACTCCAGCTGCTGTAACTGTATATACCGCCCACACAAAAATTATTTTTTGCCATCATAATCGCGTCGGCATCTGTTTGCGCATTCACGCGCACAATGGATACAAGTAAACAGAAAAGAAACAGGCCATACTTGCCAATGCCTGCTGCAGGTAATCTCATAATCGGAATTTTTAGTTAGTATAAAATTTAGTCCAACTCCCAACCCCTCTCAGGAAAGAGAGGGGCAAGGAATTCGGAATTATTTAATCATATCCAGTTTCATGGATTCTTTCTTGTGCTTTTTTCCGATACGGTAAGAATAACCGAGGCTGATGGAATAATCCGCAAAAGCCGCATCACCCTGTACATGTACAAATTTTGACTCATCGGTGATTTTAGAATTCTGCAGGTTCTGATCGGCTTTGTCTGCTGCACTCTGTATACGGTTTTTGATAAAGTTGTAAGGAACAAACAAGCTAAAGCTGCTGCTTCCTTTTTGGTAAGAAACACCCGATTCGATGGCCACTACATAACCTGGCCTGCGGTATGCCACCTGGCCACCCAGCGCATCGTATGCAGGTATGCCTTCCATTCTGCCTGCCAGTGAAAATGTAAGGTTCTTGCCTTTCAAAACAGAGGTCATTAAACCGCCGCGGATGAAATACTGGTCGGGACAAGCGTAAATATTATAACCAGCCAATCCTGATTTTGCGGCAGACTTATAGGTACCGTTCGATTCTTTTGGATTGAACAAATAATATCCATTGGCAAAACCAGAGATGCCTTTGTAGATTCTTGTAAAGCCGGAGAACTCCAAGGAAAATCCAACACCGCCATCACCGGGCTGAATGGCCTGGTCGTTTACAGCAACTGCTTTGCTGCCATCTTTCTGCAGGGCCAGGTCGGTAGTACTGTGGCTGCCGGTTGCCAGCTTCAGACCAAAACCAATCATCAGGTTGCCATTCTGTACTTTTTCGGGCGCAATTACCCAATAGTTAAGCCCCATACGCACATCACCCAAACCATGCGCAAATACGCTGTAGCGGGTCAGTTTTCCGGTAGCCGTATCTTTAGTCTGCACCAGGGTTTGTGAACGTTCGTTGTGTACCCAGGGCAGGGTTACATTAAACTGGAGGCGGTTGGTTAAGCCATACGATAAATTAAGATCGATGGCGTGCGAGTATATGTTTACCGCATTGCCCAGGGTTTGGCGCTGTGGCTGTTCATCGGTACCCACAAAATGCCTCCAGGAATGAAAATAACGGTAGTTGACGCCTGCTTGTATATCGCCCTTGTTCAAATTGTAAGAATTAGGCCCGCATAAAGCAGTAACGCCACCCATCTGGCGAACAGCTACGCATCCCTGCGCCGCTGCATTGTGGTGTACAAAAAGAACCACTATAAAAGACAAAAACAACAGTCTCATAAAATTTTTTTTAGTTAGTTACTTAGTTGGTTAAATGATCTTATTTGAAACCAGCCATGTGTATTTTACTTAAAACTATCCGCATTTCAGCAGGACGGTGTAAACTGCACATCGCCGCACAAAGGCCTTATTTTTTCATTTTTAATTTGGCAACAACCAGCTCACCCACTTTTTTACCATACGCTGTACTTACAATACAGGAATGATGAAAATGGATGCCGCCGTAAAACCGTGCCCAGTTGTTTTCGCTGGCCGCATCACGAAAAGAACTGAATGACCTGTTTTCAATGCCAAATTCCAGTTCCGTGGTATCGGTATATGCAAACTTGTCTCCAAAAACATGCGTCAATGCCTCTGCGTTTGCAGATGAAACGGTAGAATGGCCGCAGGTATATTCCGGAAATGGCGGTGTTTGTAATATGGGCTGCCAGTTGGGATCAATGTATTTGTTGATCACCGTTTCGGGCCTTACCGTGTTCGACCGGTACTTCTGATCCCAGCATTGAATGAATGCATCAAACTGTGCAATGGCCGTGATAGCAAACGCATACACGGTGGTACCATAATCAGCATTTGCTTTTTTTGCAGCAATACCTGTAATGCTCATCCAGTGGCCCGGGGGCGAAAACTTTTTGGTGCCAAACATCACATGCCCCGATACATTCAGCTTAAAGGGATTGTCGTCCCAGAATTCTGCAATATGTCTTTGCTCGGGAGTAATGCTATCGATGGCTTTTTTAACGGCCATCACTTCCTTATAGTAATCGCTGTTTTTGTCGGTGATGTCAAACTTGTAAGGTGCCGGTGGCACAAACTGGTTGGCACTGTCCAATACCAGCGTACGAATCTCATTCCAGTGAGGTTCCATGGCCGATGTATAGGCAGGTGGCGTTGGTACCCAGCGACCCGGCGTATCCAGTACATTGTATTTGGGTGCACTGCGGGTTTGCGCATAATTGTCTTTTTTGCTCCAGGCCAGTATTACGGATGACACGGTATCCGAATAAGCAATGGTATTGGACAATACATCATCGGGCATGCCTTTGTCTGTTACCATTTTCTTCAGACTGTCTGTGTAATCTTTCATGCTGCCGGCCGGAAAGGTTACGGCCTCACCCAGTTTGCAATAAGCCAGCAATGCGGCAAATTCATAATCAATTTTCTTAGCCGTATCCGGTTTGGGCGTTGCAGACAGCCCTTTCAATTGTCCGCCAAGAGAAATGTATTTATCAGGAAACCCACCTGCGATTACTTCATAGGCGGCAACTGATGCGTACAAATAATTGCGCGATGCAACAATCGGGCTGAAATTATTACCCATTACCACGGTATTCAGTTCGTATACCGTTCTGCTAAACATCAAAGGATCTTGCGTGATTTTGGTGTAATCGCCTTTCTCTTTGCAGGATACAAGAATGCTGCAGATAATAGCCAATGCTACAATGTTCTTCATTATATGTTTAATTGAAAATGAACGCACGCATACGCACGCATTATTGCGGGCTGTACATTGGTGCAAAAAATAAAAGATTATGCCTCGGGGGGCTGCTCCGGTGTGGAGTGAAGAAGATCTGTTACCAGGCTGGGCTGGTATACATTATAAGTTTGCGCTGTAACAGCGGCATACATGGCTGAGATGCTTAATTGCTGCAGGTTATCGTAATCGCCCAGGGCATTTTTTACGAGCGATAAACCGGGATTGCCCGTTTTCTTTCCGCCATTGTCCTGTTGAATATCGTTGCTGATTTTAAAGAGATCGCCTTTGGCGGTTTCCAAACGCTGTTTGGTTTGGTTGGGAATACATTTTAACAGCAGCTGGCCATCCTGGATTTTGCGCTTTACATATTTGTAGTGGATGCCGTTGACTTCTATTTCGCCATCGTAGCGTTCAAAACTGGCCCAGTCTGTCTGGTAGGGAAGGCTTACCGGTACTTTGATTTCGATGAGCTGAGATTCATCGTATTCGTTTCTGTCGAGCTTTGCTTCCAGCTTAGTATCAGCGTGTTGCTGTACAATGTTGATCACCCAGCGGTAACCACAGCAGTTGAACAACAGCAGCCCTAACAATATGACAGAAGCAATCTTTTTCAAAGCCAGTTTTAGTAAAAAGTGATGCTAAGATAAAATAATTTCTGATATATAGGCATAGTTTGAGACATTTTTGCTGCTTTGACGGAAGATTGAACGCAGAGAACAAAGATTATTATGCTTTGCAGGTTGGCATAATTGCGCTGAAAAATCTTGTTGCTGAGGCAGATCCATTATTTTACTAAGCTGTAAAACCAGTCACTTTATTTAACCGTAAAAGTCTTTTTTTCCAAGCCTATACCAGTAATAGTCAGGCTCTTCCATTTTGAAGGCAGTTTTGAAGGCACTTGCACAATTCCTTTTGAAGTAATCTCCAGGCCACCAAAACCCATCAATATACTTTGTACGATGCCGCCTGCCCCTGTAGAAAAATAGGGATTGGTGCCACCCTTGGTTTCAGCAATCACCCGCAATGGCGGATTGAGGTTGGGCAAATAAGCATCCTGGAAAAAATGAAAAGCTTTTTCACCATCGCCCAGCCGGGCATATAAAGTAGTAAACACAGCCTGTGTCATCGCCGGTGTTCCTTCATTGGGCACACGGGTTTCATAATATTCCAGGTCTTTTCTTATCTGTTTGGGATCCGTAATTTCTTTGAGCGGGTAGGCCAGCAAGTTTACATCAGCCTGTTTAATACCCTCCCCGTTATAAGAAGCATGCTCACGGGTAACACCATTGTCTAATTTTAAAATGGGAATATTATTGGCCACGTTCATCCAGTCGGCATCGGGCACTATGCCCAGCAACCTGGCGGCTTCGGTGGCATGTAGTAAAACGGCTTTGGCGGCGGCATTGGTAAAAGCATTGTTGTCTACATTCTCGGCCCATTCATCGGCTGCCACTACATTTTTTATATCGTATTTGCCGGGGCCGTTTCTTTCTACGCGGCTTGCCCAAAAATCTGCAATGGCCGACAATACCGGCCAGCCTTTTTCTTTCAGCCAGGTTTTATCCTGCGTTACACAATAATAACTCCAGGCGGCCAGGCCTACATCGGCGGTGATGTGGTGCTCAAAAGGCCCGCTCAATGCCCATACCGGTGTTTCTTCTACGCCAGTGCCTGCACTTTCCCAGGGGTACATGGCACCTTTGAATCCTTTGCCAAAAGCATTTTTCTTTGCTGCTTCCAGCCGTTCATAACGGTATTCCACCATGCTTTTTGCAATCTCGGGGTGCAGCACCAGCAGACCGGGGTACATCCACAATTCAGTATCCCAGAAAACATGGCCATTGTAACCCAGCCCGCTTAAACCCATGGGCGAAGGTGACAGCGCTGTGCCTTCCCGCACAAAAGAATACAGGTGATAGATCATGCTGTGTATATCCTGCTGGCTTTGCGGATCGCCGTCAATGGTAATATCGCTTTTCCACAGCTCGTCCCAGGCTTTGTTGTGAAACTGCAGTAACCGGTCCCTGCCTTCCAGTTTTGCGTAAATGGTCAGCCGTTCCGCTTCATTCAGCGGGTCATCGTGGTGTGCAGATGTGATGGAAGAGCCTGCCACAGAAAAGCGGTAGGCTTCGCCGGCTTTTATTTTCCGGTAAAATTTCATCAGGTGCATGTTGTTGTCCCACATTTCATGTATCACCCTTGGCTCCTGTCCGTGCGGCTCAGGAAATAAAAATGTATTGGAAGCGCACATGGTTAGTTTGCCCGTGGGGCTTTTGGCAGAGGAAGTGAGCAGGCTGATGACCACATGCGGCCGGTCAATTTCATTGTAATAATTCTGTACATCTTTCAGCGCATCCGGCGCTTCCATTACACTGGCGCCATTGATGGTAATATCCTTTTTGGCCATCACAGTTACATCCATCAAAACCGTATAGGGCAATTGCCGCAGTGAGTAATAAGTGTAGGACACTGAGGCTTTGTCGCCAAAATCAAATGATGTAGTAAAAGACGCATGCCGCATATCCAGCTCCTGTTTCATATTGGCCACATTGGCGCTATTGACACGGCTGCCATCTATCTCCAGGTTCATGTTCAGCAAATTAAAGCTGCGCAGAAAATTGCTGACCCTTCCGCGGCCATATAAATCATAGGCGCCGGCCAATACCACATCTTTTATCTTAAAGGGTTCCGGCGAACTTACAATACCAATCATGCCATTGGCAACGGTGATGCCATAGTAATGCGCCGGATCTATTAGTGTGGTGCTTATCTTCCAGGGGTCTTGTGCAAAAGATAAAAATGAAATCAATACAGCGGGAAATAATACAAACAATCGTTTTAGCATACGGAGAGATTTATGGTATGCAAAATAGCAAGTTTGCAGGAGTTTAGGCCTGATTTTGTTTTGGATACCAGCTGTACCAATGCGGTGGACATTGTTGTGTCACACCCTTCAGCTGCAACAATACATCCGGCATTTTACAAGAGCATTTTATTACCAGCAGGTGGTTGGTTAAGATTGGTTGAGGCATTAACGTAAGTACAACATCAAAACTCGCCGCTGGCGCCGCCGCCGCCGCCACTGCCGCCGCCAAACTGTACACCAGCATCGGTTTCAGGCAAAGCCGGGCCGGTAAATGTTTCTGCAATCACCAGGCTCTCTACCTGCAGTTTGTCCATAAAAAATGTTTCATTTTGATCTTTGGACGTAAACCCTTGTTTGGGTGTCTCCAGGTATTTCATCACTGCATAGGCCAGTACAATAAACACAATGCCGCCCAGCACCATCGCTATCTCCGCAGGCATAACATGAAAATAGTAGCGAACCGTAAAAACAATGGCTGCTACCAGCAACAAACCTACCCTTAATAAAACCGCGTCTTTCTTTTGCAGGCCACGCACAATGTATACAACGGGTATGGCCACCGTAAAAATCCAGAACAACCAGCCAAAGGGAATGTTCTCTCCTTCTTTTAGCTCCAGGTTAAACATTGCTACACTTGCCTCCCTTACAATAAAATAATTGCCTGCGGCATAAAAAGCAACCAGGGCAGTTACAGAAAGCCATAACCAGCCGTTGGTATACAATTTCCATTTACCGCTAGTAATATTCTGTTTTACAAAAAAATACAACAGCGCCGATGCCATCATAATAACAAATGGAGCAATCGCCTTGGCCATCTCACCCAATTTTACAAGGCTTAAAAAAACAAATGCAAGCAAAGCCAGGCCCGCAATGGCCGCCATGATGGCATTGTGAAACCGCAGGAACAATAACAGGGCCAGCACAAAAACCAACAGTGCATTTATTTGTGCCGGGGTGTTTATCGCAGTGTTCAGCCCGGTAATAATGCAGCCCGCCGCTGCCCACATCAGCGCATCGTCTACGCCCGACTTATAGTGCCGCTTGCTTACCATCAGTTCCAGTCCGCCATAGATCAGGAATCCAAAAAAGATAAATATTCCGCCAATGAAATCGTCGCTATTAAAAGAATTCAAAAACAATAGTGAAACGAGGCCCATACTAAAAGTCAGGATTACGCAGGTTAAAATAAACAGGCCGATGCGCACAAAGGGATTGGGTGTATAAAACCCTACCGGGTAAGCAGCAAATACCTGCTCTTTTTCTTGTGCGCTGATGCACAGTTTATCATTGGCAAGACTGGCTTCATTGCGCACCTGCAGGTTGTTTAACCATTCTTCTTTGTAAGCAATCATAAGGCTTTTATTTTTTTATTCATCCGGATAAGAAAGAACACCAGGGCTACGGCCGTTGCAATAAAATACATAAAGCAAAGGTATATGCCGCCAAGGTCGGTGTGCAGGGTATAAAACAGCAGGCGTATCACCACATAACTCAGGCCAATATAGGCATACAGTGTCAGCATCAGCACCATGTAAAATGATTTGGTGCGCAAAGCTTCCCCGTAAAAATAAAATGCTATGCCCAGCAGCAGCAGAAACCATAATAGATACACGGCTTCAAAATTAAACATGGCCGCCAGTACGCTGATGAACAAAAGGTTCATACCAAAATTGGTATATGTAAAGGCAAAATGTGCTTTCAGTTGACGCATACGGGTGAGCACCCCTGTGGCAATCAGCCCTGCACCCAGTACCAGCCCGGTATAGATGATGGTTTGGCTGTTGAAATCATTGTCCTGCAAAATGCGTGCAGGCGTAACCGTGATGCCCGCCCATGCGCACAAGCTGGTAATGGCCAGGCTTAAAACACCCAGGTGATCAAAATAATAGGCACTCAAAAACAAGACCAGCATCGGTATAAAACTGGCCAGTCCATACCGCTCGCCAAAAAAATGATACTGGTATTGCAGGTACCCGATAAAAATCACAAAAGACAGGCAGCCCAGTAAAAGAATATAGTCAAAAAAAGAATTGGGCGCGGCAACCTTTCCGGTGGAGAAAGGATGTTTGTTCTTTACGCAATATGCAAAGCACCCACCGCTTACCGCCGCTATAAAAATGACAATGGCCGTATGACCAATAGTATCAATGTTTTTGTACACCAGCACCCCCAGCCCGCCGGTCAGCAGCAATACGCCCAGGTAAAGCAGGGTGCGCAGTTCCCAATGAAGCGAGAAAAGTTTGCTTTTTTCGGCGGTTCTTACATTTTCCAGGGAGCCTTCACTGATAAGTCCCTTGCTGTGCAGATGTTCAAATAAAATGGTATCCATAATAAGTAGTAACAATAGAATCATTAAATGTAGCACAAATGCCCAGCTGCTGCAAACTTAAAAGGTTCATCCTGCACTTTTTAAAGCCAAACTAACAACTGTTAACTTATCAGATCAAATTGTGTATTTTTGTTTCTTACGGACGCTTTTATATGAACAACAATCCTGCTGACAAAATAAGAATTGTAACTGCTGCCAGCCTGTTCGACGGGCACGATGCCGCCATTAATATTATGCGCCGCATCTTGCAAAGCAAGGGTGCCGAAATTATACACCTGGGGCATAACCGCAGTGTGCATGAAATTGTGGAATGCGCTATAGAAGAGGATGCACAGGGCATCGCCATTACCAGTTACCAGGGCGGCCACGTAGAATTTTTTAAATACATGAAAGACCTGCTGGATGAAAACGGTTGTGGCCACATCAAAATATTTGGCGGCGGCGGCGGCACCATTCTTCCGCAGGAAATTAATGAACTGCACAAATACGGCATCAGCAAAATTTATAGTCCCGACGATGGCCGTAAAATGGGACTGGAAGGAATGATTGAGGAAGTGATAAAGCTATGTGGAGCAGACCTCACCAGCGGCCCCACCCAAACCCTCCTCAAAAGGGAGGGCTTTGAGGCCCCCGAAGTAAAATCGGCTTTGTTCAATGGAAAGTTTGCATTGGGTGAATCAAAAGATATATTGACAATTGGGAAAGCCATTACCCTAGCAGAACTGAATAAAGATTATAGTAAACTGTTAAAAAAAATAAACCAGCATGATGGTATTTATTTTGAGACTGCAGATGCATTTTACTATAAAAACCTGAAAGAGTTTGCTGCAACTCACCGCAAGAATCCAACGATTGCAGAGAATGTTTTGTGGGGTTTTCTGAGAGATAAGCAACTTGAAGGAATTAAATTCAGGAGACAGCATATTATTGACAGGTTTATTGCAGATTTTATTTCGTTAGAACATAAACTGATCATTGAGATTGATGGCCTGTACCATCAACTACCGGATATCATTATTTCCGACAAGGAACGAACAGAAGTATTAAATCACCTGGGCTTTGATGTAATACGGTTTACCAATGATGAAGTGCTGCATGAAGTTGAAAAAATAAAAGAAAAAATAAAAGCACGGGTAAAAGTAAAAGCTCCGGCTTTGGAAAGCGACTCAGAGAGAAAGACTTTCCAAAAAAATAGCAGGGTCTTGCCCAACTCCTCTCCTGTGGGGGGAAGCCGGGTGGGAGCTGCCCATTCTCTCGTCCTCGGCATTACCGGCACGGGTGGTGCGGGCAAATCTTCTGTTACGGATGAGATCGTCCGGCGCTTTTTGCAAACATTTACAGACAAAACCATTGCGGTGATTTCAGTAGATCCGTCAAAGAAAAAAACGGGCGGGGCTTTGCTGGGTGATCGCATCCGTATGAATGCCATCAGCCACCCCAGGGCCTATATGCGGTCGATGGCTACCAGGGATGACAATACCGCCGTAAGCAGCGCCATGCAGGAGGCAATAGACATTTGCCAGGCGGCCGCATTCGATTTTATCATTCTGGAAAGCGCTGGTGTTGGGCAAAGTGATGCTTCCATCCTCGATTACTGCGATGTAAGTCTTTATGTAATGACGCCGGAATACGGCGCCGCCTCCCAGCTGGAAAAAATAAACATGCTGGATTATGCCGATATCGTTTGCATCAACAAAGCCGACAAAGCCGGTGCACTGGATGCGCTGGCCGATGTACGCAAACAATACAAACGCAACCATGGTTTGTGGAATGCAAAAGAAGAAGATATCCCCGTGTTTCTTACCGCCGCCAATAAATTCAACAACGAGGGCATCAACCAGCTCTTTGCTGCCCTCTTACAAACCTTTAAAGAAAAAGAAGACACCGGCTGGGGCACTTACACACCGGCATTTACTGGCAGTGCTGCAGGCAGCAATACCATTATACCGGCCAAGCGTACCCGCTATTTATCGGAAATTGCAGACAACAACCGCCATTACGACAAGCTGGTAAAAGAACAGGCAGCTGTGGCCACAAAATTATACCAGCTGCAGGGCGCATTAACCTTGTTGCAACCTTTGCAAAACACGGCAGCCACAGCGGCATTGCAGCAACAAATTAATTTCTTTGAAGGCCAGCTTAACCCGGTGAGCAGGAAACTGCTGCAGAAATGGCCCGAAAAAATAAAAGCCTACCAGGAAGATTACTACCAGTATGCCGTACGCGATAAAATAATCCGCCAGCCCATGTTTACACATAGCTTAAGCGGACTGCGCATTCCAAAAGTTGTATTGCCAAAATACAAGGACTGGGGCGATATACTGGCATGGCAGGCGCAGGAAAATGCGCCGGGTCGTTTTCCTTTTACGGCAGGTGTATTTCCGCTGAAACGCGAAGGAGAAGACCCTACCCGCATGTTTGCCGGTGAAGGCGGCCCCGAAAGAACCAACCGCCGTTTTCATTATGTGTCTTTGGATCAACCTGCAAAAAGATTGTCCACTGCATTTGACAGCGTTACGCTATACGGAGAAGACCCGGCGGTAAGACCCGATATCTATGGCAAAGTGGGCAACAGCGGCGTCAGCATTGCAACGGTTGATGATGCAAAAAAATTATACAGTGGATTCGACCTCTGCGATCCAAAGACTTCAGTCAGCATGACCATCAACGGGCCTGCACCTGTTATCCTCGCTTTTTTTATGAATGCCGCCATTGATCAGCAATGCGAAAAATACCTGGAAGAAAAAGGTTTATGGCTGGAGGTTGAAAAAAAACAAACCGTAAAATTCAAAATTCAAAATAAGCCTTCCTATTACAACCCCGCTTCGCCGGAAAGACTGCCCGATGGCAACAATGGCCTTGGCCTCCGCCTGCTGGGCATGAGTGGTGATGAAGTATTGCCAAAAGAAATCTATGAACAAATCAAAGCCAATACCCTGCAAAATGTTCGCGGTACCGTGCAGGCAGATATTTTAAAAGAAGACCAGGCACAGAACACCTGCATCTTTTCTACTGAGTTTGCTTTACAATTAATGGGCGATGTACAGTCTTATTTTATTGACAACAAGGTGCGCAATTTTTACAGTGTCAGCATCAGCGGATACCACATTGCGGAAGCAGGTGCCAACCCCATTACCCAGCTGGCATTTACGCTGTCAAATGGCTTTACGTATATTGAATACTACCTGAGCCGCGGCATGCAAATAGACGATTTTGCACCCAACCTTTCTTTCTTTTTCAGCAATGGCATGGATGCAGAATACAGCGTGATTGGGAGAGTGGCCAGGAGAATATGGGCCAAAGCCATGAAGTATACTTACAAAGCCAATAAGCGCAGCCAGATGCTGAAATACCATATACAAACCAGCGGCCGCAGCCTGCATGCACAGGAAATAGATTTTAACGATATCCGAACCACCCTGCAGGCATTGTATGCCATTTATGACAACTGCAGTTCTTTGCACACCAATGCCTACGATGAAGCCATTACCACGCCCACCGAAGAAAGTGTGCGCCGCGCCATGGCCATACAACTGATCATCAACCGCGAACTGGGCACGGCCTGCACTGAAAATTTTACACAGGGGAGTTTTGTAGTAGAAGAACTGACCAACCTGGTAGAAGAAGCCGTACTCAATGAGTTTGACCGCATCAGCGAACGTGGCGGTGTGCTGGGTGCCATGGAAAGAATGTACCAGCGCAATAAAATACAGGAAGAAAGCCTGCATTATGAAACCATGAAACACACGGGTGAACTGCCCATTATTGGCGTTAATACATTTCTCAATAAAAAAGGAAGCCCCACCATTGTGCCTGCAGAAATCATCCGCAGTACCAAGGAAGAAAAAGATCAGCAGATTCACAACCTGAATACATTTTACAAACGCAATGAAACGGTGGCAGCAGAAAAACTACAGCAGCTGAAGGCGGCCGCCATCAGCAATGAAAACCTTTTTGCAGCTTTAATGGAAACCGTTAAGTATTGTTCATTGGGGCAGATTACACATGCCTTGTATGAAGTAGGCGGGCAATACCGGCGCAATATGTAAAACGATGGGTTGGGTCGGCCTGTCAAAATTTCTTTGTTTTAATACAGTTATAATACCCAATGCCTGTTACATTT
>Ga0209069_10000882_pt1 | contig 14636 bp, 14 predicted proteins | sample Str013_2_FD_187202 | JGI IMG/M metagenome (GOLD analysis project Ga0209069, IMG submission 187202) | Freshwater sediment microbial communities in response to fracking from Pennsylvania, USA - Straight Creek_MetaG_SC_2013 (SPAdes) (version 2) | ecosystem: Environmental > Aquatic > Freshwater >...
GTCAAACATCCGCAACGCAAGTCACTCAACCGCATGTGCGAACGACGGGCCTAGCCAGCGCAGGGCGTGGATCGGGGCAAAGCGCGTGGTTGGGCGGGTTCAGGCGGCCAGCCGTCCGGGGGCGAGCCCGGGGCCGGTACCGAAGCGGACCACCCGGGCGGTCCGGCCGGTGCGCCGCGGACGCTGGCGCGGCAGGACGGCCGGAGCCGCCGGTACCGGCGCGAGGCCGGTACCGGGGTCCTCGTCCGGACCGCCGTCGGGGAGGTCCCAGACCCGCTTCAGGTCGGTCCGCAGCCGGTTGACCGCGGCGGCGCGCAGCTGGGAGACCCGCGAGGAGGAGACCCCGAGGGTACGGGCGATCTCGGCCACCGGGCGCTCCTTGACGTAGTACAGCCCGACCACCAGGCGCAGCCGTTCGGGCAGCGCACCGATCGCGGCGCACAGCATGGCCAGCCGCTCCCGGTGCAGCAGCGCCTCCTCGGGCCCCTCCCCGGCGGCGGTACCGATGTCGTGGCCGGACTGCTCGACCAGGTGCTCCAGGCTCAGTACGGTGGCCCGGTGGTCGTCGTCCCGGGCGAGCGCCACCTCCGGCTCCGGTACGCCCAGCCGGTCGGCCAGCTCGCCGGTGGTGGGCAGGCGGTGCAGGGTACCGGTCAGCTCCTGCCGGGCCGCCTCGATGGTCCGGGCCCGGCGGCGTACCGAGCGGCTGGCCCAGTCCAGCCCGCGCAGCTCGTCCAGGATGGCCCCGCGGATACGGGTGGCGGCGAAGCCGGCGAACGGCACCCCGCGGTCGGGCTCGTACGAGCGGGCCGCGCTGACCAGCGCGAGCAGCCCGGCCGAGGTCAGGTCGTCGGTGCTCACGTGGCCCGGCAGGCGGCGGCGCGCGTCCCGGACCAGCCGGTCGACCAGCGCGCGGTGGTGCAGGATCAGCGCGTCGCGCTCCGAACGGGCGGCTGTACTCGTCATGATGGCCTCTTCCCCGTGCTTCCCGACCCGCGTCCCTGCCGGCCCGGTAAGCTCGAGGGTCCCCGTGCGGAGGTCCCGGGCCGGTCCACTTTCTGGTGCGAACGGGTTGCGCACGGCGGCACCGCCGGGTCGGCGCCGCGGGCCGGCTCAGCCGGTACCGGCCAGCGGCGCCCCCACCCCCCGCATGAACGGCACCGGGTCGATCGCGTTGGCCCGTACCGCCGGATCGCCGGTGTGCACCTCGAAGTGCAGGTGCGGGGCCGAGGAGTTGCCGGAGCTGCCGACGTACCCGATGACCTGGCCGGTACCGACGGCCTGGCCGAGGGTGACCGACGGCCGGGTGACCAGGTGGCAGTACCGGGTCACCAGCGCGCCGGGGTGCCGGATCTCCACGTACCAGCCGCAGCCGAGCACCTGGGGCGAGCCGTCGGTGTCGCAGGTACCGGTGGACACGTCGCACTCGACGGTGACCACGGTGCCCGCCCCGGCGGCCCGGATCGGGGTGCCGCGTACCGCCATCAGGTCCACCCCGTCGTGGGTGGGCCGGGCGGCGGTGCGGAACCCGCCGATGGCCGCCGAGGTCACCGGGCGGACCCAGGCGGTACCCTGGGCGGCCGCGACCGCGGCGGCCACGTCGGCGCCGGGGGTGGCGCAGCTGGCCGGTGCCACGGTACGGCTGACGTACGCGTCGGCGACGTACCGGCCGTCGGCCAGCCGGTCCCACATCGCGCTGTCCCGCACGTACCCGGACACGTACGCGCCGGTGGTCTGGCAGGCCAGCGACAGCGCGGTGCCGTTGGCCACCTGGCCGGCCAGGGTGGTGGCCCAGCTCGGTCCACTTCGGACGTTCAGCGGGCCGCCGCCGGTGGCCGGCGCCTCGGCCACCGGTACCGGGGTGCTCGGCGCGGGCGCGGGGACCGGCGCGGCCACCACCGGGGCCGGCGCCGGGGCGGCGCAGTCCGGCGGCACGGCGGTACGGCTGACGTACGCGTCGGCGACGTACCGGCCGTCGGCCAGCCGGTCCCACCGCGCGGTACCCCGCACGTACCCGGACACGTACGCGCCGGTGGTCTGGCAGGCCAGCGACAGCGCGGTGCCGTTGGCGACCTGGCCGGCCAGGGTGGTGGCCCAGCTCGGTCCACTTCGGACGTTCAGCGGGCCGCCGCCGGTGGCCGCGGTCCCGGCCATCGGCGCGGCCCAGGCCGGGGCAGGCCCGGCCAGGCAGCCCAGCGCCAGGGCCGCCGGGGCCAGTACGGCCAGCAGGGCGCGGCGGGTACGGCGACGGGTACCGGTGGGTGCGGGGTTCATGGTTCGCGGGCTCCTCGGGTGCGCGGCCGGGCCCGTCACGGCGCCAGGTCGTACTGGTAGAGGTCGTACTGGCGCATCAGCGCCTGGACGTTGGCCACGTAACTGGGACTGGTGGCGTAGCCGGCCCGGGCGATCTGGTCGATGAAGGCGTCGGCGTTGCCGCTGTACCCGAACGCCGGCGCGTACCGGCTGTTGCTGGCCAGGAAGTAACCGTGGTCGCGGAAGGAGTCGCCGGAGGTGGCGTAGACCCGGAACGCGTCGATGGCCGGGTGGCAGTCCGGCGTGCACTCGGTGGTGAGGTAGTTGTGGCAGCCGGTGGCGAACGGGCCGACGTTGCCCGGGAAGCACTTGATGCCGAAGAAGTTCCGGTCCACCGAGGCCAGCGTGCTGCGCCCCCAGCCGGACTCCAGGATGGCCTGGGCGATGGTGACCGAGGCCGGTACCCGGAACTCGCGGTACCCCTGGCGGGCCGGCCCGGCGGCGGCGGCGATGAACGCCGTGCCGGTCAGCCCGGGGGTGGGCCCGGCCACGGCCGGGCCGGGCGCGGCGGCGCCGGGGCAGCCGGGCACCGCGGCGCCGGCGTCGATGTACGCGTGCGACACGTACTGGCCGCCGGACAGCCGGTCCCACCGGTCGGTACCGCGCAGGTCGCCGTCGACCCAGGCGCCGGCGCTCTGGCAGGCGATGCGTACCGCGCTGCCGGCGGGCAGGCGGCCGGTCAGCGGGTAGTCCGGCCCGGGGCCGGCGCGGGTGTTGAGCCAGCCGCCGTCGGAGCGCACGGTGCCCGCCACGCCGGCCGGCGCGGGCGCGGCCACCGCGGGCAGGCCGCCGGGGGTCGGGGCGCAGGCGCCGATCGCGGCCGTGACGCGCAGGTACGCGTGCGACACGTACTGGCCGTTGGTGAGCCGGTCCCACTGGTCGCTACCGCGCAGGTCGCCGGTGACCCGCTGGCCGGTGGTCCGGCAGGCGATGGCGACCCGGGCCCGGTTGGCCAGCCGGCCGGTGCGGGCGTACCCGGAGCCGGGCCCGGAGCGGGTGTTGAGCCAGCCGCCGGCGGACACCACGGTGCCCGGGACGCCGGCCGCCGCGCCGGCCGGGGCCGGCCCGTACGCCAGCGCCGTACCGGTGGCGCCGGCGGCGAGGACGGCGGCCAGCACGGCCGCCCTGATCGTGGGCACGGGGGATCCTTCCAGGTACCGGGCAGGGGAGCAGGTCCACAGTGGAGAGTCCGCAGTAGAGAGTCCGCAGTGGAGAGTCCACAATGGAGAGTCTGGAGTGGAGAGTTGGGAAGGGCTAGTGGCGGGACAGCACCGCCACGTCGCCGGCGTCGAAGGTGCTGCCGGCGCGGGGGAGGTAGTAGTACATGGCCGAGGCGGCCGACGGGTTGTGCGCCCAGATGCCCATCGCGTGCCCGAGTTCGTGCACCGCCCCGACGTACCGGTACCGGTACGGGAACCCCCGCCGTTCGTAGTAGCGGGTGGCGAACACGATCCGGGCGCTGGTGCCCTGCCAGTCGGTCAGCGCGGCCCAGGCCGGGTTGGCCAGCCCGCCCTGGTACACCCGGATGCAGTACGCCGCCGCCGGGTCGGCCGGGCAGCTGCCGTACACGAACCGGGACGCGGTGAACCTGTCCACATAGGACAGCGCGGAGCGCAGCGGCACCCGGCTGCGCCGGGGCAGGTGCGACTCCACCACCACGGTGGTGTGCTGGGCGAACTGGGCGAAGAACGCGTCGGCCTGGCCGGTCAGGTCCCGGGGTACCAGCGCGGTACGCCCGGCGCTGGCCGGCAGCGCGGTGCCGGGGTCGCCGGTGGGGGTGCTACCGGACAGGAGCAGGCCGGTGGCGGTCAGCGCCAGCGTGACCGCCACCGCCAGCCCGAGGATCCGGGTCGGGCGAGGGATGATCATGGTCCGTCTCGCAGGGGGGTGAGGGGTCGGGTGAGTGAGGGCCTCACCCCCGCTGATCGGCCGGGGTCACGACTTGGTTAGAGATGGTTTGGGCTACGGAACAGCAAAGGTCCGGTAAGAGTACGGCGCGTTGTTTACCCGTTTGGAGTGGGCTCAATCGGGAGCGCTCCCGGCGACCCGGTCGCGGAGAACGGTAGGCCGAATCGTTACTGAGTTAATCTCCGCGAAGGCTGGACCGGCGGACCTGCAAGCGCTTACATGATAGCGACCAGATCTTCCTTCGCGGCGGTGCACCGGTCCAGCACCGGTCGCCGTCACGAGGGGTGGATCGTCCCCGCGGCGCCCGCCGCCTGCCAGTGGTTCGCCAGGCGTCCCGCCCCGGGTTCTTCGCCCTGCTAAGGAGGACAGCAAGTGCGCTTCATCCATGTGTCGTCGGGGGGCCGGCCATGACGGCGTCCGTTCGTCGTCGCGGCCTTGCGATCGCCGTACCGGCCATCGCACTGACTCTCGTCGCGGCATGTTCGAACAGCACCAGCACCACCACGGGCGCGGGTGCGGTACCCACGCTGACCGGCTCCTGCGCCAAGTACCAGTCGTACGCGGGCCACGCCAACACCACGGTGACGATGTTCGCGTCGATCCTGAGCCCGGAGTCCGACTCGCTGATGAAGTCGTGGTCCGAGTTCGAGACCTGCACGGGCATCAAGATCTCGTACGTGGGCGCCAACGACTTCGAGTCGCAGCTGCCGGTGAAGGTCTCCGGCGGTACCGCGCCGGACCTCGCCATCATCCCGCAGCCCGGCCTGCTCCAGCGGATGGTCAAGACCGGCAAGGTGGCCAAGCCGCCGGCCCAGACGGTGACCAACGAGGGCAAGTGGAACGCGGCCTGGAAGTCCTACGGCACCGTCGACGGCCAGTTCTACGCCGCCCCGATGAGCGCCAACATGAAGTCGCTGGTGTGGTACTCGCCCAAGGCGTTCAAGGCGGCGAACTACACCGTGCCGAAGACCTGGGACGACCTGGTCAAGCTGTCCGACCAGATCGCGGCCGGCGGCAAGAAGCCGTGGTGCGGCGGCATCGGCTCGGGTACCGCCACCGGCTGGCCGGCCACCGACTGGCTGGAAGAGATCGTGCTGGGCAAGTACGGCGGTGACGTCTACGACAAGTGGGTGTCCCACCAGATCAAGTTCAGCGACAAGGAAATCACCGACGCGATGGGCACCCTGGCCGGGTGGATGCAGAACCCCAAGTGGGTCAACGGTGGCTTCGGCGACGTCAAGACCATCGCCACCACCACCTTCCAGGACGCGGGCAAGCCGATCCTGACCAGCAACTGCTTCATGCTCCAGCAGGCCTCGTTCTACGGTGCGCAGTGGCCCAAGGGCACCGACGTCAGTGAGAACGGCGACGCGTTCGCCTTCTACCTGCCGGCGAACAACCCGTCGATCAGTACCCCGGTCGAGGGTGGCGGCGAGTTCGTGACCGCGTTCGCCGGCCGGCCCGAGGTACAGGCCGTGCAGAACTACCTGTCCTCCTCCGACTGGGCAACCAGCCGGATCAAGGTGGCCCCGGGCTGGGTCTCCGCCAACTCCGGCGTGGACCCGAGCATCTACACCAACCCGATCGACGCCCTGTCGGCCAAGTACCTGACCGACGCCAAGGCGACCTTCCGGTTCGACGCCTCGGACCTCATGCCGTCCGCGGTGGGTTCCGGTGCGGAGTGGACCCAGATGACCGCCTGGTTCGCTGAGAACAAGCCGATCCCGGACGTGGCGAAGGCCATCGACGCGGCATGGCCCAGCTGAGCACGGATCTCCGGTAGCCCAACCCAGTGAGCGTCGCGGCCCGGCCGGCACCTGCGGCCGGGCCGCGACGCTCCACCGGCGGGACCTGGTACCCGCCGTAGCGCCGACCGGTACGCCGGCCGGTACGCACAGCGACACGGGGCGCTTCTCGCCGGCTGTGCCGGAGATGAACGAAAGGAATGACATCCATGCCTGATTCCACGTCGGTGCTGGCGGCATCGACGCTGTCCGACGCGCTCGTGAAGTTCACCAACACCTTCGGCGCCATCCTGGCCTTCGTCGCGGTGATCCTGCTGGTGTTCTTCGCCGCCGGGCGGGCCACCGGCCGGCTGGCCAAGCCGGTGGCGGTGGTGGTGTTCGTGGGCCCGGCGATCGTCCTGCTGACGGCGGGGCTGGTGGTACCGGCGCTGCGTACCGCCTTCCTGAGCTTCTACAACAGCGACAGCTCGAAGAACGTCGGCGTCAAGAACTACCAGTGGGCCTTCACCACCGACGACATCCACCGGGTACTCATCAACACCGCGCTGTGGATCGTGGTGGCACCGCTGGTGACCACCGCGCTGGGCCTGTCGATCGCGGTGCTCGCGGACCGGCTCAAGCGGCAGTCGGTGTACAAGTCGCTGATCTTCCTGCCGATGGCCATCTCCTTCGTCGGGGCCAGCATCATCTGGAAGTTCGTGTACGACTACCGCGAGGCCTCGCGGCCGCAGATCGGCCTGCTGAGCCAGCTCTGCATGGCGCTGGGCTGGTCGCACCCGCCGAACTGGATCCTGTCCGCGCCGCTGAACACGTTCCTGCTCATGGTCATCATGGTGTGGGTACAGACCGGGTTTGCGATGGTGGTGCTCTCCGCGGCGATCAAGGCGATCCCGGACGAGATCGTCGAGGCGGCCCGGATGGACGGCGCCCGCGGCGGCCGGCTGTTCTTCTACGTGACCGTGCCGATGATCCGCAACACGCTCGTGGTGGTGCTGACCACCGTCATGATCACCACGCTGAAGGTGTTCGACATCGTCCGTACCATGACCGGCGGCAACTTCAAGACCCAGGTTCTGGCCAACGAGATGTACTCGCAGAGCTTCGTCCAGGGCGACAACGGGCGCGGTGCGGCGCTCGCGGTCATCCTCTTCGTCGCGGTACTGCCCCTGGTCGGCTACAACATCGTCCAGCTGCGAAGGGAGCGTGCGACGCGATGAGTGGAGTAGGAGCGGTCGAGGCCACCCTCGCCCCGCCGGTCACCGGGCCGGCCGCGACCCGGGCCGTACGCAAGGTGTTCAGCAGCCCGGTGGCGTCCGTGGCGATGATCGTGCTGACCGTGGTGTGGACCATCCCGACGTTCGGGCTGCTGGTCACCTCGTTCCGGCCGGCCGGCGACGTGGCCAACACCGGGTGGTGGACCTTCTTCCTGCACCCGAAGGCCACTTTGGACAACTACCACACGGTGCTGTTCTCCGGCGGCTTCGGCGTCGGTGGCGGCCTGATGCCGTACCTGGTCAACTCGCTGGCCATCGCCATCCCGGCCACGGTGTTCCCGCTGGTGATCGCGGCGATGGCGGCGTACGGCCTGGCCTGGGTCAGGTTCCGGGGCAGCGACGCGGTGTTCTTTACCATCTTCGCGCTGCAGGTGGTACCGCTGCAGATGGCGCTGATCCCGCTGCTGCAACTGTTCTCCGGCGGCCTGCACCTCGGCTCGGTGCAGATCCTGCCCGCCTTCGGCCTGGGCGGCACGTACGCCCCGGTCTGGCTGGCGCACACCATGTTCGCCCTGCCGCTGGCGGTGTTCCTGCTGCACAACTTCATCTCGCAGCTACCCCGGGACATCATGGAGGCGGCCCAGGTCGACGGCGCCGGCCACTTCAAGATCTTCCGTACCATCGTGCTCCCGCTGTCCGGGCCGGCCCTGGCGTCGTTCGCCATCTTCCAGTTCCTCTGGGTGTGGAACGACCTGCTCGTCGCGCTCACCTTCACCGGCGGCGGCCCCGAAGTGGCGCCGCTGAACCTGCGCCTGTCCCAGCTGTCCGGCTCCTTCGGCAGCAAGTGGGAACTGCTCACGGCCGGGGCGTTCGTCTCGATCGTGGTACCCCTGGCGGTGTTCTTCGCGCTGCAGCGGTACTTCGTCCGTGGGCTGCTGGCCGGGTCGGTCAAGGGCTGACGGGTCCGCACCGCGATGGCTGGACCGGGCGAGGCGGACAACGGCGCTTCGCCGCCCCGCCCGGTCCTGCCGTTCGGTGCCGGCGCCACGGCGCCGGACCGGGGTACCGCGATGGTGAAGATCGACGATGTGGCACGGCTGGCTGGCGTGTCCACCGCGACGGTCTCCCGCGCCCTGCGCGGGATGCCGTCGGTGTCCCAGCACACCCGGCAGCGGGTGGCCAGTGCCGCGGCCGAACTCGGGTACGTCGCCTCGCCCAGCGCCTCCCGGCTGGCCGGCGGGCGGACCGGCTCGGTCGGGCTGGTGGTACCGCGGATCACCCGCTGGTTCTTCGCCACCGTGGTCGAGGCGGCCGAGCGCGCGCTGCACGCCGGCGGCCTGGACACCCTGCTGTACAACCTCGGCGGGCGGGAGACCGCCCGGGCCAACCTGTTCCACACCCAGGCGCTGCACAAGCGGGTCGACGCGGTGATGCTCGTGGCCACCCCGCTGTCCAGTGCCGACGCCGCGGCGCTGAGCCGGCTGCGGGTACCGGGGGTGACGGTCAGCTCCGGCGGCCCGGTCCGGGGCTGGCCGTCCATCCGCATCGACGACGTGGCCGCCGCCCGTACCGCCACCCGGCACCTGACCCGGCTCGGGCACCGGCGCATCGCCCATATTTCTGGCGACCCGGCCGACGAACTGGCCTTCACCACGCACGTGGAGCGCCGCCAGGGCTACCACGAGGCGCTGCGGGAGGAGGGGCTGGTACCCGACCCGGCGCTGGACATCGAGGCCGAGTTCACCGTCGCCGGCGGCGAGCTGGCAACCCGGGAACTGCTGCGCCGGGGTACCCCGCCCACGGCCATCTTCGCCGCCTGCGACGAGATGGCGATGGGCGCCATGCGGGCGCTGCGCGAGGCGCGGCTGCGGGTACCCGAGGACGTGAGCGTGATCGGCATCGACGACCACGACCTGGCCGCCGCGCTGGGGCTGACCACGGTCGCCCAGCCCGCGGCCGAGCAGGGCCGGCTGGCCGCGCTGCGGCTGCTGACCCCGACCCGGGGCGGCCAGCTGCGCGAAGCCGACGTGGTGCTGCTGCCGACCCGGCTGATGATCCGGGAGTCGACCGCGCCGCCACGCGGCTGAACACCCGGCCGGGGGAGGACCTCCGGCCCTGCCGGCCGCGGGCCGGCCCGCGCAGGGTGGTCAGCAGCCCACGAACGGATGCGACCGTGACCACGAGACCCGCCGGTAAGTCCCTGCCCGCCCGCAAGTCCCTTCCGGTCCGCAAGTCCACTGTGGACTTCGCGGCCCGACCGATGCTCGTCTTCTGGGAGACCACCGGCGCGTGCATGCTGGCCTGCCGGCACTGCCGGGCCAGCGCCACCCCGGTACCGCCGCCGGGGCAGCTCAGCCACGACGAGGGGATCGACCTGATCGACCAGGTGGCCGGCTTCGGCCGCCCGTACCCGATCCTGGTCCTCACCGGCGGCGACTGCCTGCTGCGGCCGGACCTGTTCGACCTGGTCGGGTACGCGGTGGCGCGCGGGGTACCGGTGTGCCTGTCCCCGTCGGTGACCCCGCTGCTGACGCCGGCGACCATCGAGCGGATCGCCGCCAGCGGGGTCAGGGCCGTGTCGATCAGCCTGGACGGCGCGCAGCCGGCCACCCACGACGGCATCCGCGGCATTCCTGGGCACCACGAGCTGACCCGCGCGGCGATCCGGTCACTGGTCGCGGCCGGCCTGACGGTCCAGGTGAACACGACCGTGATGCGGGCCAACGCGGGCGAGCTGGCCGACGTCGCGGCCGCGGTGGCCGCCGACGGGGTCCGCATGTGGGAGGTCTTCTTCCTGGTCCACACCGGACGCGGTACCGCCGCCGGCGCGCTGGACCCGGACGGGCACGAACAGGTCTGCCACTTCCTGTACGACGCCTCGCACCGGGGCTTCGTCGTGCGTACCGTCGAGGCGCCGTTCTTCCGCCGCGTGGTCGCCGCCCGGCGGGCCGGCGGGCCGGCGCCGGACGGGCCGCTGTACCGGGCGCTGGCCGGCCGGCTGGACCGGTTGCTCGGGCCGGCCACCCGGCCGCCCAGCGCGCATACCGCGGCCACCCGCGACGGCAAGGGAATCCTGTTCGTGGCGCACGACGGTACCGTGTACCCGGCCGGGTTCCTGCCGCTGGCCCTGGGTACCGTGCGCGGCCAGCCGCTGCGCGAGATCTACCGGGACCACCCGCTGCTGCGCGACATCCGCGCGGCCCGCTTCGGCGGCCACTGCGGGCCGTGCCGGTACGCCGATCTGTGCGGCGGTTCCCGGGCCCGGGCCTACGCCGACAGCGGCGATCCGCTTGGCGCCGACCCGGCCTGTGCGTACCGGCCCGAGTTCGCCGCCCGTACGCCGTAGCGGCGGGCCGGTGCGGCCGGTTGGCACAGGCGCTAAGGCCGGTCTGAGATTCCTGGCCGAACCTGGACGGGTCAGTACCGGCAAGTGACGATGTGGGGGATTCTCCGTGCCTGACAGCTTCTTCGGCCTGCCCGTGCACCCGCTGGTGGTACACGCGGCCGTGGTGCTGGTACCGCTGGCCGCGATCGTGGTGGCCGTGTGCGCCGCGGTACCGCGGACCCGGCGCCGGCTGGCGTGGCCGGCGGCGGTGGGGGCGGCCGTGGCGACGCTGGCGGCCGTGGTGGCCGACCAGACCGGCGAGTCGCTGCAGGCACGGGTACCCGACACCACGCTGATCCGGGAACACGCGACGGTGGCCAAGCTGGTGGTGCTGTCGATGGTGGCCACCACCGGCGCGGCGCTGCTGCTGGCGTACGTGGTGTGGTGGCGCGCGGACGCGCCGGTGGCGCCGTGGCTGCGGCTGCCGACCGGGCTGGTCCGCGCCGCGCGGCCCCGGGTACTGGCCGGTGTGGTGCACCAGGCGTGGCTGCTGCCGGCGGTGGTGGCGCTGGCACTGGTCATGTCGGCCGGTGCGGTGGTGTCCACGGCGGTGGTGGGGCACCTGGGTGCGAAGGCGGTCTGGTCGGGCGTGTCGAAGGATCCGCTGCCGGGCGCGCGCCGGCGCTAACCCGCGGGCGTGCCGTCGCTTGTGTCGGTGTCGCCGTTCCCGGTGCCGTCGTCGCCGTTCGGGTAGGCCGGCAGCGCGATGGTGAACGTGGCGCCCTGGCCCGGGCTGCCGTGCGCGGTCACGGTACCGCCGTGCGCGTCCACCGCCTCCTGGACCAGCGCCAGCCCCAGCCCGTACCGGCGGCCCTCGCCGTGCCGGCCGCGGGCGAAGCGCTCGAACAGCCGCGACGCGTCACCCGGCGCCAGCCCCACCCCGTCGTCCTGCACCGCGCAGGTGACCGTGGCGGCGTCCGGGTCGGCGTGCAGCACCACGGTGATCCGGCCGCCGGCCGCGGTGTGGCCCAACGCGTTGTCCAGCAACGAGGCCAGCACCCGGCGCAGCGTGGTCGCGGTACCCCGGACCAGGTACGCGGTCTGCGGCTGCACCCGTACCGCAAGCGTCACCCCCGTGGCCCGGGCCCGGGGCAGCTCCGCCGCCACCGCCTCGTCGGCGATCGCGTGCAGGTCCACCGGACCGAACCGGGCCGGCTCCCGGCGTAGCTGCGCGGCCAGCAGCAGTTCCTGCACCAGTTCGCTCATGTGCCGGGTACCGCGCACGAGCTGGTCGGCGTCGGCGGCCAGCCGGTCCGGGTCGGCCGCGGCGGACAGTTCCCGGCGCAGCAACTGGGCCCGCAGGTGCAGTTGGGCCAGCGGGGTCCGCAGTTCGTGGCTGGCGTCGGCGATGAACCGTTGCTGCCGCGCGATCGCCTGGCCCAGCGGTACCACCGCGCGGCGCGCCACCACCGTGCCCACCGCGGCCGACACCAGCAGCCCGGCCGCGCCCGCGCCGGCCAGCCCGAGGTACAGCCGGTGCCGTTCCCGGTCGCGTCCGGTCTCGTCCAGCGCGGCCTGTACCACCGTGTCCCCGCGCCGCTCGGTGCGCACCAGGAACTCCCGCCCCCCGCGTACCACGTCGGTGTCCCGGGTCGGGCCGCCGGCCGCGACCTGGGCCAGGCCGGCCGGATCCAGTGGCTCGTCCGGCGCGTCCGGGCTCGCCCGCAGCGTTCCGCCGACCAGTTCGTGGATCCAGATGCCCGGCGGCGGGCTGGTCAGCGCGTCGCGGTCGGCGGTGGCCTGGCCGAGCAGCCGCCGCTCGTCGGCGTGGCCGGTGTACAGCACCACGCCGATCGCCAGCGCCTCCAGCGCGAACACGGCCAGCGCGAACGCGAGCGCGGTGCGCAGGGCGATGCGCCGCCAGGTGCGCTCCAGCAGCCGGCGCTCCACAGCGGACAGTTCGGTACCGGAGCCGGTCACAGCGAGCCGGCCCGGTACCCGACGCCGCGCACGGTACGGATGACGCCGGTACCGAGTTTGCGGCGCAGGTAGTGCACGTAGGTGTCGACGATGGACGGTGACTCGGCCGCCTCGAACACCCGCTCGCGCAGCTCGTCGCGGCCGAACACGCGCCCCGGGCGCATCGCCAGTACCCGCAGCAACGCGGCTTCGCGGCCGGACAGCTCCACCTCGGTACCGTCGTGGCGCCGGGCCACCCGGGCGGCCAGATCCAGCACGCCCGCGCCGATCGCCAACACCTCCGCGGCGCTCTCGTGCCGGCGGCGCAACGCGCGCAGCCGGGCCAGCAACTCGTCGACCTCGAACGGTTTGGTGAGGTAGTCCTCGGCGCCGGCGTCGAGTCCGGCGACCCGGTCGGCCAGCGCGCCGTACGCGGTGAGGATCAGCACCGGGGTGCGTACGCCGCGCCGGCGCAGCCGTACGGTCAGGTCCAGCCCGTCGATGCCGGGCAGGCCGCGGTCGATGACGAACACGTCGTACCCGCGGGTGAGCGCCAGGTGCAGTCCGCGTTGCCCGTCGCCGGCCAGGTCCACCCGGTACCCGGCGTCGGACAGCAGGCGGGTCAGCAACTCCCCGAGTTCGCGGTCGTCCTCGACCACCAGGATCCGGGGCGCGGCCGGGTCGGCGTTGCCGGTCTCTGTCACCCGTCCACCTTCTCAGGCACCGCGCGGTCGGCCGGGTGCGGGTACCGCGTTGCCCGAACGGGTGGCCCCGCGTGTCGCGTCGCGGAAAAAACTTGTCCGGCCGGCGGCTGCCAGCAGTACCACGACACTGCCGTATCAGCGCAGGGAAATGCTTGCGTGATAAGCGTTTCCGCCGGCACCTGCGGGAACGGTCCACACCGTGCGGTGCCGGTAGGACCGTGCGTCTACTGTGGAGCGCCGCAGGCTTTTCCCGCGAATCGGTGGCGTACAGGAGAATTGCGGTGCACAGTGATGGCATGAGTGACAGCGGGCAGGGCGCCGGGTACGTGTGGTACCCGACGCACGACCGCGGCGGATCCGCACGCACCGCCCGTACCCGGGAGCACCGGTCCGGCCCGTACCGCAACGCCGCGGCGGCGGGACAGGCCGGCGGTACCCGGGCGCGGTACGGCGCGCAGCCGCACGTGGAGGATGTCCGCTGGACAGGCGAGAGGCCGTGACCCGGAGCGTGAAGCAGACGCAGCCACCCGCGCCCGATGCGCGGTACGGCCAGGGCCACGGCCGACACTCACAAACATCCCGCGAGGAGGGAATCATGGCCGTAGCGAAGCAGGCCACGACCAAACCGGCCGCCAAGCGCGCGGCTGCCAGCAAGAGCGTCCCGGCCGCCGGTACCACCCGTACCAGCACCGCGCGTACCACGACGGCGAAGGCGACCACGACCCGTACGGCGAAGGCGGCTCCGGCCGGCCGGGCTTCGGCGGCGACGAAGGCGCCGGCGACCAAGACGGCCAGCGCGCGCGCGACGGTCAAGAAGGCGGCCGCCCCCGCGAAGGCGACCGTGACGAAGACCACGGCCAAGACCACGGCCAAGACCACCGCCGCCCGGACCGCGACGAAGGCGGCCGCCACGAAGGCGACCGCGAAGAAGACGGCGACCCCGGCGAAGACGACCGCCGCGGCCAAGACCACCGCCGCCAAGAAGACCACCACCCGGGCGGCGGCGGCCAAGACGGCCCCGGCGACCAAGCGGAGCACCGCGACCAAGACCGCCACCACGCGCGCCGCGTCGACCCGGGCGACGACCGCCAAGTCGACAACCGCGAAGTCGACCACGGCCAAGGCCGCGCCGAAGGCGACCACGGCCCGCAAGACCGCGACCAAGGCGACCGCGGTGAAGAAGGCGGCACCGGCCCGCAAGACGGCCAGCCGGTCGGCCGCGCGCTGACCGACGGGCCGCCGCGACCGCGGTGCGGGGCGCTGGTATGACTGACGCATGCCGATCAGACGTGTACTGGCGCCCCGCATCGACTTCAGCGCCCTGCGCCGCGACCTGGACCTGCCCGGGGAGTACCCGGCCGCCGCCGCGGCACAGGCCCACCAGGCGGCCACCGGCGGCCCGGCGCCGTACGACCGCGAGGACCTGACCGACCTCGCGTTCGTCACTATCGACCCGCCGTCCTCAATG
>Ga0209069_10000883_pt1 | contig 14635 bp, 13 predicted proteins | sample Str013_2_FD_187202 | JGI IMG/M metagenome (GOLD analysis project Ga0209069, IMG submission 187202) | Freshwater sediment microbial communities in response to fracking from Pennsylvania, USA - Straight Creek_MetaG_SC_2013 (SPAdes) (version 2) | ecosystem: Environmental > Aquatic > Freshwater >...
TTCCATTACAACCGTCCACGTGGATTTTACCCACGGTTGCGATTGGCAACCACACTGTGCTTCTGTCGTAGTACCGAGTTGTGGAGGTGTATTTAGGCCCATAAAATTTTTATTTTAAAAGATCAGCCTTTTTTTTTCTTATAAGAACCTCTTTTTTTAATAGTCGGTTCGGGTACTAAGTTAACAATATCTTCAATACTCATAAACCTTTTAGTCAACTCTGCTGCCATTGCGGGAGTAGTGCGCAAAGTTTTGTGTTGTTTTACAAAGTTGTAATAAACAATGTGTAGAGCAATTGCGTAACCGTGGTTTTCAATCTTCTTGCTGAAACCATTGGTTAACAGTGTGAATCTGCGTATGTACATTCTCATGGTCAAATTTTGACGTTCACGTATCTGGTAGAAATATGCTGGGTCTGAATCGCCTGAAATAGTTTGCTTCTTACAACCTACCATTCGTATGGTGGCGAAGTTGGCAAATTGACAAATCGCCTAAGACTCAATACAGACAAGGGTTTTCGTGATTTTGTCACTTTGCCAGTTTTGCCATCTCACAATTCTTTTTTCCAACCAAACATTAATAGTTTATACACATGAAAAGTTTACTTCCACATACATTACCAGAAATCCAGATTTCTTACCAGCCCAAAGTGGCTGCCATTCACAGGCCAAAGATTACCTGTGCAGAAGATGCCTACAGGTATTTCCTGGAGGCTTTTAACCCAAATGAGCTGAATATACGGGAGGAAGCAGCAGTACTATTCCTCAACAGAGCCAACCGCATCATTGGCCTCTATAGGCTCTCCACAGGAGGCATTACAGGTACAATAATGGACATCCGGCTGATACTGGGCATTGCACTAAAAAGCCTTGCCTGTGGCCTTATAATAGCTCATACACATCCTTCAGGGGAATTGAAGCCTTCAAAAATGATTTAGCCCTGACACTTAAATTGAAGGAGGCTGCAAATCTAATGGAGATAAAGGTTCTTGACCACTTGATTATATCTTCCGAAACTTACTTCAGCTTTGCAGACAATTCGCTGCTTTGACAACCAAAAGATATTTTTGACCCAGAAAAATATGAATTATTTTCAATACAGTTTTCTTAGCTTTTGCCTTAAATCTTTATACAATTCAACTCAAGCCATGAATGATATAGTTAAAGAAAATCAAAAGACTGAAGGAGTTGTAAATGTTTGGGATATAATTCGTTCAGGAGATCCATCCATTCTTGGATTTTCAACGGAAATTAGTGTTAATATCCAAGAAACAATTTCCTTCAAAATTTCCTGTGGTTTTGCACAATGTAATCTCGGCATATATCGCCTAGGTTATTACAATGGTTTAGGAGCAAGAAAGATAAGCGGTACAAATACTTTAAATAGAAATCTTAATCAACCGGAATGTGCCTACGACTCATTAACCGGGTTAGTGGATTGTGGAAACTGGAATGTATCTTACAATTGGGTAGTTCCTGATAATGCAGTTTCGGGTGTCTATTTCGCTCATTTAACAAATCTTGATAATGGTGCGACCAACCAAATACTATTTATTGTAAGGAATGATGATAGTAACTCAGATCTTCTGTTTCAAACTTCAGATTCAACATGGCATGCCTATAATAGTTATAGGGGATTTTCACTTTATCCTAAATGGGATCCAAAAGTTGTTCAGTTTTGCCAACAAGCTGCTAAGGTTAGTTATAACAGACCTTTAGTTATAACTCAAATATCTGAAGAAAGTGATTGGTTCTTTAATGCCGAATATCCAATGTTAAGATGGGTGGAGCGAAACGGTTACGATGTTACTTATACTACCTGCGTTGATTCTGCTTTTAGAGGGGGTAAAATACTTCAACACAAAGTCTTTCTTTCAGTAGGTCACGATGAATACTGGTCAAAAGAGCAGAGAGATAATGTAAAAAGAGCCAGAGATAATGGTATACATCTTGCATTTTTTAGTGGCAATGAAATTTACTGGAAAACCCGGTGGGAGGATAGTTTATTAAATGAAATGCGAATTCATGGCACCTTAGTCTGTTACAAAGAAGGGAATAAAAAGAAAGAAGGTGGCGAAGAAGGGGAAGATGGAAATAATATCAGGCAATCAAAGAGTGACCCAAAAACTGAAGAGTGGACCGGATTATGGAGAAGAGGCGGATGTTACGATGCTGGAAAACCAGAAAATGCATTGTCCGGGCAAATCAGCTTTACACAATCAGGTAAAAGTGGGACTGCAATTGAAGTACCTTTTGATTGCAAAGATTATCGATTCTGGAGAAATACGGAAATAGAAAAACTAAAACCGGATGACAAACCACTTCAATTGATGAAAGGGACACTTGACTATGAATGGGATTGGGAACAAGAAGAATTTTGTAAAGACTATCCTAAGAATCGAATAAAGCTCTCAGCCATAACCATCAATGGTAAGACACATCATCTCTCAATTTATCGGCACAAAAGTGGAGCATTGGTATTTGGTGCAGGAACAGTTCAGTGGTCTTGGGGACTTGATGCAAATCATATTCCTTCACAAAACCCAGCTGGGGATATTGGCCTACCACCGGACAGAAATATGCAACAGGCAACAGTAAATTTATTTGCCGACATGGGCGTTAAGCCTGGAAAATTGCAAGACGATCTTATACCAGCAGAAAAAGAAGATTGGATATAGAATTGAGTTCGGCAAATATCAAAACCGCTAAAACTTAAGTTTTCAATTTTGCAAAAAAAACAGCCTGTGTTTTCATTGATACTTTAGATGATCTACAATTCTTTACGATATATCCTCTGTTCCCTAACACAAGCAAAAACTCGGTGAATTAGCTTATTCTTGATGGCATTCATAATTGTCCAGCCATGCTTTCCTTCAGCCTTTTTCTGCTCGAGATTCACCGTAACAAATAGAACACTTTGTTTTGAAGGCATAAATAAAGAAATTATATAAATTTGATAATCAACGCTGTCGGATATACGGACGTTCTATAGAGTAAAGTTCTGGGAGGTTGCAGGGCGTGCTTTCGTAAAGAGAGAATCCCTGGTTAATCATTTTATGTTAGCTTGACCTAAATGGACTAATAAATTACCCTGTGATTATAAATTCCCTTAAAAAGACTAAATTACTACTACAAAATTATCTGCTATGAAGAAGGTTCTATTCTTCTTACTGATAGCCTGCTCTGTGTGCAGGCTCGAGGCCCAGTTACTGAAAAAGATAATTGATAAAACCAAACAAAAGACGGAGGATAAGGTATCAGAAAAAATCTCTGAAAAGGCTTCCAACGCTGCTACAAAGCCAATAGACAGTTTGGGGAAAACTAATAAGAACACGAATAATAATACTGGCGAAAGCAATAATCAACACCAGGGAAAAAACCCTGAGAATAGTAAAGGTGCTGCGCCAAATGAATCAGTGGACAAACCTGGTACCGGCTCCCTGGTTGCTTATTCCAAATTTGATTTTATTCCTGGTGACAAGATACTTGTCTCTGAAGATTTTTCCCAGGATGCCATCGGCGATTATCCTGCGAGATGGAATACCAATTCTTCCGGGGAGACCGTTACCGTAGATGGTCAGACAGGACATTGGCTGATGATTCGTAAAAGGGGTCGGTTTATTCCGGAATATATAAACAATCTTCCCGACAACTTTACCTTTCAATTCGACTTGCTTTGTAATGAAAAATTCAATTTTTATTCGGACCGGCTTCAACTATACTTCCTAACCGGAAAAAATGGTAAAGAAGCGCTGGAAAATAGTTTCATACCCATGGATAAGCGATCCGGTATTAAACTCGGTATTCATCCTGCCAACGCAGGATCTACCGGTGGCATGGCAGCTATTCAAAGTTTTGCAGAGGGCGATGTAGTGATAAACAATGAAGTGAATACCACCCAGTTTAACAGCAATAATGGAAAAACAAAAGTGAAGGTCTCTGTGTGGCGTCAAAAACAAAGAGTCAGGGTTTATTTAAATGAAGAGAAAGTATTTGATCTTCCACGTGCTTTTGCCGCAGATAAAACTTACTCTACCATGTTGTTCGAATTATGGGGTGATATGAATAACGACGCGGACCGCTATCTCATCAATAATATCAAATTAGCTGTTGGCGCGCCCGATACACGTAATAAATTAATCACAGAAGGAAAATTTGTAACAAGGGGAATATTATTTGATGTAAACAGCGATAAGATAAAGCCTGAATCTTACGGTGTCCTGAAGGATATTTCCAATGTGCTGAATGAAAATCCTGGCGTAAAGGTCTTGATTGTTGGGCATACCGATGCTGATGGAAATGATGCCGACAACCTGGCACTTTCCAAACGCAGGGCGGAATCCGTTAAATCATTTTTGGTGAGTGAGTTTAAGATTGAGGCGTCCAGGATTCAAACGGATGGTAAAGGTGAATCACAACCGGTTGATAAGAATGATACACCGGAAGGGAAAGCCAATAACAGGCGTGTTGAGTTTATAAAACAATAGGATATCCTTGCGAAATGTATGACCCAATCCCCTGCACCATCCACGAACTTTCTTTAACCCGGTATTCAGATATTAGGACACTCCATCGCTTAAAGTCCCCGGAGGTCGCACCGTAAAGATTTAGTTACCCAATTTACTTGTTCGCTCTGACTGGCCAGTTATATGAAATACTTCCAAATCCCGCTAACGTTCTATACATTTAGGTACCTCAAAAAGCACCTGATGAAAATAGTTAGCCTTATAATACTGCTTATCGGAGCGCATTTTCATTTATCAGCACAAGAAAAGTATTTCGAAGGAACCATTGTCTACAATGTAAGACTAGAGGCTATAAAAAATAGCATTGATGAAAGCATTTACAAACTTTTATTGGCTGGTAACGGCAACAAACTGACCGTACAAATCAAAGACGGCAATTACAGGCAGTCACTTGGAATAATGGAAGCATATTATATTCACCAGGCAAAAAGGATCTATTATAAATTCAAAAACATTGATACCTTATATTATCGCGATTACAATTCCGACACCAATAGGGTAATAAATATCGTCAAATCAGATTCTCTGGCTTCCATAAATAAATATCCATGCAGATCCATCCTGCTCGAGAGAAATAATTTCAGTTCTCTCTTTTACTATACCAATGATTTGTACCTCAACCCGAAATATGATGAGGATAATACAATTGACAATATAAATGTTCTATCAAGGGAAACAAAAGGTGCGGTTTGGCTATACAGCAGGCTTGAAATCGGGGGAGTGAGGTTAATAGACAGTTGTATAAAAATAGAACAAACCCCGATTGATATACATGAATTTGACCTTCCATCTCTGCCGCAAAGTAATTTCCTCAAGGCCTCTTTGGTGATGCCGGCAAGGTTCCCGGGAAATGAAAAAACCTGGCTAAATTATTTGATGAACAACCTGAATACATCATTAGCCACCAAATACGTTAATTTACCGAGGAGACAGGACACGGCTTCAGAAAAAGTATTGGTTAAATTTGATGTCATGGAAAATGGCACTCTTTCAAATATCGAGGTGAAGAATAAATCAGAAGTACATGCAAAATTAGCAGAAGAAGCTGTTCGGGTGATTAGGCAATCTTTGAGATGGGCGCCTGCAACAATTTATGGAGTAAAAATTAAATCCACAATTATTCAGCCTGTTGTTTTTGTTGTGAAGCGATAGTACACTTTCGTTTGCAGCGAAAATGAAAATATCCGCTGCAACGTCCACGAGCTTTCTATAACCCAGTGTTCGAATATCCGGAAGTTCTAGTGTGTAAAGTCCTCGGAGATTGCCCAATTTTATAGTTTTCGACCCTATTTTAGGGCTACTGTAGTAAGAGCTTTCCAGCTTTTGGGGTAAACAATGGGCAAACATTTCCTTCTCTCTATTGCTTTTTGTTGCTTCCTATTACTTTGTTGCTTTTAATTAAAGACAGGGTGGTAAAGCATTTGAAGGAAATAAGAGGAATTTTTTGGAAAACTTTCGAGTCCCTGCGGAGTCACCAAAAAATATCAGCCACGCAATTGCGTGGTTTTTTTATGCCCCAACCGCAACCCAACAAAACAATGACTTTTACCCTTCTTTGAACCTTCAGGTGCGTTCTAGGTGCGTTGATCAACGCACCTAGAACGCACCTGAAGCAGTTTTGCTATTCCAAAGTATCAAAATTGGTATGGCCAAAGATTAGAGGATATCCTTATTTTTTATGACTGAAAAGAATCCAGGATTAATATTGTTGATGACAAACAGCAGCAGGAACCCGGACCAATGATGTAACATGAAAACTTCACTGAAAGGTTTGATTCACAATACTTTTGCACAATTGTTTAAATTTGCTTTTCAGCGTACAACACATATTTACTTATTTTTACCCTTTAGTAAAACAGCAAGATGGCAGAAAAAATAGTCGAATTAAGGCATGTCAATATCTACCAGGGCAATTCCATGGTGTTGCAGGAAGTGAACATTTCGGTAAACAAGGGAGAATTTGTATACCTGGTAGGTAAAACCGGAACCGGTAAATCGAGCCTGCTGAAAACCTTATACGGCGACCTTACACTTGTCGAAGGAGAAGGTACCGTGGCGGGTTTTAACCTGAAAGAGATGGACTGGAAAAAAGTGCCCTTTCTTCGCCGCAACCTGGGCGTAGTGTTCCAGGATTTTCAATTGCTGACCGACAGGGACGTAAACAATAACCTCAAATTCGTTTTAAAATCTACGGGCTGGAAAGATGAGAAACTGATGGATGAAAAAATTGCCGATGTACTGGATAAAGTGGGACTGAAAACTAAGGGCTTTAAATTTCCCTATGAAATGAGTGGTGGCGAACAACAACGCGTTGACATTGCCCGCGCACTGCTGAATTCCCCCAAACTGATACTGGCCGATGAGCCCACCGGTAACCTTGACCCGGAAACCTCCGACGAAATCATGCAATTGCTTTTCCAGATTTGCAAGGATTATGGTTCAGCTATTATAATGGCCACCCACGATTATATGGTGATCAATAAATTTCCTGCAAGAACCATTAAAACAGAAAGGGGAAGGGTAGAAGACAACGCTACCATATCAATGCTGTAAGTTTTTTAGCATTAAGTGTATTATTAAAAGTGCTGCCCAGGATTTTTTCCCGCAATTTCTTTTCCTCAGGCGTAAATGGCTGGTGGTACAACTGTATGACTATTTCCTTCAATGCATTTGCATTGGTTCCAATATGACAGGCAGATTCCAAACCTGTATGTTCAACCGCTGCATCGTTTACCACACAATGTCTTCCGTTAAACAATGCATTGAGCAATTTTAATTTTATACCTGTTTCATTAAAGGAAGGCAAAATATTTACCTGCGCCTTGGCAATCAAATCACGCATTTCATCTTCTGCCGGATTCCCCACCAGGCAGGTATGGGTTTGTTCATGCGCTGCTTTTTCCAGTTTAGCAGAGGGATTCTTACCTGCCACTACAAAGGGTACTTTCAAATCATTGAATACATTTTCCAGCAACCAGATAGCTGCTTTTTCATTTTCCGCTACCGACAGGTTTCCATGATACAAACAATACATGCCAACGCCTTCCAGTGAATTGACCGTTTCCCAGGGCACGAATACCGGTATATAACTGATTTGCTTTGCCTGAAAAACATCCTGGTAAGTCATTACATCTTTTGGTGATACGGCTACAATGGGCAATTTATTGGCCAATGCTTTTTCATAATGCTTCAGCATCCGGCTTTCGTTGTAGTAATAGGCTTTTTTGATCAGCGAATTGCAATGCCGGTACAACTGGTAATAATATTCATATTCCACATTGTGCAGGCGAAGGATCATTTTCCTGTTTTTAAATTCCCCGCAGTTTACAATATAGGAGCAATGAATGCCCTCCAGTAAAATCGGGTAATCGTCTTTCAGTAAATTATCCGATAAATCTTTGGCTGACCTCGAACAAACGATATAAGGGAGATGCGTTGAAAATCCTTTATGGCCCTCATTGCGCGGATAGTAATATACTTCTTCGCAATGTCGGTTCAGTTCTGGTTGTCTTCCCCTGCCATAATCAAAACAATGCAGGAGTATCCTTACGCCTTCGTCTTTCAATGCTTTCAGTTTGCAGAACAAATCAAAAACGCCACCATAGTTGAGGGGGTAGGGCACATCATGACAAACAATATGTAAGTATTTCTCCACGATTTGTTTTCTATGATAAATTTTTATAGAAAGCGATTAAAGTTTTTTCTTCTTCCTGCCAGTTCAAATGTTGCCTGGCGCTGCTGCAATTGGCAGCCAGTCTTTTATATAACTGTTCATCAGATAATAAATTGTTTAGCCCTGAAGCTATCGTAATCGTATCAACATCCTGTATTAGAACAGCTGTTTCGTACAAATTGTTTATGGCATGATAAGCCGGGTAATCCACGCAAAGCTGTGGCGTGCCTGCTTGGATATAATCAAAATATTTATTGGCCAGCGAATAATAATTGCTTTTACCATCTTTTTCGAATAAGGTTACCCCAATCGCCGCGCGTTGGGTAATGGACTTTAATTCGGCAGGAACTGTGTTCCCTTTGAAAACAACCTTGTCTTCCAACTGGTATTGTTTTACCAGTTCTTTTGCCTGCTGCATAAAATTGCCATCACCACATATAATCAGGGGTGCGTTTACCTGTTTCATGGCAGGGATCAGTGTCTCAAAACAACGCCCTTCGTTCACCGCACCCTGGTAAAGAATAAATGATTCTTTCGCTATACTGTTATCATTAGGTTGTAACAATGCTGTATTCCTTATTACTGTATAATCTACTCCATACATGGATTTGAATTCATCAGCGATCAATTGGTTGACCGTATAACCATAGTTGAAACGCGGAACAGCATATTTTTCTATTCTTTTCCAGAAACGATATACAGCGGGCCGGCTCACTACTTCTTTCATTTCGCAAAACAGTTCATGGGCATCATAAATACGCTGGCAGCCTTTTATTTTTGAAACCAGCAAACAGGGTAAGATGCTATCGAGGTCGATGGCACAGATAATGTTGGTTCGTTTAAACAGGAGGTAGAAAAACAGCTGTATATTAAAACAGGCATAAAACAATTTCCCGGAGGAAAAGGGTGTCAACAGCCTTATTTGCCGAAAAGGCTGATCGGCCAGTGGGATTGAATCCTTTCTTTTTCTTCCCAGCAACCAAACATCATATCCTGCCCGGGACAGGGAGCTGCAGATACGATTCATCCGCTGATCGAATGAAAGATCGTTGGTGACAGTAAATGTGATTCTTTTGTTCATACTACATTCCTTAAACCCTGGGTTTTATTGGTTTTGTACCGAATCCTGTCAGGAACGGCCCGAAACTGCCTGTTTAACCGATGAAAAGGCCTTAATTTCCCTTCCATCAGGCCGCCAAAGTCCCAAAAAAACTCCAGTTTACAAGGTAATTTTTGAAATATTTATCTACCTTTGCCGCCGATTAAATAAGATGTAAATTTTAGGATGCCTTTTTAAAAAAATCAAAGATGCCTTACTTAACAAAAGAAAAGAAAGCTAAATTTTTCGCTGATTTCGGTGGAACTGCCGCCAACACTGGTTCTATTGAAGGCCAGGTTGCAATTCTGACAGAAAGGATTGCACAGATTTCGAAACACCTTCAGGACAACAAAAAAGATTTCTCCACTAACCGCGGATTGATGCAACTGGTTGGTAAAAGAAAGCGTTTGCTTACTTACCTCAGCAAGCACAACCTCCAGGGTTATCGCGAATTGATTGGAAAACTCGGACTTAGAAAATAAGCAATATATTCTTAATGATTATTCCCAATCCTGCTAACGGTTGGGAATAATTGTATTTAGAAGTTTTGCTAAGGTCATTCATCACAGAAATGAGGTTACGGTTTACACCCCTTCCTACCTATACCCGTAATACGTAATGCTTGTTTCCAAATTCAAAATAGTATGTTATCACAACCCGTTCAATCTAAATTTACCATAAGTGATGGCCGCGAGGTTATCATTGAAACCGGCAAACTGGCACGCCAGGCCGATGGTGCCGTTACAGTGCGCCAGGGAAATTGTATTATTCTCGCTACTGTTGTTGCCAATAAAGAACCCAAGGAAGGACAAAGCTTCTTTCCTTTAACTGTAGACTACCAGGAAAAATTTGCCTCGGCAGGCCGTATTCCCGGTTCCTTCTTTAAAAGAGAAGCAAGGCTGAATGATTATGAAATATTAACCTCCAGGTTGATAGACCGCGCATTGCGTCCTTTGTTTCCGGAAGATTATCTCTGTGATGTACAGGTGCTGGTTTCGCTGATATCCAGCGACCCTGAAGTAATGCCTGATGCGCTGGCTTGTTTGGCTGCATCTGCTGCACTGGCAGTTTCTGATGTACCCATACAGGAAATCATTTCAGAAGTAAGGGTGGCGCGTATTGAAGGGAAATTTGTCGTGAATCCCTACAGGAGTGAACTGGCGAAAGCCGATATGGATTTCCTGATCGCCGCTACTGATAAGAACATCATGATGGTGGAAGGTGAAGCCAAAGAATGTTTAGAAGAAGACCTGGTTAAAGCCATTGAACTGGCACATGATGCTATCCGCGTACAGGTGAAGGCACAGGAAGAATTGAGAAAACTGAAAGGAATTACCGCTAAAAGAGAATATACCAAACCAGTGCACAATGAAGAACTGCGTGCACAGGTGAATGCATTTGCTCAACAGAAAGTGTATGAAATTGCCAAATCGGGCAGTAGCAAACACGAGCGCTCAGATAATTTTGAGAAAGTACAGGAGGAATTGCTGGCACACCTGAAAACATTGCACAATGTAGCAGAAGGTGACAGTCTTCCGGATGATATAAAGAAATGGGCAAAGAACTATTACCACGATTTGCAATATTACGTGGTAAGGGACATGATCTTAAATGATCGTGTTCGTTTGGATGGACGCAGCCTCGACCAGGTTCGTCCACTGGCCATGGAAGTAGATGTATTGCCTTCTCCGCATGGAGCTGCCTTATTTACACGTGGCGAAACACAATCGATCACCACCGTAACACTGGGTACACCGCTTGATTCATTGCTGGTGGAAAGCGCAGCGGTATCTGATTATTCTAAATTTATTTTACATTATAATTTTCCGCCTTTCTCTACCGGTGAAGTAAAAATGATGAGGGGTCCAGGCCGTCGTGAAGTGGGACATGGTAACCTTGCCATGCGTTCGCTGAAACAAATGATGCCGGGAGGAGAATATCCTTATACCGTTCGCGTGGTAAGTGATATCCTCGAATCAAATGGTTCTTCTTCCATGGCAACTGTTTGTGCCGGTTCACTGGCACTGATGGATGCGGGTGTTCCTATTCCAAAACATGTGAGTGGTGTGGCGATGGGTCTTATTACCAAAGAAGGGAAGTTTGCTATCCTTACGGATATCCTTGGTGATGAAGATCACCTGGGTGATATGGACTTTAAAGTAACAGGCACAAAAGAAGGTATTTGCGGTGTGCAAATGGATATAAAAGTGGATGGCCTGAGCATGGATGTAATGCGCCAGGCATTGGCACAGGCACGCAATGGCCGGATGCATATCCTTGAGGCCATGTATGCTACTATTCCTGAAGCAAGAAGTGATGTGAAGCCACATGCACCAAGAATGGTGAAATTATTTATTGATAAAGAATTCATCGGTGCGGTTATCGGACCAGGTGGTAAAATTATACAGGAGATACAGCGCGAGACGAGTACTACTATTAACCTGGAAGAAAAGAATGAAATGGGTGAAGTAAGCATTTTCAGTACCAATAAAGATGGTGTTGAGAGAGCGGTTGCCTGGATCAAAGGAATTGTTGCAGTTCCCCAGGTAGGTGATGTGTACGAAGCGAAAGTGAAATCCATCATGCCTTATGGTGCATTCGTTGAGTTCCTTCCCGGCAAACAGGGATTGCTGCATATTTCTGAAGTAAGCTGGAAGCGTCTTGAAACACTGGAAGGTGTGTTGAATGAAGGTGATACCGTGAAAGTGAAGCTGACTGGTACCGATCCCAAATCTGGGAAGTTTAAATTGTCAAGAAAAATATTGTTGCCAAAACCTGAAGGACAACGTTCAGGTCCGCAGGACTAAGCTCTCTTTTCTAAAATAATACCCTAACCCCGATGTAATTCAATCGGGGTTTTTTTATAAGACCCGAATATGGAAAATGTATATTTCGAAATCAGCATTGCAGTAAAGGAGCAGTCAGTAAAAGACATGCTGATCGCTGAATTATCTGCTGCTGGTTATGAAGGATTTGAAGAAGAAAGGGAGGCCATCAAAGCATTTGTCCCCATGTCGGATTTTGATGAGAAAATACTGGGTGAAATCATTAAACGCTATTCAGTATCATTTGGCAAAACAACCATTGAAAACAGGAACTGGAATGCGGAATGGGAGGCGGGCTTTCAGCCGGTGAGGGTGAATGATTATTGCGTTATCAGGGCCGATTTTCATCCTGCAGCAGATGGTATCAAACACGATATTATTATAACCCCGAAGATGAGTTTTGGTACCGGGCACCATGCCACTACCTACCTGGTGATTGAGGCCATGTCGGCATTAACTTTTACTGGAAAGCAGGTTTTTGATTATGGAACCGGAACGGGTATATTGGCCATAATTGCCGAAAAAGAAGGGGCCAAAAAAGTGGTGGCAACCGACAATGATGAATGGAGCATTGCCAATGCTACGGAGAATTTTAATAGAAATAATTGTCGTAATATATTGCTTATCAATACAGAAGAAATCCCGGGAACTGATAAATACGATATAATCCTGGCCAATATCAACAGGAATGTACTGCTCCAATCCATGGCTTGCTTGCAACAACATCTTTCACCAGAAGGCGTTTTAATAATGAGTGGTTTGCTGGCAGATGATGCCGGGATCATTGAAAAGGAAGCGAAAAAAAACCGGTTGGTTTTGACAGGACAAAGGGAGCTGAATGGATGGATTTGTATGCGAATGGGGCATGAATAAATGGAATGAACTTTTTTGGTGGTTTTTAGCTATTTTCGTTATTCCACTTCAACCAATATTTGAATGAAAGAGGTACTGATTATTCTACTGGCTTACCTGATAGGCTCTATACCGACTTCGGTATGGGTGAGCAGGTATTTTTTTGGAATAGACATCAGGGATTACGGCAGTGGAAATGCAGGTGCCACCAATACCTTCCGTGTATTGGGCAAGAAATGGGGCACTTTGGTCATGGTAGTGGATATGCTCAAAGGATTGGCAGCCGTTAAATTAGCCTTATTATTTCCTTATTATATTGATCATGAGATTGCCAGGACCAGTCTTCAAATTGGTCTGGGGCTTTCAGCAGTATTGGGTCATATTTATCCCATCTGGGCAGATTTCAGAGGGGGCAAGGGAGTAGCCACCTTATTTGGTTTGGTATTGGGTATTTCGCCCTGGTCGGCACTTTGTTGCAGTGGTGTATTCTTATTGGTTTTATACCTCACCAGGTTTGTTTCTCTCAGTTCTATATTGGCCAGCCTGGCATTTCCTATTTTCATATTGGTAATTTTCAATGTAGACAACCAGGCATACCGAGTATTTGCGGTTGGGGTTGCATTGCTGGTAATTCTTACGCACCAGAAAAATATCAGCCGGTTACTGAAGGGGAGTGAAAGCAAAGTACCTATTCTCAAATACCGCGACCGGCGTCGGCAACGGCGTCATGGGATACGGGCATAAAATATAAATATTTAATAGAAATTATTTTAGCAATAAAGACTGGTGCAACCGGTCTTTTATTTTTTACATCTCCAGAATTGGTATAACAATTGTCTTTTAATTTTGGAAAAAATCGTTCATGAAAAAACTGCTGACTCTATTATTGGTTTCATTCATTGCCTTTGCCTGTACAAGAAACGCGGTTACCGGCCGCAAAACGCTTTCTTTATTGAATGAATCCGAATTACAACAAACGTCGGTGAGTGAATACCAAAGCTTTCTTTCAAAAAATAAAGTGGTATCCAATTCTACCAGCAGGGATGCTGAGATGGTAAGAAGGGTAGGACAGCGACTGGTAAAGGCCATTAATGAATATTACTCGAGTCAAAACGGAATGATGAAAGAGCTGGGAACTTATAAATGGGAATACAACCTGGTAGATTCGAAAGAAGCAAATGCATGGTGTATGCCGGGAGGCAAGATTGTTGTGTATACCGGGTTATTACCTTTTACACAAAATGAGGCTGCGCTGGCAGTGGTTATGGGTCATGAAATAACCCATGCCCTTGCGCACCATGGGAATGAAAGAATGAGTCAGCAGCTAATTGCCCAGGGCCTTGGTGTAGCCGGGGGTGTGCTGACCAGTGGAAACGAAAAGACATCAGCAATTTTTAATAATATTTATGGCCCAACCGCCCAGTTGGGTGTATTGTTGCCGAACTCAAGGAAGCAGGAACTCGAAGCTGATAAATATGGTTTAATTTTTACGGCAATGGCCGGATACAATCCGCAGGAAGCCATCAATCTCTGGACGAGGATGTCGCAATCGGGCGGCCAAAAACCACCTGAGTTTTTGAGTACACACCCATCTGATGAAACAAGAATTGAAAGATTGAAAGAATTAATGCCTGAAGCATTAAAATACTATAAGCCAATGA
>Ga0209069_10000884_pt1 | contig 14634 bp, 13 predicted proteins | sample Str013_2_FD_187202 | JGI IMG/M metagenome (GOLD analysis project Ga0209069, IMG submission 187202) | Freshwater sediment microbial communities in response to fracking from Pennsylvania, USA - Straight Creek_MetaG_SC_2013 (SPAdes) (version 2) | ecosystem: Environmental > Aquatic > Freshwater >...
GTATGATGAAATTGTATTCAGCATTGGGCTTTACCAAAAACGAAATGGAATCGATATCTGTATAAAAAGTAACTTTTTCGTTTTTCACCGAGGTTTTGTACACATCCGGTTTTATTTCAGGAGAAATGGTCCACCAGTTTTTTCTGAATTCACTGCCATTGCGGATGTCAACCGTTTTTGAGCGGGCTTTAATAACAGGAAGTTTGGTTTGGGCGGTGAGTAGCAGGGGGCAGGACAAGAGGGCGAAGAAGATTTTTCTCATGGGCGAATACTTGGTTTAAACGCTCATGAAATTAATGAAATATTTTTTAGATCAGCACATCAGTTATGAAAATATTGGAAATGGCCGGTGCAATATTTTTTGCAGATGCAAAACCATGTTTAACTGCCGCAAATTAAGGGGCCTCAATGATGTGGTACAGACCATGCACAAATTGGTTTCCGGTTTTTAATGTCAGACAATTGTTAATAAAGAAACCAACCCCTGCAGGTTGGCTTCTTTATTATAGTTACAATCAAATCAGGGTCAATACTTAACCTTTAGTTCCACCCGCCTGTTTTTTGCGCGGCCTTTAGTTGTCTTATTGTCGGCCAGTGGCATATCCTGCCCATGTCCGGTTGCGCGGATGCGGCTGTCTGCAATACCCTTGCTGGTAAAATATCCCTTCACCGCATTGGCGCGGTACTGGCTGAGGGCAAGGTTTTTACCGTCCTTCCCGGTATTGTCTGTAAAGCCATCAATGTCCAGTTTCAGATCGGGGTATTGTTTCAAAATATCAGCTACTGCATCAAGCGATTTAAAGGATGGCTTCAATAAGGTTGATTTGCCGGTAGCAAACAAAATATTCTGTGCTGCCACGGCTACTTTGCGGATTGTTTCCTGCTCAATAACGGGGCATCCGCCATTGGAAGCCGGGCCAGCCACAGTGGGGCATTTGTCTTCATCATCGGCTATACCGTCTTTGTCGGCATCGGGCATGGGGCAGCCGTTGTATTTTGGAAGCCCTGCAACGGTTGGGCATTTGTCATCTTTGTCTGCAATGCCGTCGCCGTCAGTATCGGGGCAACCATTAAAAATTTTAGGGCCCGCCTGTGCCGGGCAGGCATCGTCTTTATCGGGTATACCATCGCCATCGGTATCGGCGCAGCCTTTAAATATTTTTAAGCCAGCTTCCATGGGGCAGGCATCTTCTGTATCCGGTATGCCATCGCCATCACTGTCTTTTGGCGGGGCTGCAACTACGGGTGGCGCTGGTGGCAATACTTTGGGCTGTGCCGGTGCTTTGCAAGCTTTCAGCTGGCCAAATTCAATGTTCAGGCGGGTAAACAAATAACGGCCATTGTAACCAAACTGGTTGGCGCCAAACAAGAAGCGTCCACGGTTCGAATTGTCGCGGCCGGATACATAACCACCACTGGTCTTGTTTGTGGCAGATGCTACCGGGTTGGCATATACCGCCGCTGGGTCATTGCGCGGGTCAATATAAACCCTGTCGGGATATACGTCAAATATATTGTTGCCGCCAACAGACCAACTAACGCCGGGGCAGAACCGGTAAGTAAATACCAGGTCGGTTGTTATCTTGGCGCTAAAAGCCTGGTCAGTACCAAATCCTACGTCATTCCAGTAACTGCCGTCTGTTTTGGTTGAATAGGGGTCGGTGGTATTTAAGAAAATACTTTTACCCCACCTTACAGCACGGGCCAGTACGGTAAAGTTTTTCAGGGTATAGGTAAATGTTGCATTGATCTTACTGGCCGGCTGTGCATTTTCTATGCGGCCGCGCTGCTGCCGGTCGAACAGCGCTGTTTTTAAATCATTGGCCGGGTTTGAATTGGCATCGCCGCTGAGATAGGGGTTGTTTTCCGGTTTATCGATGATAGAGTTTGTTTTGATGGGGCCCACCACGCTGTTCTTGTTAAAATTGGCTGAGAGTGAGATACTGGCGTTGGCAGCACCCATCCGGAACCTGTCAGTAATTACTGCGTCAATGCCTTTTGTTTCCGTGTTCACGGCATTCGACCAGAAAGTAACGGAAGATACCGATGGATCAATTGCATAGGCCGGGTTGTTGAAAACTGAATTGGTAAGCAGCGGGTTCGATTTGCTGAAGGCCGATGACAATACAATCCGGTCGTTGATATGAATAAAATAGGCGTCGATGGTATAGGTAATGGCCCTGCCCAGTTTGCCTACAATACCGGCGGTGGCGCTGTACGATTTTTCGGGTTTTAAATCCTGCACGCCAAAGGCATTGCGCACGATGGGATTGTAATTGTTGACCGTAAACGTGTTTTGCGGAAGCCCTCCAACAAACTGGGTGGAGGTATTCTGGAAATAGCGCTGGTGCAGCGATGGTGCACGGAAGCCATTGCTTACAGATCCGCGAACCGATAATGCCGGTGTAATTTCGTAGCGGGCTGTAAACTTGCCGCTGAGGTTGGAATAAGTTTTGTCTTTTTCTGCATATGCTTCATAACGTCCGGCTGCGCCCAGCAGCAATTTGCCGAGGCTCAGTTCAAGGTCTACGTAACCCGCATATACACTGCGGTGTGCATTCAGCGCATCCCTGCTCTGGAAGCCGGGAAACACCTGGGAGCCGGAAGCGGCTACTGCTGTGTTGGCAATGGGGTTATAGTTTACCGTGCCGGGATACGGTGGAATGGGATCTATACTGTATACCCTGCCGCCGTTTACAAAAGAATTGAGTTCGCCGGAATCAATTTTAAAGCGTTCAAAACGGTATTCAGCACCAAAGGCAATATTGAAATAGTCTTTGTTCTGCAGATTGAATTTGCGGCTGAAATCGAGGTTAGTGCTGTTCTGAAAAAAACTGAGCCGGCCTGCATAAAATTCCGTTTGCGGGTGATCGTTAGCAGGCAATGAGGCATTGCCCGTGTTTTTAATGTTATAATCAATGCTATTCTGACCGGTTACATTGCTCAGCTCTGCAGTCCAGTCGCCCCATTTACCATTAATGCCTTCCAGTATAGAGTAATCTTTAATGGTGGGCGCAATTACCGGCAGAAATCCATCATAATAAAACCGCTGGCCATTGGCAATTACGGGTTGCTGGCTCATGGAGTTGGGATTGCGGCTGAACCCGGATGCTTCGCCTTTGCGGTTGCCAATACCGGCCGTTAAATAGACATCAATATTTTTTGAAAGCGGTGCACCGGCATTCACAAAACCAGAAAAATTGGTGGCGGATGAATTGCCCGCTACAATATTGTGCCGGTCATAGTTTCTTTGTTTGGCAATGATGGCATCCTGGTCAATCAGCCAGCGGCGGTAATCAACGGTACTGGCCACGCCGGTTTGGGTAGCCGGAAAAGCGCCGCCGTTGCCGAGATAAACCAATGGAATATTGTCGTTGCCGCTGCGGTTGGTAGCATCCCTGGCCAGCCACTGACCGCTTACATTCAGGTAGCTGCCATTTTTCTTCGCAAATCCGCCGCTGAAATCAATTTGTTTGTTCAGCCCGTCGTTTATTTTTGTGCCGCCATTATAAGGCATGCTGGTAAAATTTTCACCGGCAGTAGCAGAAATATTGAAGCCGGTATAATTCTTTTTCAGTACCACATTGATAACGCCAGCAATGGCATCGGAACCATACTGTGCTGCTGCGCCATCGCGCAATACTTCAATGCGGTCGATGGCGGCAACGGGTATTGCATTTAAATCGGTGCCCACTGAGCCTCTTCCAACCGATCCATTGATATTTACCAGCGCCGTATTGTGGCGGCGTTTACCATTCAGCAAAACCAGGGTCTGGTCGGGTCCCAGGCCACGTAATCCTGCGGGGTCTATATGATCTGTACCGTCTGATATGGTTTGTCTTGCACTCTGAAAAGATGGCGCCGTATAGGTGAGCATTTGCGAAAGGTCGGCCTGCGCAAATGGTTTGATATCTTTTGTACTGATGATATCTACCGGTACCGGGGTGGATATTTTACTGCGGGCATCACGTGAGCGGGAACCGATTACAACTACATTGTTCAGATCGGCAATTTCCCGGATGGTAAAGTTTTGCCCGGTGGTAGTATTGTTGCTAACAGTTACCTGGCTGGTTTGCGGAGATTGGCCCACAAAACTTACAATGATGGTATAAGTGCCGGGTGGAAGTGTAAGGGTGTAATTGCCATTGGCATCGCTGCTGGTGCCCATTTTTTTTCCTTGTACGGTTACTGAAGCACCGGTGAGCGGATTGCCATTGGCGTCTTTGATACTGCCTTTGAGGGTGCCCGTCTGGGCGCTCAGCCAATGGAAACAAAGTGTTAGCAGGATTGCAAGAATGGCGGGGCGCAGTTTACAGAGGTTCTTTCTCATGCTTAGTTTCAGTTTAATGATTATGAATGCACAAGCCATCGAAAAAAATATGGTAAAAAATTTTTTATAATTTTTTACCATATTTTCTCTCAAAATTAGCTCATTTCAGGATAACAAAAAAAAGGCTGCAATCAATAAGTTATGTAATTTCCGTTACAGCCAACTTAAAAAAATATGAATTCTGCCAAAACTTATCTTGTTTGTTGTCTTATTACAATCGTAAGTCATGTAAATGCACAAAAAGCGGTTACTCCTGCAGGTATTAATGCGTTCAGTTACCAGATCCAGAAAAAAGTGACGTGCGGTAATGGCGCAGTAGTTTCGGCACATCCGCTGGCAAGCAAGGCAGGCGTAGCTGTTTTGAAAAAGGGCGGCAATGCCTTTGATGCAGCCATTGCCACGCAGCTGGCGCTGGCCGTTGTGTATCCCGGTGCGGGCAATATTGGTGGTGGTGGTTTTATGATTGCACGATTGCAGGATGGCGAAAACATTGCGCTCGACTATCGGGAGAAAGCACCGGCCGCAGCGGGGCGTGATATGTACCTTGATGCAAGTGGCAACCCGCAAATGAACCTGAGCCAGTTTGGACATTTGGCAAGTGGCGTGCCCGGTACCATTGCCGGTTTGTTTGCTTCTTTGAAATATGCAAAACTGGCTTTTAAAACTCTGATAGCGCCTGCCATTGAACTGGCAGAAAAAGGTTTTGCCATTACTGAAAACGAAGCAAAATCGCTCAATGCTTCAAAAGCGGCTTTTGAAAAATACAATACCATTCGCCCGGTTTTTGTGAAAGATATACTGTGGAAAGCAGGCGACACACTGGTGCAGAAAGATTTGGCGGCAACGCTGAAACGTATCCGTGATTTGGGGCAGAAAGGATTTTATGAAGGTGAAACGGCCCGCCTGATAGTGGAAGAAATGCAGCGTGGCAAGGGGTTGGTAACCTATGAAGATTTAAAAAATTACCAGGCCAAATTCCGTACGGTGCTTACATTTCCGTATAAAGGATTTACCATTGTTACGATGCCCTTGCCCAGCAGCGGGGGCATCATCATCAACCAGGGCATGAAGATGATTGAAGATAAAGACATTGGCAAAATGGGTTTTCAGTCTGTAGCTGCGGTGCATTTAATGGTGGAAGCAGAACGGCGTGCCTATGCAGACCGCGCCGCATTTATGGGCGATGCTGATTTTGTAAAAGTGCCGGTGAAGAAGCTGACCAGTGATGCCTATATTAAAGAGCGCATCAGCGATTTTGACCCCGCCAAAGCCGGCAACAGTATTAGCATAAAAGAAGGCAATATTAACCCCGAGAGCGAAGAAACCACGCACCTGAGTATTATCGACAAATTTGGCAACGCCATTTCTATTACCACTACTTTAAACGGTGGTTATGGCAGTAAAACAGTAACGGGCGGCGCTGGTTTTTTGCTCAACAATGAAATGGATGATTTTAGTGTAAAACCCGGGGTGCCCAATATGTATGGTGCCGTAGGCGCAGAAGCCAACGCCATTGCGCCCAATAAGCGCATGCTCAGCAGTATGACGCCGGCCATTGTTTTAAAAAATAGCAAACCTTATATCGTATTGGGTACGCCCGGCGGAACCACCATACCTACATCGGTTTACCAGACACTGGTAAACATTCTAGAATTTAACCTCAGTACAGAAGATGCCGTATGGAAGCCCAAGTTTCACCACCAGTGGAAGCCCGATGAAATATATGTGGAGAAAGGATTTCCGGAGGCCATTATTGAGCAGCTGAAAACGATGGGTTACAAAGTTTCTGTACGCGAGCAGATTGGCCGTACCGAAGTGATCAAAGTACTGCCCAATAAAAAATTTGAAGCGGTTGCGGATAACCGTGGCAACGATGCCGCAGAAGGTTTTTAAAAAACAACCCGCAGTAAAAAATATTGTATGACCATTGAAGCCACTTTCCTGTCCACGGCCATCAAACGCCTGGCCTACTACAAGCAGCTGGGCGATAATACGTTTGCACAACTGGATGAAGCGGCTTTTCATTATCAACCCAATAAAGCCAGCAACAGCATTGCCATGATTGTTCAGCACCTGAACGGCAATATGCGCAGCCGCTGGACCCATTTCCTTACAGAAGACGGTGAAAAGGAATGGCGCAACCGTGACACAGAATTTGAAATACGTGCTTACAGTAAGGCACAAGTGCTGGACCTTTGGGAAAAGGGCTGGCAATGCATGTTTGATGCATTGAATGCATTGAAGGAGGAAGACCTTTTAAAGACCATTTATATCCGCTCCGAAGCACTTTCAGTGGTGGATGCCATCAACCGCCAGCTGGCACATTATCCGTATCATGTGGGGCAGATAGTGTATTTGGGCAGATGGGTAAAAGACAATCAATGGCAAAGCCTTTCCATACCAAAGGGAGCATCAGATGCTTTCAACCAGCAAATGAAAAATAAGCAGTAAATGCTACAGTTTTGTTTGCAAAAACCGTAGTTAGGGCCTATCTTGGCGAAGTTTATTTTTCCCATCCAACCTCCTCTGCAAATTAGCCGTCTCTTGTTACAAACCCTCAACCTTCAGTATGAAAAGTATTTTTCTTGCAGCATTATTGTGCTTATCTCTTTGTGCAGGCGCACAACTTCATTGGGCTATAAAAGCAGGCGGTCAATTCAATACAGCCAGTTATAAAATGGATGGCGCTAAACTGGATGCCAGTGGCATTGCCGGGTTTAATGCAGGTGTTCTCACCAAAGTTTATTTCGACGATAAAGTTGCTTTTGTAAGCGGGTTTTTGTACAACACCCGGGGCTTTACGGTGACCGATACTGTTGGCAAACCCCGTAAAACATACCACCTGAACTATGCGGAGATTCCAATCTTTTTGCAGGTAGATTTGTCGTCCAAAAAAGGAGCGGGGTTTTACTGCAAAGCAGGTCCTTCACTGGCTATAGGCATCGGTGGAAAACAGCAGTACACCGATATGAATGGGATGCGTGTGCGCAGCAAAGCCATAATGAGCGTCACCGGCAATCATTTCGGGCTTTTTGATGCATCATTGAATGCAATACTGGGCTATTCCATGAACCAAAAATTATTTGCGGAACTTGGCTATGCCTATGGTATTGGCAATATCAACAATGACCCTGCCGGCGCCAATATTAAAACGAGATCGCTTTCGCTGAGTGTTGGTTATTATTTAAGGTAAACTCCGCCGTTTATTTTTTGCAATAAACATCAGAAGCTTCTACCGGGTATTTTTCATCCAGGTTTACGTTGTTGAAACTTTTTTTGCCGCCCCAGGCAAAAATTTTTTCAAAAAAAGGAAGCAGCTTGTTGTTTTTTATTTTGCCCAGGAAATAAACTTCGTGCTCTTTTTCCTTCATGCCCATTTCGTACAATATGGTATCATGTTCTTTTATGCCCAGCGCATTGAAGTATTGTTTCATCCTGAAGTATTCGCACACATTGCCGCTTTCCAGGCTGCCCGCGAAATAAAAAGGCATAAACCAGCCAATGATATAGCAGCTGAACGAAATGGCTTTACCAACAATGTAAAACCTGGCTTCATAGTAGTTTGATACAGGTATTTCGTATTGCTGCATAATGGCAAGCACTTCTTTGCGGTGGTTCCATTCATCCATTTCAATCTGGCGGATAGCCAATTTTTCTGACTTGTCTTTTACGGCGCCCGCATGGCCCTGGTAAGCAAAAGAAGCTGCTTTTTCAGCAGAATAGGCTTTCTGTAGTAAGTCAATTAGCGCAGGGTGAGAAAGTTTCAAGGTGTTTTTTTTAGGGCCGGGTAATACTGATGGCAGGCAAAATTAATCATTGTGCCGTTGCAGAAGCTGCATTTTGCATAAATTTTTCAATGGCAGACTGCACCTGGTTGTTGTTTGCAATATCGGTGAGGTACAAAGCCTCATCTGGTTGACCGGCGCCCGCAAAGACGGTTCCCCGCAAATATATTTTTAAAATGGTTTCTGAACGGGAATGGTTCTTATCTGATTTTGTTATCACCACCCGTGCATTTTGTATGGCTTTCCATGGCACAAAACCAAGCTGCTTTGTCCATACCCCTTTTGGATCAAGTTTTAACTGCGGCGCTCTGTTCAGTATCGCAATGATTCCTTTTATTAGATAGACAAATCCACCCGAAGCAAACACGATTGAGATCATCACACCCATTTTTGTTCTTAGCCATAAAAGAGCCGCCGCCACAATGATGCAAATGCCCAAAACAACCGTTACCCAATTGGCGGGTTTTGAAAAATAATATTCCTGTTCATACTTGTCGGGTGCAGCGGCTTGGGTGTTTTGTGCCGGCTGAATTGCATTAATATTATAATAAGTGCCATCGGGCATCTTCAACCATTTGCTGCTATTGTACTGCCAGATTAAAAATCCGGCGATGGGGGAAAGGATGCAGCCAAAGTACAATTCCAGCAGGCCTGCAAGGCCCTTGTGGTAAGCAAGGTAATCCAGGCCGCAGATCAACAGAACGCCAATGGCTGGCAGTGCATTTACCGCAATTGCATGATTGCGCTGGCGGGCCTTTTTATCTTGTTCATCATTGCTGTATATCATATTAAGGGGTGCTTATTCCGGGATGAACAAGGATGTTCAATCCTGTTTGTATAACACCGCTTTGGCCTTTTTTATTGCGGGGGCTTTGCGTTGATTGGCAAAATCACATATTAAATTGCGGAAGCAGTAGTTTACAATTGCGCCACTTTTTTATAGAGCAACTTTTTTTCTGCTTCAGATTTTGTGATGCCGGCAGCGGCTTCATACGCTTTCCGGGCAGCCGTTTTATTGCTGGCGGCAAAAATATCCCCCATCAGGCCGTGGTACAGGTAATTTTTCTCCCATTCTTTTTTAAAAGGTGCCGTTTCAATAGCGGAAAGCGCTTTCGCCGCGCCATGCACTTTAAAAACAACCGTAAGGCGGTTTAGCAATACTACGGAAGAGGGATTGAGCGCAGCCAGCATATCATAATACTGCAGAATTTGCTGCCAGTTGGTTTGGTCAAATGATGGCGCCATACAATGTTCGCAGGCAATGGCCGCTTCAATATGGTACGTACTGACGCTGTCGCCAAATGCGGCTTTGTTCAGGTAGTCGTTTCCTTTTTCAATCAGTTTTGTATCCCATTTGCTGCGGTCCTGCCGCGACAGCAAAACAATTTCGCCCGCCGTATCGGTACGGCTGCTGATGCGGGCCGCGTGAAAACACATCAGGGCCATAGCAGCATATACTTCGGGCAATTGCGTATGCGCATTGTTGCACAACAAACCGCAGAGGTAGATGGCATGGGTGAGCAGATCTTTTCGGATCAGTTCTTCTGCATGTGTAGAGTTGTAACCCTCGTTGAACAAAAGATAGATGGTTCTTAAAACTGCTTCTGTGGATGCTTTCAACCGGGCGGGTTGCGGAAACGCCGGTTTTATTTTGTGCAGTCTGAAAAATTCTTTGGTGCGGTAAAGACGTTTCGAAATCGTGTCTTCTGAGGTAACAAATGCCCGGGCAATTTCCGTAGTAGAGAAACCACAGAGCGTTTTTAGCATCAGGGTTACCTGGTTTTCTGCCGCTATTTCGGGATGGCAACAGGCAAACATCATGCGCAGCACATCGTCGGCAATTTCATCTTCCTGCCAGAGCTTCTCAATGGAAGTAGCCAGCGTATATTCAGATTGCAGCAAGGTGCGGCCGGGGTCGCTGAAATCGATCTGACGGGAGAATTTATTTTTACGCAGAACATCAATGGCCTTGTTTCTTGCTGCGCGAAACAACCAGGCCGACGGATTATCGGGTATGCCTTTCAGTGACCATACCCGGATGGCATTGATAAATGTTTCCTGCACAGTGTCCTCCGACAATTGCAGGTTTTCAGTACCAAAGATTTTTGTTAAAACGGCCACCATTTTTCCGGCTTCGTGCCGGAAAAGCTGATCCGTAAGTTTGGTTATATCGAATGACTGGCTCACTGGATGTATAAAGTATTTAGTATAGCGTATTCAGGTATCGCGTTAACCCATGCAAAAGTATAAAGTATTATTTGCTCCTGCCTTTTGTACCTAAATCTGTCTCAACGCCGCCCTGGGTTTTGCTTCAGATCCTTTGTCTGCATACTAAATCTTCGTGTTATTGTATTTCGTCTATCTCCCTTATTTCCACCACACCGTCATTAAACGAAAGAATGGGGCAGCCTTTTGCAATTTCTACCGCCTCTCCGTAACCGACACTCTTGCAGATAAGATAGCCACCCACCATATCTTTGCCTTCCATAAAAGGCCCCTCGGTGATGGTTTTGTCCCTTCCTTTAATGGTTTTTCCCTTGGATTTTAACGGCTGGGCGCCGCCAAATTTTCCCAGCTCATTCAGTTCGGCCATCCATTGCATCCATTGCTGCATATGCGCCTGCCATTTTTCAGGCGACTGCCGGGCTTCGTTGCCAATGCCCCCCCTGAACAAAAGAAGAAAGTCTGCCATTGTTGTTTATTTGGATTGATAATAGTCAGGAACTACTGGCCAGCATGCAGGGCTATGCGATTGCCTTCTGTGTCTGTAAAAAAAGCCATGTACCCAATTTGTTCGTTGATCAATGTTTTGGGCATTAAAATTTTGCCGCCGGCCTTTTCTATTTTGTCAACAACGGTCTGTATGGTTGGATTGGCATTGAGGTACACTACGGCGCCATCCATAGAAGGCTTGTGCATTGGCCCTTTCACCAGTGCGCCGGAAACTTTACCAGAATTGCCCTGCATGTCGAAAGGGAAAGAAGTCATTTCCATACCCATCATGATATTGGTCTCCATCACAATGTCAAGGATGGTCTCATAAAATTTTTTGGCCCTGGCAGAGTCCGTTACCGGAATTTCAAACCAGTTCAATGCATTTGTTTTGGCAGATAATTTTTCCATGACAAGTTGTTTTTATTGTTTTAAAATGAAAGTTTCTTAAATGATGCTTGGTACTCAAACCTGGTGCTGGCCCGGGTATACAAAGCCGGTGCTGTCTTCCCTGGTTTTTACCTGTTTTATTTCGATGCTGGCCGATGGGACATATTCAAATTCGGGATTGTTTTTTGCAATGGCAATCGCTTCTTCAATGCTGTCTGCTTTTACGTGGTAATAGCCAACCTGTACCTGCCCATTGGTATCAATTTTTTCCGAATGCCATTTACCGGTGTTTTTGGTAATGACGAGACCCTCGCGGTATAGCGGTTGTGCTGCCAGCAACTGACCGGCTTTTTTCAGTTGTTCAATATAGATTTCGCATTTCTTTACAAAAGCCAGGTGAGCCCCGGGCGATAATGCCTTCTTGGCATCACCCGCATTGCGGATGTACAACATGAATTCTTTTTTCATTTTATATCGCTTTATTGTTTACTGCAATGGTGCAAGTGCAAAAATGCAAATACTTGGGCGGCACATCAAAAGCTTTTGTATACTAATGACGAATGGAAAAATCAAATTTGGACATGGAAAGGATTTTTTTTACGAATGCGTTTTTCCGGCAGATGTTTATCGCTTACTGTTTATCAGTCCCTGTTTTTGGATGGTAAAACTTTTAAAAGAAGGCTGAATGCTGCCGGAGTAAGGATTGTCGAGATCCCGGATGGCTTGTACACACAATGCTACCAGCACTACAAAAATAACGGGTACAAGGTAATGCGGACTTGTGTGAAAGCCATTTAAAAATCCAACCAGCATACCGATAAGCAGCGAAGAAGTCAATAAAAGTGTAATGATAAGATGTGGTGTGCGGATATCATAGGTGCTGACGATCTGGTAGAAATGGTTGTTCAGCGCATTAAACAGCGGTAGCAGCATCAGCGCCTGTTGCCGGCTTTCAGTATCTTTTTTACTGCTGTTTACAAGATATGAAAGGTAATTGCCATTCGTTGATTCTATTTCTTTTACCAGCACGGCTTCGGCGCTTGTATAATGTTCTTCAAATTTTTCCATTAATTTAAAATAAGCGATCAGGTAAATACGGGTAGTGTCTTTCATATCCGGCTGCACAAACAGGCTTTGCCTCCTGAGATTGGCCGCCGCATCTGCCGTGTTTTGTACCAGATCGAGCCTTGCTTTCATAGAATTATTGGAAGAAAGAAAAGTAAATGAAAGCAATAACGCAAAAATTCCGATGACCGAAGATTCAATTCCGGAAGCCTTCCATTGTCTTCCTTTCCGGATGTAAACGCGGCGTGCAATATAGTAGCCTGTAAAAATGGAGGCAATCAGTAAAGCCGGGTATAGAACCGTAAAATAAGCGGAATCGATAAAATGGAAAGACATGCAGTATGTTTGAGGTATACTAAAATACGAGGAATTGCCGGAATGAGACCCGGCCAGCTTTTTTCAAAGACGATACTGCAAATGCGCGGATAAATTTAAGGGTGTGAAAATTTTGTGCAGCTCAATTCTTCTATTTTTGCAACACCGGTTTATTTCAACAAGTTATTTTTTCACCAAACCCGCAGTTTATGAATCGCTCTCAATGTTTAGTATGCAGGAATATTCAATTGCAAGTTGTTTTATTACTGATTTGTTTCTGCACCGGCAGTATGGGTTTGTTAAACGCCCAGGGAAATATCCATCACCAGTCAACCCAATATGAATGGCCGGCAGACCCGCTGGTAAAAGAAAAGCTGGAACGATGGCGCGACCAGAAATTTGGCATGATCATTCATTTTGGTTTGTATGCTGTGCCGGGTATGATTGAATCATGGGCGCTTTGTTCTGAAGACTGGATTACCCGCGACAGCAGCAGCAATTACGGCGACTACAAAAAATGGTACTGGGGTTTAAAAAAAGATTTCAACCCGGTTCATTTTAACCCGGAGCAATGGGCGGCAACGGCCAAACAGGCAGGCATGCGTTACGTAGTGTTTACCACCAAACACCACGACGGGTTTTGCATGTTCGATACCAAACAAACAGATTTTAAAATCACCAATGGCCCTTTTGCCGGCAACCCAAAGGCCGATGTGGCAAAATATGTGTTTGATGCTTTCCGGAACGAAGGGTTTATGATTGGGGCGTATTTTTCGAAACCCGACTGGCATTCTGAAAACTTCTGGTGGCCTATGTATGCCACACCCGACCGAAATGTAAATTATGATATCCGCAAATTTCCCTGGCGCTGGGATAAATTTAAGCAATACACTTACAACCAGATAGAAGAATTGATGACCGGCTATGGCAAAATGGACATTCTCTGGCTCGACGGCGGTTGGGTAAGACCGTTAGAAACCGTAACCGACGAAGTGCGTTCCTGGGGTGCGGCCATACCGCCTTTCAGCCAGGAGGTAGACATTCCAAAAATTGCCGGCATGGCCCGCAAAGCACAACCGGGTTTGTTAATAGTAGATCGCACCGTGCATGGTCCTTACGAAAATTACCAGACACCCGAGCAAACCATCCCCAAAGAAAAGCAGGATCATCCCTGGGAGAGCTGCATTACACTGGGCGGTAGCTGGGGCTATACGCCAAATGAACACCTTAAATCTACGGCCACAGTAGTAAAGCAACTGATAGAAGTGGTAGCCAAAGGCGGTAGCCTGCTGCTGGGTATCGGGCCAAAACCAGATGGCACTTTGCAGGAAGAAGAAATTGTGCGGTTAAAAGAAATTGGCGACTGGCTTTCATTAAATGGAACGGCTATTTACAATACAAGAACTACCGGCAATTATGTGGATGGCAATACCTGGTTCACGCAATCCAAAGACGCTGCCACAATTTATGCGCTGGTAATCCTGCCAGAAAATGCAGCCCTGCCCGCAGTACTTGAGTGGACGGGCAACCTGCCCAAAAAAGGAAGCAAAATGAAATTGCTGCTAACCGGTGGCTACGTAAAATGGAAACTGGAGGATGGTAAGGTGAAAGTGACGCTGCCTGCTGCGGTTCAAAAAATGAATAGGGGCATACCGGCACTGGCATTTGCTTTTAGTAAAGGGTGATGGCCACTTTGTTTTTGCCCTGCCACTTAAAAAAAACTTAATGACGCTTTGATAGCGGCAATGGTATCGTTTAAATTCCTTCAAACAGGAATAATAAACGTTGCCATTTTTTTTAGCTGTATATCAATGAATAAGCAGACACTATCCACTGTGTGCGGCCAACACTGAAGAATGATTTCTACCGGCAAAGTTTTTAAACACTTTTTTTTACAGCAGCCGGCAGGATGGGCTTAACCCATTCAGGAAAGCGGCCGGTTTATTTGATGTTTGTTTATTCCCTACTTTCGCTATTATACTTCTGAATGGTTAGCCGCAAAACCTATCCTGTTTTTTTAACCATGCTTTGCTATTG
>Ga0209069_10000885_pt1 | contig 14628 bp, 16 predicted proteins | sample Str013_2_FD_187202 | JGI IMG/M metagenome (GOLD analysis project Ga0209069, IMG submission 187202) | Freshwater sediment microbial communities in response to fracking from Pennsylvania, USA - Straight Creek_MetaG_SC_2013 (SPAdes) (version 2) | ecosystem: Environmental > Aquatic > Freshwater >...
ACCGGGGACCTCGCTAGCGCCAGTCGATGCGGCCTAACGGCCGAGGCCACCGATGCGGTACACCGAGTTGTCATCGCTGCCCACCACCACCGCCGGAATAACCGCCCTCGCGACGCTGTCCGCCTCCGCTTGGCCCGCCGCCTTCACGGCGCTGTCCGCCTCCGGAATGACCTTCGGAGCGCGGGGCGCTGGGAGCGGGTGCCGCACTTGCGGGGGCGCTGGGTGCTGCGCTCGGTGTTTCTGCTGCTGGCTTCGACTGATCGGACATCGTGTTTCCTCTTTCCTTAAATTTGATTCGGGCCAGCTGTACGTTTCGGTCTGGCCGGGGCGCTCAACGAAAAAGTGGAGTCGCACTTTATTCATGGCAGGTCCGCCGCGGCGGACCCGGACCCGTCTAGCTGCCTGCAGGCTGTTCGGCGGCTGGCGGTGGCGGTGGCTGCTGTTGTTGCGGAGCCGGCGAAGGCGCGGCCGTCTTGCGCGGGCGGCGGCTGGCGCGGCGCTCGCGGTGGGTCACAAGCTTTTTCTGGCGCTTGAGTTCCTCATCCAGGCGAATCGTCTGATACTTGATGACGGGGTCGGAAACCTTCAGGCGCCGCTCGAGTTCCTTGATAATGTCGCCCTGCGTGCTCGAAATCGACATGTAGACGAAAAAACCTTCGCGGTGCTTGGCGACGCGATAGGCCAAGCGACGCGTGCCCCAACGCTCGGTTTTCTCGACTTTTCCGCCATGTTCGGTGGTGGAAGTTTCGATGGTGCTGATAATTTTATTGATCTCTTCCTCCGGCGTGGCCGGTCGGCAGATGAAGATCAGGTCGTACAAGCGTTCGTCCATGTTTGGATAACTCCGTTTCTCAAACTTTCATTTCGCGACGCGTACTGCCGCGATGCTCAAATGCTACGAAAAACCCCTCCTCTAAACAGGAGGGCTACAACAAACCAAATTCTTTAATCTTCGTCTTCGTCCGGCGGGGCAACGCGGCGATTGAAGCGGTTCATCGCGCTTTGCGTTCCTTCCGCCAGGATCACTTTCACTGCCTCGGCGGCCAGATCGATTTCCTCGGCGACCAAGTCTTCTTCATCGCGGCTAATTTGCCGCAGCACATACTCTTTCAAGTCACCGCGAAAATCCTCGGGCTGTACGCCCAGCCGCACACGCGGAAACTCCATCGTACCGAGCGAACTAATCACGGACTTGAGCCCGTTGTGGCCGCCCGCCGAGCCGCGCTCACGAACACGAATCATTCCCCAGGGCAACGCGATATCGTCGCAAAGAACGATCACGTCCGAGGGTTCGCATTCGGCGCGCCTCACCAGTTCTCCAACCGCGAGGCCACTCAGATTCATCATTGTCTGCGGTTTCGCAAGCACGATGTCGTGTCCTGCGATCTGGCCAATGCCCGCAAACGATTTCGACTCCGGCCGCGTGACTCGGATGCCGGCATCTTCGGCCAGCTTGTCCACAACCAGAAAACCCAGGTTGTGCGGCGTCCGGGCGTATTCGATGCCGGGATTGCCTAGACCTACAATCAGCCGCATCCGCGCCACCTGTTTCGTTGCCGTCTATGTCGTCCCGACAGAAGGGCACGGCAGTGCCGTGTCCCTACAACCCAGTCGCGCCAAACCAGCCGGGCCAAATCAGGGCGACTGCGCGAGTTACTTCTTCTTTTCCTTCTCGGCGGGGGCCGCTTCGCCTTCCTCGCCATCTTCGGCTTCCTTCTTGCCCTTCTTGATCAACTCGGGCTCGGCCGGAGTTGCGGCGTCGGCGGCTACTGCTTCGACAGGCTTCTCTTCCTCAACGCGCAGGGCCACAACGTGGGCCAGAACGCGCATCGGGTCGGTAAGCATTTTGATTTTCGCCGGATCCACGGGAATGTCCGACGCGCGGAGCTGCATGCCCATCATCAACCCCGAAATATCCATGTTAAATTCCGTGGGAATGTCGTTCGGCAAGCACTCAATTTCGACTTCGCGGATCACCATTTCGAAGACGCCGCCCTGCAGCTTGACGCCTTGCGGTTCGCCGAACACGTGTACGGGCACCTTGACGCGCATGCGCACATCCATCGCAATGCGCAGCAGGTCCACATGAACCAGCGTGCCCTTCACCGGGTCGACTTGCCAATCCTTCACAATTGCGGGCTGCTCGGCGTGCTCGGTCTTCACCTTGAAAATCGTGTTGTGCCCAGAGGCTGACCGCAGAATGGCGGATACTTGCTTGGTATTCACAGCAAGAGATTCCGCGCCATCCTTGCCGCCGTAAAGAACGGCGGGGACTTGTCCTGAGACGCGGAGTCGCCGCGCCGCATTTTTGCCCCGAGTTTCGCGAGGCGCTGCTTCTACAATGATCTGATCCATAAGTCCTTCCTTATTTGACTCAAGGCCTTCAGGGGTTAAAACCCCTGAAGAAACGTAGTCTTTATGTCACGGCTAAAGCCGTGACCCACAAACCACAAGGCTCTTCCAGTAGCCTGCAAAAATGTTAGAAAAACAATTCGCTGATCGAGGATTCCTCGTGAATCGAATGAATTCCCCGCGCCAGCAGTCCGGCGACGCTCAGCACTTTGATCCGCGAAACTTTTTTGGCCGCCTCGGTCAGCGGCACCGAATCGGTGACGATCACTTCCTCGATGCGCGAGGCGCAAATACGGTCAACCGCCGGGCCGGAAAGCACCGGATGCGTGCAGGCGGCGTACACCGTCGTCGCGCCTTCCTTCAGCAAGGCTTCGGCTGTTTTCACGAGCGTGCCCGCGGTATCAATAATGTCGTCAATGATCAGCGTGGCGCGGCCGCGAACATCGCCGATCAGGTGCATCACTTCGCTCACGTCAATATCCACGCGGCGCTTATCCACGATGGCCAGAGGCGAATCGAGTTTCTTGGCGAAGGCGCGCGCCCGTTCGACGCCGCCCGCGTCGGGAGAAACAACCGTCAAATTCTGAATGTTCTTGGCCTTGAAATAATCAATCAGCACCGGCGATGCGTAGAGATGGTCCACCGGAACATTGAAATATCCCTGAATCTGCGGCGCGTGCAAATCCAACGTGAGAGCGCGGTTGGCTCCCGCGGTTTCCAAAAGATCGGCGACCAGCTTCGCGGAAATCGGCACGCGGGGCTTATCCTTGCGGTCCTGGCGCGCGTAACAGTAGTAGGGCATCACGGCGGTGATTCGCCAGGCCGAAGCGCGCTTGAACGCATCAATCATCATCAGCAGTTCCATCAAATGGAAATCCGCGGGGTTCGTGCCGGGCTGCACGACAAAAACGTCCGCGCCGCGCACATTTTCCAGTATCTGAAAATAGACTTCGCCATCGCTGAATTTGCCCAGCTTGGCCTCGCCGGGCTTTACGCCCAGATTTCGGCAAATTTCCGCCGCCAGACGCGGGTTGGCGCTGCCGCTGAAAATTTTAAATTTATCGTCGGTCAAAGCTAAAGTTCCTTTGAACTCTGGCGGTGATTCAAGATGCTTCGCGCGGGAAATATGCGAGGCTGTTCAGGCAAAATCCGGTGCGGCCAATTTCCGGCGGAACTCCGCCCTTGAGAGCGTGGAGCAGACGAAAACCTGGTCGTTCGGAAACGCCCGAGCAGCTCGGCGCGCCATCGCTGGGTTTTGGAATATTCCAAACACCGCCGAACCGCTACCCGCCAGCGAGGCATCCGTAGCTCCTTGCCGAAGCAGTTCCCGTTTAATGGAAGCTAATCGGGAAAACCGGGGAAAAACAGCAGCCTCAAAATCATTTCCGAGGACGCCCCCCTGAGGGCTCCAACAGAGAGCACAGAACCGCCATAGTTTAGAGGGTGCAGGGGCCTTTGTCAATCTTCCTCTGGGTTCTGGCCGCGCCAACCATTTATAAGCTTCCACCGTGGGTACCGCGATGTCGTGAGGAGACACGACAAGCACCGGACGCCGCGCGGCATCTGGTAAGGGATAAATTTCATCTCCCCGGCCAATGCCCAATGCGCGCCCCCCGTGAAGAAAAAAAGGCACGTCCGCGCCGAGTCCCGACGCAATTGCGAATAGGCAAGCCGGGTCGACGCGTTTCCCGGTGAGCCGCAGCAGGCCGATGAGCGCCGCAGCGGCATCGCTTGATCCGCCGCCCAATCCGCGTCCCACCGGGATGCGCTTGACCAGCGTGGCGCGCACGCCGCCGCGAAATCCGATCGCACGGCTCAAGTCGCCGATCGCGCGAGTCACCAGATTGTCCGGCCCCGGCTCGGCAGCCAATTGAGAATTCCCGGCGATGCGCAATTCAATGCCGGCTTTACGCTGAATTTCAAGCGTGAGCGTATCGTGCAGCGAAATGCTCTGAAAAATAGTGCGCAATTCGTGATAGCCGTCCGCGCGGCGGCCCAATATTTCCAGGCGCAGATTGACCTTGGCATACGCGGGAACACGGACGGATTTCATAGGGGGATATGCTACTACGGCTTGGCGTCGCCGGGTGTTTTCTGCTGCGCCAGGCGATGTTTGAGGGCGGCGATTTTTTGTTCGACTTCGGCGAGTCTGGCCGATTCAAAATCGCCCGGCATCACGCGATGCCATTCGTCCAGCGATTTCTGCCATTGCGCTTCGGCAAGGCTGTCCTTGCCCAATTTGGCGTACACATCGCCGAGGTGACTTAAAATTGTGGGATCGTGGCTCTCCCGGCTGGCCGCGTTGCGCAGCAATTCTTCCGCTTCCTGAAGTTTTCCCTGCTTGTAATAAGCCCATCCCAGGCTGTCTTCATAGGCGGCATTATTAGGATCTTCGGTAAGGGCGCGTTTGACCAGCTCGACGGCCTCCTCCAGGCGAAGGCCCCGGTCGGCCAGCATATATCCATAATAATTCAGCGTGGAGGGGTGGCGGGGATTATCGGCAAGCACCTTTCGGAACTGTTCTTCGGCCAGATCGAATTTCTTTTGGCGCTCAAAAATCGCGCCGAGCAGGAAAGCCGCCATTTGATTTTCGTTGGAACCGGAGGCGATCTTTTCCGCGGCATGCACGGCTTGCTCCGCATCGGGCCAGCGTTTCCCCTGTTGAAATACTTGCGCAAGGTCCAGCTGAATTTCAAAATCCGCCGCCGAACCATCGAGCATGGCGCGAAGCAGCGAGGAGGCCTGATCGGTCTGGCCGTTTTCGCCGATGAGCAGGGCCTGCGTAACGTGAATGGCGCGATCCTTTGGATAGGATTCCACGGCCTTGCGGGAAGCATCGAGCGCCTTGGGGACGTCGCGCGCGTCGCGGTAGGTATCAATAATCATTGCTCGCGCGCGGCGATCTTCATCGGGGCCCAGGCGCAGCATTTCTTCAAATGTGTTTATCGCAGCGGTGTAATTGCTCGTTTCCCGGTACAACTGCCCGAGCTGCTGATACAAAATCGCCAGGGTGCGGCGGCGCGACGGCGTAAACTCCGATTGCGACTTTACGCCCGCAACCGCGTCGGAAAGCACGCGGATCGAATCCTCGAAGCGGCCCTCGGCCTCATAGATGGAAGATTCGTAGTAAATCACTTCCAGCCGTCCGGGGGCGCGTTGTTTGGCCAGCAGGACGTTCTGCTCGGCTTTATCCAGCTGTTTCATCTGCTTGTAAATTTCCGCCAGACGCAGGTAATTGTCCGGGTCGTCCGCGTCCAGTTGCGAGAGTCGCTGGTATTGTTCCAGCGCTTCTGGAAATTTTTCCTCGCTGAGCAGCGTCTGCGCCAGGCCCCGGCGGTGGCCGATGTCACCGGGCTGCACATCGGAAGCTTTCGTGTAAGCCTGCTCGGCGTTGGGAAGGTCGTGGACTTGAGTAAACGCGCCGCCAAGCATGTCCCAAAGCCTCGGCGTGGGCGCTCGCTGCACGATTGCACGCAATTCCGTCACGGCTTCCTGGGATTTTCCCTCGTCCAGCAGGAGTTGCGTCAGTTGTTCGACGCCATTTTCGTTTTCCGGCTCGCGCGCCAGCAGAGTGCGCAGCACGGATTCGGCCTTGTCCTGATCGTTTTGCAGGCGGTACAGGCGCGCGAGCCACAGGGCGGCCTCGGAATCGGCGGGATCAAGCCGCAAAATTTCGCGATATTGCTCGGCGGCCCGCACCAGCGTGTCATGCTGGCCGGAGGCATTGCTCATGTCTCCGAGCGTGCGAACATAAATCCGCGCCAGTAAACGGTGCGCGCCAAGATTTTCAGGATCCCTGGCCAGCATGGATTGCGCTTCCTTGACGGCGTCGGAAATATGCTGGGACTGAAAATAAATTTCGGCAAGTTCGTCGCCGATTTGCTGGCTGGCTGAATCCAGGGCAAACGCTTTTTTATAAAATTCGATGGATTTGCCGGCGTCTTCGGAGCGGCTGGTGATTTCATACTGCCGGGCAAAATAGTGGCCCATCAGAAAATCGTAGTAAGCGTCGGAGTTGGTTGTGGTATCGGGCGTGGCGGAAGCTGCGATTTGCACACCGGATTGCGGGGGGAAGGCAGGGCGAGCGGATGCGGCCTGCGTTGCCACCGTGAGGGTGGCCAAAATTGCGGCAAGTTGCCGGCTGGTTGTCATCAAATCACCGCTAAAAAAATTATGCGATACGCTTGATTGCGAGTCAAAACCGTTCCCAGGCCCGGTTTCCAATTCACTCAATCGTTCGATGCATCCCGTGCGCCCGCGGTTCCCTAAGCTTTAGTAGGACAGGCTTCAGCCTGTCCGGTTTAGAGTCGCCATGCAACATTACGAAAACCAGACAGGCTGAAGCCCGTCCTACTCGATTGCACTAGTGCCTAAAATGGCGCACGCCGCAGAACATCATGGCCATTCCCAGACGGTCCGCCGCGGCAATCACTTCCGCATCGCGAACCGAGCCGCCGGGCTGAATCACGGCGGTGGCGCCGGCTTTTCCCGCTTCCTCGACGCCATCGGGAAAAGGAAAAAATGCGTCCGAGGCCACAACGCTGGCCGCCAGTGGCAATTGCGCCTTCATCACCGCGATTTTCACCGAATCCACGCGGCTCATTTGTCCCGCGCCAACGCCAACCGTCTGGCCTCCGCGCGCGAAGACGATCGCGTTGGACTTCACGTGCTTGCAAACTTTCCACCCAAACAGCAGGGCGTTAATCTCCTCGCGCGTGGGCGCGCGCCGCGTCACCACCTTCAGATCGCTCTCTGCCAGTTCGTGCCGGTCCTGCTCCTGCACCAGCACGCCGCCCGAAATGCGTTTGATCTCGCGCTCGATATCCCGCGCCGAGGATTCCCTGGCGGGCAGTTGCAGCAGGCGCAGGTTTTTCTTGGAGGAAAGTTTTTCCAGCGCCGCGGGATCGTAGCCGGGCGCAACGACGCACTCGACAAATAATTTTGCCAGTTCTTCCGCCGTCGCCGCATCCACCACGCGATTGAACGCCATCACTCCGCCATATGCGGAAACCGGATCGCAGGCCAGCGCCATCGTGTAGGCATCCACCAGCGAATCCTGCTCGGCGGTGCCGCACGGATTGTTGTGCTTCACGATCACGGCGGCGGGGCGATGGAATTCCATTGCGAGTTCCAAAGCCGCTTCCAGGTCCACCAGATTGTTGTAGGAAAGCTCCTTGCCCTGCAGCTGATGAGCGGCGGCCAGACCGGAAGAAACTGAACCGGAGGGAACGTAAAGCGCCGCGCGCTGGTGGGGATTTTCGCCGTAGCGCAATTCCTGACGGCGCGTGAATGCGAAGTGCAACCGTTCAGGCAAAAGCGCTCGCTGGCCCAGCTCGATTAAACCGGTCGCCGCCGACAAGCGCTCGAGTTCCGTGGCAATCTTGCCGTCGTAACGAGCGGTAAGCGCGAACGCCTTGCGAGCCAGGTCCAGCCGCGTGGTAATGCTGACTTCGCCGTGCGCCGAAATTTCCGCCGCCACGGCGGCGTAGTCGCCCGGGTCGGTAACCACGGCGACGCTTTCAAAATTCTTCGCGGCCGAGCGGATCATGGTCGGCCCGCCGATATCGATGTTTTCGATTAATTCCTCGGGCGTGAGGTCCGCTTTCGCGGCGGTGGCTTCAAAGGGATAAAGATTCACGACCACCAGATCAATCGGCGAAATTTTATGTTCCGCTGTCTGCTGACGGTCGCCCGGCTCGCCCCGGCGAAATAATATTCCGCCGTGCACTTTCGGATGCAGCGTCTTTACGCGCCCGCCCAGCATCTCGGGCCAGCCTGTTAATTCCGAAACGTCGCGCACGGCGATTCCCGCCTCGCGCAATAATTTTGCCGTGCCTCCGGTCGAGACAATTTCGATCCCGCGCGCCGCGAGTTGTTTCACGAAATCAGTCAGGCCGCCTTTGTCAAAAACACTTACCAGCGCGCGTTCGATCGCCACGAATTCCTCCGGAAGAATGCCGATTAGAAGATCAGTATTGTACGCGCTGCGGCCGGAATCAAGAAGCGGAGGGCTGCGGGAAAATTCAAATCGATAAAATAACCGCGCAACGATGCGTTGGAATCATGGAAACGCCAATCTCCCGATTGGCGGTTTGCACGAAGCCAATCGGGAGATTGGCGTTCCCGGCAAGGCCTGCACTTCGCGGGGAATAAAAAACTGGTCCTAGGCCTTCGCGCGCGCCTTCAACCGCGCCTGATTTGCCTCCAGCGTGACGATGTACTCGACTTCGCTGGCGTTTTCCTGCTTCTTGATTTGGGCGGTTTTTTGCCGGACGAAGCGCTGAAACGCCTCGATTGTCAATTTTTCGGTGTCTTCGCCCGCCTTTTCCTTTGCGCTGCGAAACGCCGTGAAAAGCCGTTCGACCTTTTCCGTTTCCTGATCGGGATCGGTGCAGGAAATTGCGAACGGAAATGCCGCCTCGCCGTTGGGTTTTTTCTCGGCAGCCTGCTTGCGCGCGCGCTCAGCCTCAATTTCACGCGCCGCGGCGCCGAAGTGGCGCTGCGCGGCGCCTTCTTCTTTTTGTTTCATCCGCTTGCGGAAAATTTCGCGGTACTTGGCGTAGGTCTGGGCAAGATTGGTGTAGCGAAAACGCTGCGAATAGTTCATGTCAGCGCCGCGGTCGCCGTAGCGCTTCAGCGTGGTGTCTATGCGCCACTCGATGTCGGTGGGGGGGCGTGTTTTTCCGCCGCCGAAGTATTGTTCATACTCAATCTTCAGCATGCGGACATCTTTTTCGAGCTGGCTCAAGCTTTCGTCAATGGTCGCCATGGCGCCTCGAAGCGTCTTTTCGATGCTAATCGCGAGCGGGGACGAGGGTCAACGCGGGAGGCGGGCGGCGGTGCGGAATAGGCAATGCGGGCGCGTTGGGTCCATATTGCCTGGTCGGGCGTGCTGTGCTCCAATGCCATCTCGATGCTGGCAGCGATCACACGCCGAAATCGCCTGGCGATTTCGCAAAAACCCATGCCGCGCCTGCGGCCCGGCTGGGCGCTGGTCCGCGTGCACCTGGCGGGAATCTGCAACACGGACATTGAAATCCTGCGCGGCTACCATGATTTTGAAGGTGCGCTGGGGCACGAATTCGTGGGCGAAGTCGTGCGCGTCGCGTCCGCTAAAGACCGCCGCTGGCTTGGGCGGCGCGTTGTTGGAGAAATCAATCTCGCATGCGCAGGACTGGGTTTTCGCAAGTTGTGCAGCTACTGCCAGCGCGGCATCCCGACGCACTGCCGGCGGCGGCGCGTCCTCGGAATTATCGGGCACGATGGCGCGTTCGCGGAATTTCTAGCCCTGCCGGTTGTGAATTTGCATCGCGTTCCGGACGGCGTTTCTGATGAGGTGGCGGTGTTTTGCGAGCCGGTTGCCGCGGCATGCGAGATCCTGGAACAAGTGGATGTGCGCGCGCACCGCGAAGCGTGCGTGATCGGAGACGGCAAACTCGCGCAACTCATTGCGCGAGTATTGCGCGCATCGGGTCTGCGCGTGGTGATGATTGGCAAACACACGAGCAAGCTGCGACTTGCGCGCGTCGCGGGAATCGCGACCGCGAAGTTAACTTCCCCCCGCGCGCGTCGCGCGGATGCTTTCACTTTGAGTGTCGAAGCGACAGGTTCGCCTTCCGGACTCGCCCTTGCCCAGCGAATTACCCGGCCGCGCGGCACGCTCGTCCTGAAATCCACATTTCACGGCGCGGCGAACGTGGAAACCTGGCCGATCGTCGTGAAGGAACTCACGGTCGTGGGATCGCGCTGCGGCCCTTTTCCCCCCGCGCTGGCGATGTTGCGTTCGGGACATATTGATCCGCGCCCGCTGATTTCGCGCGCGTTTCTTTTGAAGCAAGCTGCACAAGCAATCCGATATGCGCAGCGACCGGGCGTGATGAAAGTGTTGCTGCGGCCGGAGCAAACGCTCTTGTAGCGCCGGCGCTACGAAAGCCCTGCGTTCCGCGGCACAGGAATTAATTTCCGCTCCACCAGCATCGAGTGTCGTGAGAAATTCGGTCTAGCGGGAGGCAAAATGAAGGAGCTGAGCGAAAAGCTGAAGCAAGCGGTTGAATCGGCGGAAACAATCCTTCGGCAAGTGCCAGAACTCGAAAGTGAAAAGCCCGCCTTGCCCGGCGGATGGTCGCGCAAACAAGTGCTCGGCCACTTGATTGATTCCGCATCGAACAATCACCAGCGATTTGTGAGGGCGTCGCTGCAAACCTCGCTGGAATTTCCAGGTTACGATCAGGATGGTTGCGTCCGAGTGCAAGCCGCCCAGGATGCTCCCTGGATTCTTTTGGTCGGACTTTGGAGTGAATACAATCGCTATCTGGCTCACGTGATTACTCGCTTTCCCTCTTCTAAATTGGACACGGCTTGCCGCATCGGAGCAGATGAACCTGTAACGCTGAGATTCCTGGCGGAAGACTATTTGAAACATATGTTGCATCATCTTGGACAAATTGGGGCCGCGGCTCCGCAACCATATTGAGGTACACTCGTCGCCACCGGGGGCCGGAAATGGAAGCCTCGCGATGGATTGTTCCTGTCGGGACCATGCAATCGAATTCCAAATGAAAGGTTATGCCATGAAAATCATGCAGATCGCGGCTTTGGCGGCGTGCCTGGCGGCGCCTTCTTTTGCACTCGCGCAGAAGCCGGAAGCGAAAAACAGCAAGGCTGTTCAGGAAATCGTCGATTTCAGAAATAAATATATTGCCGCGGAAGAAAATCGCGATGGATCCTACATGGAAAAGATTTTTGCCGATGATTTTTTCGCACTGAATCCGCAGGGCCAGCTCCTGAATAAGGCCCAGCAGATCGCCAACCTGCTGAGGCCCGAACGCACGCTGAAGCTCGACCCTCCGACCGAGGTCACCGTGCATTTCCACGGCAACGCCGCCATCCTGTGGGAGCGCGTCACCGTGCACGGCACCGACAAGGGCAAACCTTTCGGCGGAGATTTCAGGTTTAGCCGCGTATTCGTAAAGGATCACGGAGAGTGGAAAGTGGTGTTGGCGCAGGGCGCGCCGGTTGCGACGCTGGCGAAGTAAGGGCGGGTTTTGGTGGCGCGGGCTTCAGCCTGCGTGGTTTAATTTTCACACGTGCAAAATCTAAACCACGCAGGCTGAAGCCCGCGCCACCGAGGTCGCTTCCGCACCTTTCTTGACAACCCTCCAAACAGCCACCTAGACTGAATCTTCCCGTGGAAACGATGAGCCAACCGAACGAAAAGACAATCGTCGTAGGTGTCACCGGCGCCTCAGGCGCGGTGCTGGCTCGTGCCGCGCTGCGGATGCTGGAAGCCGACCAGCGCGTGGCGCGGATTCATCTGGTGGTCACTGATACGGGCGCGCGCCTGCTCGCCCACGAATTGGGCGTGGCCACGAGCGACGCAAAAAAACTGCCCTCGCTGCTTATCGCCGAGCGCGCCGCGAAGACGGAAGTTTTGCCGAACAAGGATGTGGGCGCATCAATCGCTTCCGGCAGTTATCCGGTGGATGCGATGGTTGTGATTCCGTGTTCGATGGGGACGCTGGCGACAATTGCGGCGGGGACCAGCGACGATCTGATTGCGCGCGCCGCCGACGTTTGCTTGAAAGAGGGGCGGCGGCTGGTGCTGTGCGTTCGCGACACTCCCTTCAGCCGGATTCATCTGGAGAACATGTTGCGCGCGCAGGCGGCCGGCGCGGTGATTATGCCGGCGATTGTTTCCTTTTATCATCAGCCGAAAACGATTGACGATCTGGTGGCGCAGTACGCGTATCGCGTGCTGGCGCAGATGGGATTGCCGCAGGAGGAGATGTATCGATGGGAGGGGCAAAGGACCAAGTAGGACAGGCTTCAGCCTGTCTGGTTTGCTCCAGTCCACGCACTACTCTAAACCAGACAGGCTGAAGCCTGTCCTACTTGTGGCGCTAGCTCAACATTAGGGAACGCAAGGAACAAGGGAAAACAAAGGATTAAATTCACATGCGGTTTTCTTTCTTCAAAGAATCCACTCCCATTTTTCTCCGTGAACTCCATGCCCCCGGTGTTCTCCGTGTTAAAGCCCTTGGGGTTTTCCCGTGACGCGGACCCGCATCCGCACAATCCTGGAAATGATCAAGTTCGAGCATTCGGTCTTCGCGATGCCGTTTGCGCTGACGGGCGCACTGCTGGCTGCGCGCTACGCCGCGATCCCTGGGGCAACGGGGAGCTGGCCAACGTTGCGGCAAATTGCGTGGATCGTCGTGGCGATGGTGGGCGCGCGTTCGGCGGCGATGACCATGAACCGCATCATTGATTTGCGCTATGACCGCGAGAATCCGCGCACGCGATCTCGCGCGCTTGCCACCGGAGCGCTCACCGTCAGCTTCGCGTGGGCCTTCACGGCGGCTGCGGCGGCAGTGCTGGCGATCGCCGCGTGGCAATTAAATCCACTCGCGCTGAAACTTTCTCCTGTCGCGCTCGTTGTGTTGTTTTTTTATTCGTACACGAAACGTTTTACGGCGTGGTCGCACGTGGTGCTGGGATTTTGTCTCGGGATGTCACCCGCGGCGGCGTGGATTGCGATTGCCGGCTCGCTTGACGCGCGGATGCTGATTCTTTGCGCCGCCGTCACGCTATGGGTCGGCGGGTTCGATGTGCTCTATGCCTGCCAGGACCTTGAGTACGATAAATCCGTGGCGCTATTTTCCGTGCCGAAGCGGTTTGGCGTGGCCCGCGCTCTTACGATTGCGCGCGCGATGCACGTGGTGATGATCGCGCTGCTCGCGTGGCTGGCGTGGAGTTTTCTGCTGCCGTGGCCGGCGTGGCTGGGAATTGCGGTGGTCGCCGGATTGCTCGCGTACGAGCACTCGCTGGTCTCGCCGAACGACTTGAGCCGGATGAATGCTGCGTTTTTTACGGTGAACGGTTATATTAGTCTCTTGTTTCTGCTGTTCTGGGGCGCGGCCGTGGCTGTGGCCCGCAAATGAAAGTGTTTGCCTGACGTGCGGAAAAACCCCCGGGCCTGAAGACCCGGGCTACAGCAGTCGCGAGGATCGCGAAAGGTTTTTGTAGCTCGCCTATTCAGAGGCGAGGTTTTTTGATGGCTGCTGGCAATGTCACACCCGTAGCGCTACACGAGCGACCAAGCAAGGGTTAAGAACCGGATCAAATGACCGAACTTCACATTAACGACGAGAAACTTAAGCCGGCAGCTGAAAAAATCCTCGCAGGCGAGCGCCTGACACTGGAAGACGGCATCACGCTATATCGCTCGCCGGACCTGCTGGCCATCGGCTGGCTCGCCAATTCCGTGCGCGAAAAACGCCACGGCAATACCTGCTTTTTCAATGTGAATCGCCACATCAATCCCACCAATATTTGCGTCGCGCACTGCAAGCTGTGCGCATTTGGCCGCGATCCCAATGCTCCCGGCGCGTACAATTTTGCCCTCGAGGAAATTTACCAGCGCGCCGAGCAAGGCATGCGCGAAGGCGCCACCGAATTTCACATGGTCGGCGGCCTGCATCCCGATCTTTCGTTTGAATATTTTCTCGACCTGATGCGCGGACTCAAAAAGCGCTGCCCGAGCGTACACTTGAAGGCATTCACGATGGTCGAGATCGGATATTTCTCGCGCATATCGAAGCGCTCGATCCGGGAAGTGCTCGTCGCGCTGAAGGAAGCGGGCGTGGATTCGCTGCCCGGCGGCGGAGCCGAGATTTTTCATCCGCGCGTACGCAAAATTATCTGCGACCATAAAGTCAGCGGGCAGCAATGGCTGAACATTGCCCGCACCGCTCACGAAATCGGATTGCGCTCAAACGCCACTATGCTTTACGGCCATGTGGAAACCGAAGAAGAGCGCGTGGACCACATGCTGAAGCTGCGCGAGTTGCAGGATGAGACGCACGGCTTTTCGGCGTTTATTCCGCTGGCATTTCACCCGGCAAATACGGGCCTTTCGCACCTGCCGCCGACGACGGGCTACCATGATTTGAAATCCATCGCCATTTCGCGCCTGTTGCTCGACAACTTTGATCACATCAAGGCGTACTGGGTGATGCTCACGCCCAGCATCGCGCAAATCGCGCTGCGATTCGGCGCGGACGACCTGGACGGCACCGTGGTCGAGGAAAAAATTTATCACGATGCCGGCGCGATGACCGCCGAGTTCACCCCGCGCGCCGAACTCGAACGCCTGATCCGCGAAGCCGGCCGCGTCCCCGTCGAGCGCGACACGCTGTATCGTCCCGTGGACCGCTCGAAAATGCCTCCGCCGCCGGGGCCTCGTCCCGATGTCACGCTTTCGATAAACATTTAGAC
>Ga0209069_10000886_pt1 | contig 14628 bp, 13 predicted proteins | sample Str013_2_FD_187202 | JGI IMG/M metagenome (GOLD analysis project Ga0209069, IMG submission 187202) | Freshwater sediment microbial communities in response to fracking from Pennsylvania, USA - Straight Creek_MetaG_SC_2013 (SPAdes) (version 2) | ecosystem: Environmental > Aquatic > Freshwater >...
CGGAGTGGCCAACGCATGCCCTCCGTGACCACACCCTCGGCGGGGCCGCCGATCGGCAGCAAAGTGCACAGGCGGCCCGCCGGACCCGGGAGTTGCGCGGGAGCGTCGCCGCCCCGGACGACGAGCACGTCGGCATTGCCGAGGTGGGCGTGCACCCGCATCGTGGCGAAGCGCGGCGACGCCAGCAGGAGCGCGTTGGCCAGCAGATGGTCGGCGCGCCCGCCGTGGATGCCGAGCACCAGCACGTCGGTGATGCCCCGGGCGCTCGCGGCGTCGAGCGCGAGTTCCAGGTCGGTGGCGTCCTTCGACGACGGGTGGCGTTGCACCTCGGTGCCGGCGTCGAGGGCCTCGATCACCATGCGCGGCGGTGTGGAGTCGAGGTCACCGACCAACAGGTCGACGTGGAGCCCCGCGGCGAGCGCGTGCACGAGCCCCGAGTCGGCGGCGACGACGCGCGCGTCGCCCGGGAGATGGTCGAGTACGTGGGGTGGCGGCGGATCACCACCCGCGAAGACGACAGCCCACGACGCAGCCGTCGAACCGCCCGAAGCGGTCGTTCCCATGGTTCCCTCCGCCGGCATTACCCGGTTCAGGTTCGAGGGGTCGGCGACGCATGACGGTCGCCCTCTCAGCCCGGCTGACCCGAGCTCCCCAGGGATTCGAATGTGGTCACGACCAGGTCGCGACGCCGACATGGTACAACGCCCGGCATGACGAACGGCCCGGGTGAACTCGTACTGGTGCGGCACGGCGAGACTGCGTGGAGCAAGTCGGGGCAACACACCTCGTTCACCGACGTCGAGCTCACCAAGCGGGGCACGGGCGAGGCAGCGCTCGCGGGCACGAAACTCGAGATGAGGAAGCGTCCGTTCGCTGCGGTGTTCACCAGCCCCATGCGACGCGCGCGCGAAACCTGCCGAATTGCGCAACTCGCCGATGGCGCGGTCGTCACCGACGACCTGTGCGAGTGGAACTACGGCGAGTACGAGGGCCTGACCAGCGAACAGATCCACGAGACCAACCCCCGGTGGACGATCTTCACCGGTGACCCGCCGGGCGGCGAGACCTCGAGGCAGGTCGGCACGCGAGCGGATCGCATCATCGAACGCGCCGTCGAGGCCGCGGTCGGCGGCGACGTCGCATTGTTCTCACACGGGCACTTCCTGCGCGTCGTGGGCGCGCGCTGGATCGGCCTCGACGCCCGCGATGGCGCATTGCTCCGCCTCGACACCGCCACGGTCTGCGTGCTCGGGTACGAGCACGAACGACGGGTTGTGCGAGTGTGGAACGCGTGATGCGACGCGCCCCGATCGGTCCCCGCGCCCCGATCGCTCGCCGGGCGTTCCTCGGCCCGGCCCTCCTGGTGGCGTCCATCGTTCTGGCCGCGTGCGGTGGCGGCGGCGGGAGCGACGGCCAGCGCGCCTCGACGAGCACCACGGCGCCCGCGACGACCGGCGTACCCGCGACGACGAAGCCGTCTTCGACCACCGCGCCGTCGGGCACGGTGCAGGCGGTGACCGCGCCGTGGAAGTTGAACGAGCCGGTGGCGCGCGAGATCGTGATCGCGAACGGCAACCAGCTGGAGATCGTGGGCGGTCTCGACCACACCAAGTTCTCCACTGCGGCCGTCGTGCTCGTGGACCCGAGCAGCGGCGCGCAGCAGTCGCCCGCCAAGCTCACCGAAGCGGTGCACGACGCCGCCGGGTCGCTCGTCGGTGGCAAGGTGCTCGTGTTCGGTGGCGGCGGCCCGAGCGAGAACGGCACCGCCGACGTGCAGGAGGTGCCGGCATCGGGCACCGCGACGATCATCGGCAAGCTCCCCGGGTCGCGCTCCGATCACGTCGCCGCGACGGTGGGCAACCGCGCCTACGTGTTCAGCGGCTTCGACGGCACCACCATCCTGCCGAGCGTGCTCTCCACCGCCGACGGCGTCACCTTCGACCCCGTCGGCAACCTGCCCGTGCCCGTGCGCTACGCCGGGTTCGCGGTTGTCGGCAAGACCGTCTACCTGTTCGGCGGGGTGGCGAGCACCAGTGGCAGCGACACGAACGCGATCCAGGCGCTCGACACCGGCACCGGCACCATCACGCAGGTCGCGCAGTTGCCCTCGTCGTTGTCGCACGCGAGCGCGGTCGTCCTCGGCGGCAAGGTGTACGTGCTCGGTGGTTACGTCAACAACTCCACGCTCAGCGACCAGATCCTGCGCTTCGATCCGGCGACCAAGGCGATCACCGCGGTCGGCAAGTTGCCCATCCCGCTGTCGGATGCCGCAGCCGCGACGATCGGCGACAAGGGATACGTCGTCGGCGGGCAGAGCACCGACCGCAACCCGCTCTCGTCCGTGGTCATCGTCACCGCGGGGTGACCGACGGCCGAGCGTTCGTGGGCCGCACGGGCTGCGCCCGCTGGCGCGCCCGATAGGTTGGCGCGGTGCCCACGGTGCGGGGGAACACCGCAACCCGGTTGATCGCCTCGGGTGGTCACGAGCAGGTGTTGTTCGTCGGCGACGGTGACGTCGGCCTGCGAGCGATCATCGCCATCCACTCCACCGCGCTCGGTCCGTCGCTCGGCGGCGTGCGCTTCTGGCACTACGACGACGACGAAGCCGCGCTCCGCGACGCGCTGCGGCTCTCGGAGGCGATGACCTACAAGGCCGCGATGGCCGGGCTCCACCAGGGTGGCGGCAAGGCCGTGGTGCTCTGGGACGAACCCGATCGCCCGCGTCCGCCGGAGTTGTTGCACGCGCTCGGCCGTGCGATCGACGGCCTCGGTGGCCGCTATCTCGCGGCGGAGGACGTCGGCGCGACCACCACCGACATGGACACGCTCGCCGAGGTGACGCCGTGGGTCACCGGGGTCAGTGAGTCGCTCGGCGGTTCGGGCGATCCGTCGCCGGTCACCGCGTTCGGGGTGCTGTGCGCGATGCGGGCCGCGCTCCACACGCAGTTCGGGAAGTCCGACGTGCGCGGCCGACGGGTGATGGTGCAGGGAGCCGGGCACGTCGGCGCACATCTCGCGCGGCTCCTCGCCGAGGAGGGTGCCGAGGTGCTCGTCGCCGACCGCGATCCCGCGCGAGCCACGCGGGTTGCGGCCGACACCGGCGCGACCGTGATCGACGCGGAACACGCGCTCACCACCTGGTGTGACGTGCTCGCGCCGTGCGCGCTCGGTGGTGTGCTCACCGAGCAACTCGCTCCCTCGCTGCGGTGCCGCGTGGTCGTCGGTGCGGCCAACAATCAGCTCGCCGATCGCGCCGCCGACGTCGCGATCGCCGAGCGCGGCATCCTCGTCGTCCCCGACTTCGTCGCCAGTGCGGGCGGCATCGTGAACATCGCGCAGGAGTTCACCGGCTACGACCGTGAGCGTGCCTACGCGGAGACCGCGCGCATCGAGGACACCACCGCCCGCGTGCTCGAGTGGGCCCGCCACGACGGCGTGACCCCGAACCAGGCGGCGCTCGCGATGGCGCGCCGTCGCATCGAGGAAGAAGGCCAGGGGCGGCGCTGGCGATCGGGTGACCCCGCGGCCTGGACCGCCGGGCGTCCGCTCACCCGGCTGCGGGGCTGACGCCTCCGCCGATCCTGCCGGGCCCTACCGCGTGTTGCCGGTGTGGCCCAGCGAGTAGCGACCCGGCGTCGGCCACACCACGAGGCCGTGTGGCTCCTTGCCGACGGGGATCTGGATCTGGTTCCCGGTGTTCGTGTCGATCACGTACACGACGTCGTCGTAGCGACCGCTCAGCCAGAGGAACTTGCCGTCGGCGCTCACGTTGCCCATGTCGGGGCTGCCCCCGCCCTGGATCGGCCAGGTCACGACGACCTGGTTGGTCTTCACATCGACGACCGACACGCTGCCGGGGCCCTTCGGCGTGTTGTTGCCGACGTGGTCCTGCCCGCGGTTGGAGACGTAGAGCTTCGTGCCGTCGCGGCTCGGGTAGATGCCGTGCGCGCCGGTGCCCGTCGGGATGAAGCCCGTCTCCTTGAAGCTGTCGCCGTCGATCGTGTACACCCCGCCGCGCATCATCTCGGCGACGTAGAACGTGGAGCCGTTGCCCACAGTGCGAACGTCCTGGGGCATGCCCTGCCCGCCGCTCAGGGTGATGTAGCCGACGACCTTCTTGTTCACCATGTCGATCTTGGCGAGCTTGGCGCCGAACTCGCAGCTGAAGATCGCGTAGGTGCCGTCGATGGAGAAGTCGGCGTGGTTGATGCCGTCGCACTCGGGCACGTCGAGCGACTGCTGCAGCGCCATCGTGTGCGGGTCGCGAAAGTCGAGGCGCTTGCGGGCCTCGGCGACGACGATCGCGGACTTGCCGTCGGCGGTGAAGTACATGTTGTACGGATCGTCGACCGAGACGGCCTGACCGGCGGTTCCGGTCTTCGGGTCGATCGGGGTGATCGTGCCGTCGGTGCGACCTTCGGCGTTGTTGGTGACCCAGAGCGTGCGCAGGTCGTACGACGGCACGACGTGCTGCGGGTTGACGCCCACCGGGATGGTGTCGACCACCTTCATCGTGGCGGGGTCGATCACCGACACGCTGTTCGACTGCAGGTTGGGCACGTACACGCGGACGAGGTCGCCCTTGACCGCGTCGCTGAGCATGTTCGCCCCGGCCTCGCTGTAGAGGTTGGCGGGGTTCACGACCGGCGGCATGCCCGGGATCGTGTTCACCTTCGACGTGGCTGCGGTCGTGGTGGTCGCCCCCGTGGTGCTGGTGCCGCCGGTGGTGGACGTGTCCGACCCGTTGACGCGCGCGCCGTCGGAGCCGCCGCTGCCGCCGCACGCGACGGCGAGCAACGCGAGCACGGCAACGAGCGCGAGCAGCGCGACGACTGGCGCGACCGGGCGCGGAGCAGGACGACGGGGAGTGGTCGAGCGGCGGGCCGATCGGGGCACGGTGGAACCTCGCAGGTGGTGCGCGGGGGGCGGGGCCTACGCGGTGGCCGGTGTCGCAGCGCAGGTTAGGCGGCGGGACCGGTCGGGCCGGGTCGCGGCCCGGTGGGACGCGTCAGCCGCGTTCGAGCACCCAGCCGGTGTCGAGCATGAGCAGCCGGTTGCGCGGCCCGGGGGTGTCGGGGTCGAGGGAGTCGTACCCGGCGTCGCCCTGCCAGAGCGAGACCAGGCCGCCCTCGACGCGCGCGATGCGGGTGACGAAGAACGGCGGGGTGCCGGTGTCGAGGGCCGCGATGGCCGAGGCGACGCTGTCGTAGTCGGCGAGGTCGTGCAGGGTGACGTAGGTCGGCGGGACGAGTTCCACTTCGCCGGCGTCGCGCCGCGCGACGGCCGCGCGAGGGTGGATCCACTCGTGTTCCCGGATCTCGCCGTCGTCGATGACGACCGTGCCCTCGGGCGCCCGGGCCATGAAGAACCAGGTGGCGAAGCGCCGGGGCGAGGCGTGCGCCGGGGTCCAGTGGGCGAACCACACGAGCGAGTCGCGGTCGACGGCGAGGCCGGCCTCTTCCAGCGCCTCCCGGACCGCCGCGGTGCGGGCCGCCTCGAGCATCACGTCGGGATCGTCGGAGCGGACCCCGTCGGGGAAGTCCTCCGCATCGATGCGGCCACCGGGGAACACCCAGGCGCCGCCGGCGAAGGCGAGGCGGGAGTCCCGCTTCAGCATCAGTGTCTCGAGCCCGGCCGCGCCGTCGCGCACGAGGACGACCGTCGCGGCGGGAATCGCGGGATCGGTCTCCTCGGCGAGGGGCAGGGCGTCGGCCATGGCCGCACCCTACCGAGGATGCGACCCGGCCATTCGCTGAGCTAGGTTTCCGGCCTGCCGGCCCACGCCTGGAGTTGCCGATGAAGCCCGCACCGTTCGAGTACCACGCGCCCGAGACCCTTGCCGACGTCACGTCGTTGCTCGCCGAACACGGCGACGAGGCGAAGGTGCTCGCCGGAGGGCAGAGCCTCGTGCCGATGCTCGCCCTCCGCCTCACCCGCTTCGAGCACATCATCGACGTGAATCGCGTCGCCGAGCTCAAGGGCGTGGAGCGCACCAACGGCACGCTCACGGTGAAGGCGGGCACCCGCCAGGCCGCGGTGGAGCACGACGCCGCCGCGGGCGCCGCCGTGCCGCTCCTCGCCGAGGCGATCCCGCTGATCGGCCACTTCCAGATCCGCAACCGCGGCACCGTGGGTGGTTCGATCGCCCACGCCGACCCGGCGTCGGAGCTCCCCGCGGTGGCGCTCGCGCTCGACGCCGAGCTCGAGATCGCCGGGAAGAGCGGCAGCCGCAAGGTGGCGGCCTCCGACTTCTTCCTCGGCACCTGGACCACCGCCGTCGGTGAGGACGAGATCCTCTCGGCCGTGCACTTCCCCGTGTGGGAGGGCAACTCCGGCTTCGCGGTCGAGGAGCTGGCCCGCCGCAGCGGCGACTTCGCCCTCGCCGGCGTGGTCGCGGGTGTGCAGGTCGACGGCTCCGGCACGGTCACCAAGTCGGCCATCTCGTTCCTCGGCATGGCGCCCACGCCGGTGCGGGCCCGCTCCGCCGAGGCCGCGCTCACGGGCGCCAACCCGTCGGCCGACGACCTGTTGGAGATCGCCCGCCTCGCGGTCGGCGACACCAGCCCCACTGCCGACGTCCACGCGTCGGCCGAGTACCGCCTGCACGTCGGCGCGCACCTCGTGGCGCGCGCCCTCGACCGAGCCCTGGGAGCAGCACGTTCGTGACCGAGCACTCCATCTCCATCACGGTCAACGGTGAGAAGCGCGCCGGGCACGTCGAGGCGCGCAAGACCCTTGCCGACTGGCTGCGCGAAGACTGCGGCCTCACCGGCACGCACCTCGGGTGCGAGCACGGCGTGTGCGGTGCGTGCACCGTCACCATCGACGGCGACGCGGTGCGTTCGTGTCTCGTGTTCGCGGTGCAGGCCGACGGCGCCGAGGTCATCACGATCGAGGGCATCGGTGGCAACGACGGCACGCTGAGCCCGGTGCAGGAGGCGTTCCGCCAGTGCCACGGCCTGCAGTGCGGTTTCTGCACGCCGGGCTTCGTGGTGAGCGTCACGTCCTTCCTCGAGAGCAACCCGAACCCTTCGGAGGAAGAGATCCGCGAGGGCCTGTCGGGCAACCTGTGCCGCTGCACCGGCTACCAGAACATCGTGAAGGCCGTGCAGATGGCGGCGGAAGAGATGGCCCCGGGCAAGTGACCGAGCGCTGGGTCACGCTCACCACGGCCGACGGGCCGATGGAAGCCTACGAGGCCCGACCTTCGGGCGAGGCGGCCACCGGTGAGCCCCGTGGCGCGGTGATCGTGATCCAGGAGGCGTTCGGGGTCAACGACCACATCCAGGACGTCACGCGGCGCGTCGCCGCGGCGGGCTACCTGGCGGTCGCGCCCGCGATCTTCCACCGCGCGGGTGGCGGCACCGCGCCCTACGACGACTTCTCCCAGGTGATGCCGCTCTTCGAGGGGCTCAGCGACGACGGCCTGCTCATCGACGTCGACGCGACGCTCGCCCACCTCGCCGAGCTCGGGTTCACGCCCGCGCAGACCGGCATCGTGGGCTTCTGCATGGGCGGCCGGGTCACGTTCCTGGTCGCGGCCCGCCGCGCACTCGGCGCGGCGGTGGGCTTCTACGGCGGCGGCATCGCGTCGAGCGGGTTCCTGCCGTTCCCCGCGCTCATCGACGAGGCGGTCACGCTGCAGACCCCCTGGCTCGGGCTCTTCGGTGATCTCGACCAGTCCATTCCCGTCGAGGGGGTCGAGGAGTTGCGCGTCGCGCTCGCGGGAGCGCCGGTCGCCGCCGAGGTCGTGCGCTACCCCGACGCGGAGCACGGCTTCCACTGCGACGCCCGGCCCTCGTTCCACGAGGCCTCCGCGCAGGACGCCTGGGCCCGCACCCTCGACTGGTTCGCCGGCCACCTCACCTGATCCGGGGCCCACCTGATCCGGGGAACTTTCCCGAATCCTGGCCCTTCGCGGGGTGCGCGCTGGCGCACGCTCCGCGAGACTTCGCCGGTGGGATCAGGGACGGTGGGATCAGGGACGGTGGGATCAGGGGCAGTGCAGCAGGAGCGGCCGCTCGCGAGGGGCTGGGCGTGGCGGTGGACGGCATGGCCGTCGTGGCCGGTCACGCCGCTGGTGCTCGTGCTCGCCGCCATCGCTGTCGTCACCGACATGGTGTCGTCGTGGTTCACGGTGCCGCAGTGGTACCTCGGGGATGTCCTCGTGTCGCCCGGGCTCGTCGTCGGGATCGCGCTCGTGTTCGCCGTGGGCGCCGGCCACGTGGGGTTCTCCCGTGACTCGTTGCGCGCATGGCGCGAGTTCCTCGTCCTCGGCGCGCCGATCGTCACCGTCTGGGCGCTCGCGTACCCACGCTCGGTGATCGCCTTCCCCGACATGGAGGGCGTGGTGCTCGCCATCGCCACCGAGGAGTTGGTGTACCGGTTCGCGGCGGTGCTGCTCTTCGGTGCCTTGTTCGCCCGCCTCGCCGGCAACGACTGGCGGAACCTGTCGAGTTGGGGCGACGGCCCTGCGATCGGCGCCATCCTCGCCGCGGGTGTGTTGTTCGGGGTGCTGCCGGGCCACGTCGAGCAGATGACCGGCGCGGCGAACGTGGCCTCCTTCCTGAGCGTCGCGGTGTTGCTGGGCTACTCGGCGGTGCGGACCGGCTCGCTGTTGCCCGGCTTCCTCGTGCACCTCGCGCTGGATCTCGCCGCGCTCGCCTTCTTCGCCGGTGATCTGCCGGGTCTGTTGCGCGTGCTGGTCGACGCGGGCGCGCTCGTCGGACTGGTCCTCGGCGCCTTGCTCGCGGGCCGCCGTCTCGGTCTGCGCCGCCGCGTGCCGCGGGTCGTCGACCTGCGTGACCTCGCGCTCGACACCCGCACGGACGGCGGCCCTGATGCCGGCCCTGATGCCGGCCCTGATGCCGGGCCCGACGCCGACGGCCTCGACACGGTGGGTGGGCGCGCCGGACCCGGAGTGCGCTAGCAAGGGGGCATGTCCACTCGCGTCCTCGTGGTCACGCCGCCGGGTCCCGACCTCCACGACACCGGCCGCGGGCACCCCGAGCGGCCCGCGCGTTTCGGCGCTGCGATGCGGGGCATCGAGGACGCGCACCTCGATGACGACGTCGAACTGCACCACGGCCGGGCCGCCGACGCCGACGAAGTGCGCCTCGCGCACGACGACGCGTACGTGCGTGCACTCGAGGAGTTCGCCAAGGCGGGGGGAGGTTCCCTCGACCCCGACACGGTGGTCGCGCCCGGGTCGTATGACGCCGCACTACTGGCCGCGGGGTGTGGCCTGACTGCAGTCGACGCGTTGCGCGCCGGGCACGCCGACGCCGCCTTCGTGATCGCCCGCCCCCCGGGTCATCACGCGACCGCTCGGCGCGGGCAGGGGTTCTGTCTCCTCAACAACGTGGCCATTGCCGCGGCGCGCCTCGCGGCCGCGGGCGAGCGCGTGCTCGTACTCGACTGGGACGTGCACCACGGCAACGGCACGCAGGACATCTTCTGGGACGACCCCAACGTCTGTTACGTGTCGACGCACGAGTTCCCCGCGTACCCCGGCACGGGTGCGGCATCGGAGACGGGTGGCTACGGCGCGCCCGGCCTCACCGTGAACTTCCCGCTCCCCGCGGGCGCAACCGGCGACGTCGCCCTCGCCGCCCTCGACGACGTCGTCGACCCGGTCGTGGCGCGCTTCGCACCCACGTGGGTGCTCATCTCGGCGGGGTTCGACGCGCACCGCGCGGATCCGCTGGCCGACCTGATGTGGACCGCGGGTGACTACGCCGAGTTGACGCGTCGCGTCGCCGCGTACGCGCCCGCGACCGGGCGGGTGGTGGCATTCCTCGAAGGGGGCTACGACCTCGACGCGCTGCGCACCTCCGTCACCGCGACCGTGTGCGCACTCGCGGGCGAGGTGCTCGCGATCGAACCGCGTTCCAGCGGGGGACCCGGCCGCGAGCAGGTGGCGATGACGGCGGGCGCGCTCCGTCGCGCCGAGGAGGGGATGTGAGCACGACCGCGAACTCCGCAAGCTCCGGTCCGGCAATCCGCCGCATCGTCGTCGGGACCGACGGCTCCGACAACGCCCGACGTGCGCTCGCATGGTCGGCAACGCTGGCCGCAGCCTGCGGCGCCGAGGTGGTGGCCGTCCACTGTCTGGGCCTGCTCTTCCATCCGACCGCAACCGAGCTGGAACCTTCCCAGCCACACCGCGACGAGATCCGCGCGCTCCTCGACGGCGAGTGGACCGCGCCGCTGCGCGCCGCGGGCGTCAGTCACCGTTCGGAGTTACGCGACGGCAGTCCGGTCACGGTGCTCCTCGCGGTGGCCGACGACGTCGACGCCGACGTCGTGGTGGTGGGCAGCCGCGGTGTGGGAGGCTTCGCCGGCCTCCTCCTGGGGAGCACGAGCACCCAACTCGCGCAGCACTCACCGCGCCCCGTGCTCATCGTCCCGCCGGAGGACGCACCGCCGGTCTGAACGCGGCCGTCCAGCCCGAGCCTGACGACAGGAGAACGCCCGTGCGCGCACTGCAACTCGTCGAGTGGCAACAGCCGCCGCAGGTCCGAGAGGTCCCCGACCCCGAGCCCGGGCCCGGCGAGGTGCTCGTGCGCGTCGGCGCCGCGGGCCTGTGCCACTCCGACCTCCACCTGCTCCACGACTTCGCGCCGGGCTCGATGCCCTGGCCGTTGCCCTTCACGCTCGGGCACGAGAACGCGGGTTGGGTCGCCGCGCTCGGCGACGGCGTGACCGGCGTCGAGGTGGGGGAGCCGGTCGCGGTGTACGGGCCGTGGGGCTGCGGCCGCTGCAGTCGGTGTGCACGCGGGCTCGAGAACTACTGCGAACGCGCGGCCGAGTACATCGGCGCGGGTGGGGGACTCGGCGCCGACGGCGGCATGGCCACCTACATGCTCGTGCCCAGCCCGCGGCACCTCGTGCCCCTCGGCGACCTCGACCCGGTGCAGGCCGCGCCCCTCACCGATGCCGGCCTCACGCCGTACCACGCGATCGTCCGCTCGCGGGCGCTGATGGGTGCGGGGAGCACGGTGGTGGTGATCGGCGTCGGCGGGCTCGGGCACATGGCGGTGCAGATCGTGCGGGCGCTGGCGCCGTCGACGGTGGTCGCAGTCGACCGCAGCGAGGACTCGCTGCGGCTCGCGCTCGAGGTCGGCGCGCATCACGCACTGCTCCCGGGCGCCGAGGCCACCGCGGAGATCCTCGCGATGACGGGGGGTCAGGGCGCCGACGTCGTGCTCGACTTCGTGGGCGTCGACGAGACGCTCGCCTTCGGCGCATCGGTGGCGCGCCCGTTGGGCCACCTCACCTGCGTCGGGATCGGCGGCGGCTCACTGCCGTTCTCGTTCTTCACCGTGCCCTACGAGTGCTCGGTGCAGAGCACCTACTGGGGCACGATCCCGGAACTGCACGAGGTGCTCGCGTTGGCGCGGCGCGGGCTCATCGAGGCGCGGGTCGAGCGGGTCACGCTCGACGAGGTCGCCGCGGCCTACGACTCGATGCACCACGGCACACTGCACGGCCGCGCCGTCGCCATCCCTGACTGACGGCCCCGGACTGGCGGCCCTGCCGCGATCAGGCGTCGCGCATGCGGCGGACGTCGGTCGGCACGTTCGTCACGGGTGCCACCTCGAGGGAAGCGCCGGTGATCACCACGCCGGTCGCGGTGATCACGACCGGATCGAGCGAGCACCGCGAGATCTCGGGCACCTCGTCCGCCAGCCGGGCGACGCGCACGAGCAGTTCCTCGAGTGCGCCGGTGGCGAGGGGCGCCGCGTCGCCGTACCCGAACAACAGCGCGCTGGTGCGCAGCGAGCGGACGAGTTCCGCAGCGTCGACGTCGGTGAGCGGCGCGACACACACCGCGGCGTCACGCAGGAGTTCCTGGTGGCGCGACGCGATCTCGAACGTGACCAGCGGTCCGAACGCAGGATCGCTGTCCAACCGGATGGCGGCCGCGACCGCATCCCCCGGGGTGCCCGCCGCCAGCGCGGTGACGGTGATGCCCGCGGCCGAGAGCACCGTCGCGGCCGTGGAAGAGTCGAGCGAGCCCCCGTCGGGACGGGCCGCGAGATCCGCGGCGACGGCATTGCGCGCGGCCGCCGTGTCGATGCCCGTGAGCTCGGTGAATTCGCCGGCCGGGCGTCGGCGCCACCGCGCGTAGGCTGCGGCGCGCCCGAGCGCCATGGCGGCGTGTTCGGCGAACGCGAAGGTGGGCACCGTGCCCGCGTGACCGATGAGTGCGCGCTGCCCGAGCACCGAGGCCACGACCGGCTTCGTGCTCGCGCCGGCGACGGCGCCGACGACGCGCCGGAGCGCGTCGGCCTCGGCGTCGTGGCCGGGCAACGGCACGACCACGGCCACCACCGCGTCGATGCCGTCGGACGCGACCGCGGCGCGGAGTGCGGCCTCGAACTCGTCGACGGCCACCGTGCTCGCGAGGTGCACGGGGTTGGCGGCGAGGCCGGCCGCAGTCGGGTCGGGCACGGTCAGTCCGGCGGCGATGCACGCGTCCGCGACGAGCACGTTCGGGCCGACCGCGTTGCCCACGATGGCGACGCGGTCGCCGTCGGGGAGGGGGCACGCCTCGAGCACGGCGGCCGTGACGAGCAAGTCCTCGAGCGTGTCGACGCGCACCACACCGGCTTGCGCGAACAACGCGTCGACGGCGGCGTCGGGGTCGTCACGCACGAACGCGCGCGCGGTGGCTCCGCGTTGACCGGCAACGCTGCGGGCGCTCTTCACGGCGACGATCGGCTTGCGACGCGCAACGCGGCGCGCGACCCGCAAGAACTTGCGCGGGTTCCCGAACGACTCGAGGTGGAGCAGGATCACGTCGGTGTCGGGATCGGAGTCCCAGTACTGCAGGAGGTCGTTGCCGCTCACGTCGGCCTTGTCGCCGAGCGACACGAACGTCGACACGCCGAGACCGGCGTCGGTGGCGCGCACGAGGAGGTCGAGACCGATCGCGCCGGACTGCGACGACCACCCGATGCGTCCGCGCCTCGGGCGCACCGGCACCACGGTCGCCTGCATCGACGTCTCCGGGTCGGTGTTGACGATGCCGAGGCACTCGGGCCCGAGGATCCGCATTCCGAGGCGGCGCGCCTGGTCGACGAGTTGGTGCTCGAACGCCTCCCGTTCGGCCCGCCCTTCGGGCGCCGCGCTGAGCACGACGAGTCCGTGGACACCCTTGGCGCCGCAGTCCGCGACCACCGCCGCGACCGCCGGCGCGGGCACCGCCACGATCGCGACGTCGACCGGACCGTCGATGTCGGTGACCCGCGCGACACACGGGACTCCGGCAACCTCCCCGGCCGCATCACCGGCGATCGCCGCGGGGTTGACCGCGTGCAGCGAGCCGGTGAACCCCCCGGCGACGAGGTGCGCCAACACGTCGTGACCCGGGGTGTGCGGTTCGCGACTCGCGCCGATCACCGCGATCGAGCGTGGGTGCAACAGGCGCTCGACCGAGCGGGCCTCGGCGAGGTGTTCGCGTCGGTGGAGCACCTCGCGTGTCTTCTCGTCGTCGCCGATCGGGAACGACAACTCGACGACGCCCTCGACGTGTTCCCGCGCGACCTCCCATCCCGCTTCGTGGAACACGCGCAGCATGCGGCGGTTCTCGGGGAGGGTCGAGGCGGTGAATCGCTCCAAGCCGGTCGTGCGGCCGACTGCCGCGAGGTGTTCGAGCAGCATCGAGCCGATCCCACGGGCCTGGTGTTCGTCGGACACCGCGAACGCGACTTCGGCCGAGGTCGGGTCGGCGGTGCGTTGGTAGGTGCCCACCGCGATCAGTTCGTCGCCGAGCTCGGCGACGATCCCGAAGGTGTCGTCGTAGTCGACCTCGTCGAGACGGGCGGCGCGGCGAGCGGTCTGCGGCGACACCGGGGCGAAGAAGCGCAGCATGCGTGACCGGTCCGACAATCGCGTGAAGAAGTCGAGCAGCTTGTCGGCGTCGTCGCGTCGCAACGGACGGAGGTGGGCGGTGCCGCCGTCGGCGAGGACGACATCGGACTCCCATTCCGACGGGTAGGGCAGGTCGGGGAGGTCGGGCACGTCGGGCACGTCGGGCACGGGACCATCATGACCGACGGCTTCCCGCCGGGGCCGGGGACCTTCGGCACTTCCGTCGAGGCCGTCCGCGGTCGTACGGTCAGGTGAACCACAGGGGAGACCCGCATGAGGTACGGCGCGCCATTGACGACGGTCCTCGTCCCGCTCGACGGATCGTGGCGGTCGGAGGCCGCGCTGGTCCCGGCGGTCCCGCTCGCCCTCCGGACCGGCGCGCGACTCGTGTTGTTGTCGACGCAGTGGTCGGCGTCGGATCTCGGCACCACCCGGAACTACCTCGAGGGTCGGCGCGCCGGCCTCTTCGACATGGGGTTCGACGGCCAGTGCGGCATCGAGGCGGTCATCGAACGCGACGCCGCCGCGGCCATCGTCGCTGCGGCTGCGGAACCCGGACGGTTGGTGTGCATGGCGACGCACGGTCACGGCGGTGTGATCCGCGGCGTGCTCGGCAGCGTCGCCGAAGCGGTGGTGCGCACGGCGGTCGCGCCGGTCGTGCTGGTGGGTCCGTCGCTGGATCCCCAGTGGTGCCTGCCCGCGATGCCGGCCGCGCCCGTGATCGTGGTCGCGCTCGACGGATCGCCGACC
>Ga0209069_10000887_pt1 | contig 14625 bp, 12 predicted proteins | sample Str013_2_FD_187202 | JGI IMG/M metagenome (GOLD analysis project Ga0209069, IMG submission 187202) | Freshwater sediment microbial communities in response to fracking from Pennsylvania, USA - Straight Creek_MetaG_SC_2013 (SPAdes) (version 2) | ecosystem: Environmental > Aquatic > Freshwater >...
CCGCGGGCGCCGAGTAGTTTGACGGCGTCGTCGTACAGCGCCTGCGACACGCCATGGCCTTCATGCAGCGATTTGGCGACGTCGTAGATCATCTGTCCCTTGGGATCATCGAATTTGGGCGTGCGGCGATGGCGGATGTCCTCGATGACGGCGGGATCCATTCCGCCCTTCAGCGCCAGCCGCTTGTGCGCATACCATTCGTAATGCGCGGTCCAGTGCCGGGCGGTGACGAGTATCGCGATCTCGGAAAGCCTGGCCGGAAACATCGTATTGAAGCGAAGGACCTCGCCGAGACGGGTGGCATGCCGCGCCATCTCCGGGCTGTTGAGCCAGGCCATCATCGGCGGCGGCGGGGCGCCACGCTTGCCGGCGATCGATTCGTCGTAGGTTTCTTTTTGCTCGACGCTCATTTCGCTTGGCGAAAGCAACTTCAGCCGCATGTCCGTTTCCTGTTGTTTTCAATCGTTGCGAACCTTGCGATACACCCTATCAGGGATACTGCCACCGCGGCCAGAGCATGGCGCGGCGCAGAGACATATTGAATTCCGCGATGCGATGGCTAAGGTCGATCCAACATCCCGCATGGAAACGCCATCATGTCCGACCTGGAAAATTTCCGCCGTGAAACCCGCGCCTGGCTCGAGGCCAATTGCCCGCCGGAGATGCGGCGGCCGATGACCTCCGACGGCGACACCTTCTGGGGTGGCCGCAACACAAAATTCTCCTCAGAGCCGCAGCGCGTCTGGTTCGAGCGGATGCGCGACAAGGGTTGGACGGTGCCGGACTGGCCTCGGGAATATGGTGGCGGAGGGCTTGATGCCGGCGAGGCCAAGGTTCTCCGCGAGGAAATGGCGGAGATGGGCGCCCGTTCGCCTTTGTCCAGCTTCGGCATCTGGATGCTCGGGCCGGCACTGCTGAAATACGGCAGCGAAGCGCAGAAGAAGGAGCATCTGCCGAACATCGCAGCCGGCCTGATCCGCTGGTGCCAGGGCTATTCCGAACCGAACGCCGGATCCGATCTCGCCTCGTTGCAGACCCGCGCCGAGAGCGACGGTGACGACTACATCATCAACGGCCAGAAGATCTGGACGTCTTATGCCAACCATGCCGACTGGATTTTCTGCCTGGTGCGGACCGATCCGGTTGCGAAAAAGCATGACGGTATCAGCTTCATTCTGTTCGACATGACCTCGAAGGGCGTATCGACCAGGCCGATCCTGCTGATCTCCGGCTACTCGCCGTTCTGCGAGACCTTCTTCGACAATGTGCGGGTGCCGAAATCCCACGTGGTCGGCACCGTCAATCGCGGCTGGGACGTCGCGAAATATCTGCTGCAGCACGAGCGCGCGATGATCTCGGGCATGGGCGAGCGCGGCGTCGGCCGGCCGCTCGGCCAGGTCGCCGCCGACTCGGTCGGGTCCGATGCGCAGGGCCGGCTGGAAGATCAGATGCTGCGCGGTCAGATATCGACGTTCGAGATCGATGAGGCGGCATTGGCCGCGGCCGCCGAACGCGCGGTCGATCTGGCCAAGGCCGGTCAGTCGCATCCCGCGTTCTCCTCGGCGATGAAGTATTACGGCACCGAGCTCAACAAGCGCCGTCATGAGATATTGATGTCGGCGGGCGGCATCGACGCGCTGGAATGGGAGAGCGAACGCTCCAGGGGCGGCGCCCGGCCGCGAGCCTGGTTGCGCACCAAGGCCAACTCGATCGAGGGCGGCACCAGCGAGATCATGCTCGGCATCGTCGCCAAGCGCATCCTCGATCTGCCGGGGGCGTAGCCGCTCGCGTTCCTCCAACGTCGTCCCTGCGAACGCAGGGACCCATAACCACCGCTGTTGAGTATTGTTCCTGACGCCAGCCGCATTGCCACATCGAGACGCCTCGGCGTATGGGTCCCTGCTTTCGCAGGGACGGCGAAGTTGTATCTTCATATTTGAAACGGAATCCCTCCCATGGCCCTCGTCCTTACCGAAGAACAATCCATGCTGCGCGACAGCGCGCGCGGCCTTATCAGCGACAAGGCGCCGGTGTCGCATCTGCGCCATTTGCGCGACAGCAAGGACGCGACGGGCTTTTCCCGCGATTTGTGGAAGGCATTCGCCGAGATGGGATTTTCCGGCCTGCTGATACCTGAGAAATTCGGCGGCAGCGGGCTCGGCTGCGTCGAGGCCGGTGTCGTGATGGAGGAAATCGGCCGCACGCTGATGCCGTCGCCGTTTCTCTCGACCGCGGTGCTGGCGGCCTCCGCATTGTCGCGCGGCGGCAGCGAGGCACAAAAGGCCCAATATTTGCCAGGCATTTCCGCCGGCTCGCTGCTGGCGGCACTCGCCATTGACGAGGGCGCCAAGCATCGGCCGCTGCAAACCAATATGCAGGCGGTACGTTACGGCAACGGTTTCAGGCTCAACGGCGCCAAGGCCCTCGTCGTCGACGGCCATACCGCCGATCTCCTGATCGTGGCGGCGCGTACGGGAGGCTCCGCCGGCGAACGTAGCGGCCTGACGTTGTTCCTGGTCGATCCCAGGACCAGGGGCGTCGCCACCGAGCGTACCGCGATGGTCGATTCACATAACGCGGCGCGGATCGAATTCGCCAATGTCGAAGTCAATGCCGACCATGTGCTCGGCGAGGTCGATCAGGGCCATAGGTTGCTCGAAGGCGTGCTCAATATCGGCCGCGGCGCGGTGGCATCCGAAATGGTTGGCCTCAGCGAGGAAGTGTTCGATCGTACCGTGGGCTATCTAAGGGAACGCAAGCAGTTCGGCAAACTGATCGGCGAATTCCAGGCACTTCAGCATCGCGCGGCGCAACTCTACATCGAGATCGAGATTACCCGCGCCGCGGTGTTGAAAGCACTGCAGACGCTCGATGGCGATTTCGAGCATGCAGGCGCGGCGGTCGCGGTGGCGAAAGCGCGCGCCGGCTCCACCGCCACGCAAGCCGTCCAGGAGGGCGTGCAAATGCATGGCGGCATGGGCATGACCGACCAGTTCGACATCGGCTTCTTCATGAAGCGCGCGCGGGTCTGCCAGGAATTGTTCGGCGACAGCAATTTCCACGCCGATCAGTTGGCGCGGATGAAGAGCTACTGAAGTTCTTGACCGTCATTCCGGGTTCGCTTCGCGCCCCGGAATGACGGCCTGACGGCCGTTACCGGATCGGCGGCGCGTACTGGATGCCGCCGGCGCTCCAGAGCTGGTTCAGCCCGCGCGGAATTTTGAGCTTCGATTCTGTGCCGACGTTGCGCTCGTAGACCTCGCCGTAATTGCCGACGTGGCGGATGACGCGCGCGGCCCAGTCCTTGGTCAGGCCGAGTTCTTCGCCATAACTGCCTTCGGTGCCGACCAGCCGCATCACGTCGGGCTTCTTCGATTTCAGCGCCTCGTCGATATTCCTGGAGGTGACGCCGAGTTCTTCGGCGTTGATCATCGCATACAACGTCCACTTCACGATCATCATCCAGTCGTCGTCGCGCTGCCGCACCACCGGCGCCAACGGCTCCTTGGAGATGACATCGGGCAGGATAATGTGATCGTTGGGCTTTGAAAGGTTCAGCCGCAGCGCGTAGAGCTGGGACACGTCGGCGGTCAAGGTATCGCATTGGCCGGAATCATAGGCTTTGACCACCTCATCCAGCCTGGAGAATTTCATCTCCTGGTACTTCATGTTGTTGGTGCGGAAATAGTCGACGAGGTTGAGCTGCGTGGTGGTTTCCGCCTGCACGCAGATCTTGCTGTTGTTCAGGTCCAGCGCGGAGTCGATGTTGCGCGACCGCGACAGCATGAAGCCCTGGCCATCGTAATAGGCGACCGCCGGAAAATACAGGTCGTAGGAGGTCTCGCGCGACATGCTCCACGTCGAATTCCGCGAGAGAATATCGACCTTGCGGCTTTGCAATTCCTTGAAGCGCTCGCTGGCGTCGAGCGGAATGAATTTCGTCTTCCTGGGATCGTCGAAGATCGCCGCCGCGACGGCGCGGCAGAAATCGACATCGAAGCCGGTCCAGTTGCCCTTGTCGTCGGGGATCGAGAAGCCGGGCAGGCCGGCATTGACGCCGCAATAGACCTCGCCGCGCCGGATCGTCCGTTTCAGTGTCCTGGTATCGTAACGTTCATAGGCGACCGCGATGGCTCCGACCACAACTGCGACCGCCAGCCCGATCAGAAGGCCGCCTCGAAATGTGCGCATGATTTATCTTTCGGCGATAATGGAAAAAGGGGATTGGGCGCGACGGCGGCGTCGCCGGTTATAGTTCCGGCTTCTGCCGGACGATGACCTTGGTGCCGACGGGGACGCGCTCATAGAGGTCGGTCACGTCGGCATTGACCAGCCGGAAGCAACCGGAGGAAACGGCGGTGCCGATCGTATCCGGCCGGTTGGTGCCGTGAATGCGATACACGGTGGCGCCGAGATACATCGCCCGTGCGCCCAGCGGGTTACCGGGACCGCCGGCCATGAAGCGCGGCAAATAAGGCTGGCGGGCGATCATCTCCGGCGGCGGCGTCCAGTCCGGCCATTCCGCCTTCTTCGAAATGTTCAGAAGTCCCTGCCACTGGAAGCCCTCACGGCCGACGCCGATGCCGTAGCGGATGGCGCGGCCATTGCCCTGCACCAGATAGAGATGTCGCTCCGCCGTGGCGATGATGATGGTGCCGGGCGCTTCATTGGTGCGGTAGTAGACGGCCTGCTTCTGGAATTCGGGATCCAGTTCCACGGAGTCGTCGGCCAGCAAGCCGGGCTGGTCGCCGACGTCAGGCTTCTGCGCATGGCCTGGCGACGCCGACAAGGTCAGGCCGGCTACCGCGATCAGCATCCAGACCAGGTGACGGAATCTCGTCATGCAAGCTTCTCCTCGATGGCCGATGGCCAAGTGGAATGGCGCAAATCTCGGGAACCGTCAAATCTCGGGCTCGCGGGATCGCAACCGTAGCGGGAGCCGAGACCGTAATTCCTGGTCTTTTCCACCGCAGCGACCGATGGGCCAGCCCGATCGCCTCATTTCGGTGCGATCCACAGCCGCAATCCCCAGGACAGCACAGCGACGGTCGCGACCCCGCCAAGCCACAGTCCGGCGAACCACAGCAGGCGTTGTGCGAGGGGGCGGGGTGCCGGCTCCGGCGCCATCAATGATATCCGCTCTCGGGCTTCACCTTGCCGCGGAAGACCCAGTAGGCCCACGCGGTATAGCCGAGGATCAGCGGTACCAGCCCTCCGACGCCGAACAGCATGAACACCTGGCTGTTCTCCGGCGAGGCTGCCTGCCAGATGGTGATGCTCTGCGGCACGATGTAGGGATACATGCTGATGCCGAGGCCCGCATAGGACAGTGCGAACAGCGCCAGGGTCAGGAAAAACGGCTGGTAGTCGTATTTGTTGGCAAGGCTGCGCAGCAGCAGCGCGGTCACGGCGGCTACCGCAATCGGCACCGGCGCCGTGAGCAGGATGTTGGGCCAGGCGAACCAGCGCTGGGTGTACTGCACATGGAGAAATGGCGTCGCCACGCTGACCGCGCCGATCGCCCCCAGCATCGCCAGCAGCAACACCCAGCTCAGATGATAGGCCCGCTCGCGCAATTCGCCTTCGGTCTTCATGACCAGCCAGGTCGCGCCCAGCAGCGCGTATCCGATCGCCAGGGCGGCGCCGGTCAGCAGGCTGAACGGCGACAACCAGTCCCACCAGCCGCCGGCATAGTGCCGTCCCTCGACATGCACGCCCTGCAGAATGGCGCCGAGCGCGATGCCCTGCGCCAGCGTCGCCAGCAGCGATCCGCAGGCAAAGGCGAGATCCCAGCGATTCCGCTCGCGTTGCGTTCGCCAACGGAATTCGAAGGCGACCCCGCGGAACACCAGGCCGAGCAGCATCGCGATCATCGGCGTGTAGAGCGCCGGCATCAGCACGGCATAGGCCAGCGGAAACGCGGCCATCAGGCCGCCGCCGCCGAGCACCAGCCAGGTTTCGTTGCCGTCCCAGACCGGCGCGACGCTGTTCATGATGACGTCGCGATCGGCCTTTGCCGGGAATAGCGGAAACAGGATGCCGAGGCCGAGATCGAATCCGTCCATCACGACATAGACGAATACCGCGAAGGCGATGATGAAGGCCCACACCGTGGCGAGGTCGATGGGGATGCTCATCGGGCCGCCCCTTCGGCGGCGACGGCGGCCGCGGGCGTAATGCCGGCGGCGCGGGCCGGTGCGTCGTTGCGCGGTCCCTGTTCGCCGTGATGCGGCGGCTCTGCCATCAGGCGCAGAATATAAATCGCGCCGGCGGCGAACACCGCGAAATAGACGATGATGAAAGCGATCAGCGAGGAGGCGACCGCGGGCGCCGCAAGCGGGGAAGCGGATTCAACCGTCCGCAGCAAGCCGTAGACGGTGAAGGGCTGGCGTCCGGTCTCCGTGGTGATCCATCCCGCGAGTACCGCGACGAAGCCGGCCGGACCCATCGCCATGGCAAAGAGGTGCAGCAGTCGCGATTGGTAGAGTGTGCCGCGCCACCGCATCCAAAGGCTGAGCAGGCCAAGCCCCAGCATCAGAAATCCGATGCCGACCATGACGCGGAACGACCAGAAGGTGATCGGGACCGGCGGCCAGTTCTCGCGCGGCACGGCGTCGAGCCCGGCGAGCGGGGCATCCAGTGAATGCTTCAGGATCAGCGAGGACAGCTTTGGAACTTCGATGGCGTACTTGACCTTGCCCTCGGCCTGGTCCGGCAGGCCGAACAGCACAAGCGGGGCGCCGTCCTTGTGGCTCTGGAAATGGCCTTCCATGGCCATCACCTTGGCGGGCTGGTATTCCAGCGTGTTGAGGCCATGCTGGTCGCCGGCGAAGATCTGGATCGGCGCCACCAGCGTGGCCATCCACATCGCCATCGAGAACATCACCCGCGCGCCGGCGCGATGCGGGTCGCGCAGCAGATGGAAGGCGCCGACCCCGCCCACCACCAGCGCCGTCGTCAGATAGGCCGCCAGCACCATATGCACGAGGCGGTAGGGGAACGACGGATTGAAAATCACCTTGAGCCAGTCGGCGGCGACGAACTGTCCGTCGGCATTGACGGCGTAACCCGTCGGCGTCTGCATCCAGGAATTGGCCGACAGGATCCAGAACGCCGAAATCAGCGTCCCGACCGCGACCATCAACGTTGCCATGAAATGCAGTTTGTGTCCGACCCGTTCGAGACCGAACAGCATCACGCCGAGAAAGCCCGCTTCGAGAAAGAACGCGGTCAGGACCTCGTAGGCCATCATCGGACCGATCACCGGCCCGGTCTTGTCGGCGAACGCCGACCAGTTGGTACCGAACTGGTAGGACATTACGATGCCCGACACCACACCCATGCCGAAGGCGATGGCGAAGATTTTCAGCCAATAATTGAACAGGTTGATGAAGACCTCGCGCCCGGTCCACAGCCAGAGTGCTTCCAGCACGGCGAGATAGCTGGCCAGCCCGATCGAGAAGGCGGGAAACACGATGTGAAACGACATCGTGAATGCGAATTGCGCCCGCGCCAAAACCACCGCATCCCAACCGTCGAGCATCGCAGCCATCCGCCGTCACCGATCCAGCGCGGAGCTTACCACGCTGGCTGCGACGGGAGTACCATGCAGTTCGCCGAGTGGCTCAACTATTGGCGTTGAGCAACCGCGCGACAATGCGGTCGATCTGCTCGTATTGGCCTTCGCCGTCGTGCTGGAACACGATCTTGCCGTTCTGGTCGAGGATATATTGGGCCGGCCAGTATCGGTTGCGGTAGGCGTTCCAGGTCTGCGAATCGTTGTCCTGGGCGACGGGATAGCTGATGCCGTGACGCTTCAGCGCGGCCTGAACGTTGGACGCCGACCGCTCGAAGGGAAACTCCGGCGTATGGATGCCGACCACGACAAGACCGCGATCCTTGTACTTGGCATAGAGTTCGGTGACGTGGGGCAACGTGTTGACGCAGTTGACGCAGCCATAAGTCCAAAAGTCCACCAGCACGACCTTGCCGCGCAGGTCGGCAATTTTCAGCGGCGCGGAATTGAACCAGTTGCCGAGGCCGACGAAATCGGGCGCGGTCGTCTGCGCCGCAGCGACCGAAAGCGGGGCCTGCGCGAATTCGTCGCTGAAGCCGGGCAGCGCCGTGCCGGCAAGGCAGAGAGCGATTACGGAGGCGGCGGTGGCTAGCGATCGCGGGGTCATGGCAAGCTCCATCGTTGGGCGGGTGTTCAGAGGCCGATCTGGCCGGCGGGATAGAATTCGGTCAGCCACGCCACGATCAGCGTGTCGTATTGGAAGTAAGAGGCGACCGCGAAGGCGATCACGACGACGCCGAAGCCCTGCTGCAGCCGTGGCGAGATTCGCGCGATGCCGCGGACACGGGTGGTGACGGCTTGGCCGCCATAGGCGATCGCCAGCATCGGTAGCGCCGCGCCGACGGCATAGACGACGAGCAGCAGGCTCGCCCACGCAGTATCCACGGAGGTCGCGACGATGGTGAGGATCGACCCCAGCACCGGACCGGCGCATGGCGTCCAGACCAGGCCGAGCGTGGTGCCTAGCAGGAAGCCGCCGATCGCACCTTGTGACGGCTGGCCGGCGCCCGTCGAGGGACTGCCGATGATTCCACCGATCCGGACCGACAGCCACTCGAACGGCGTCGGCCATACCATCAGCAGGCCGAATATCAGCAGCAGGACCGCCGCGCCGGTTCGAAGCACATTCGGATCGAAATCGAAAACCCGGGTGATGGCGCCGAGCGCCAGGGCCACGATCGAGAACGACAGCACGAAGCCAAGCGCGATCATCGCCGGCCGCGCCTTGCCGGCATGGCCCATCGACGCGCCCAGCAGGATCGGCAGCGCCGGCAACGTGCAGGGCGCCGCCACGGTGATGACGCCGGCCAGGAGGGCAAGGATGAGTTCGAGCATGGCGTCGGATCCATCGTGGTCCGGCAGATATCGATACCGGGCTCTGATGGTCCTTCGACTTTTGGGCGCGAGGCGTTACGTCCGCGTTGTGCCGACCGGCGTCACGTCTCTGTGAGACCGCAAACACAGAACGACCCGGAGGGGGGCATCCCGTCCGGGTCGTTGGAGGTAACTCGATGGCCTTGAAACGAACCAGGCGAGAGATCGTTCCGCCTTGGTCGAAGTTGATGATGAAAGTAGTAGCCGCGATATCTTTCCGGCCGATGTCGTCGAATGTTTCATTTGTTTCGTTGGCGGTAATTCTCTCTTTGAGAAATGCCGCGACTGGACGGGTTGGCGTTTCTTAACATACTGAAAATATTTGCTTTTCAGGCCGCAATGCTGTCCACGCCCGCCCCCCTCAGCAGCTCTGCGAGTTGCCTGCGCGCATAAAACATCCGTGTCTTCACCGTGCTCTGGGGGATGCCGATGATCTGACCGGCCTCTTCCACCGACTTCTCGTGATAATAGACGAGGTTGATGATCTCGCGATGCGCCGGCGACAGCTTGGCCACGCAGGCCCGCAGGATCGCGCTGGTGTTGCGGCGGTCCAGCGAAGCCTCCGGCGTGTCGGCGTCGTCGGCGACATCGAGGACTTCTTCCTGCTCGATGTCCTCGTGGCGCCGCTGACGAAGCGCAGTCAGCGCCTTGAATCGCGAAATCGACAGCAGCCAGGTCGAAACCTGGGACCGGCCTTCGAACTGGCGGGCGGTACGCCACACGTCGAGAAATACCTGGCTGACAAGGTCTTCCGCCATGGCGGCATCGCGCACCATGCGAAGGACAAAGCGATAGACCCGGACGTTGTGACGGGAATAGAGCACATGCATCGCGGTGCGGTTACCCTGCACGATGCTTTGCAGCAGAATTTCATCCGAAGTCGCGCGGGCAGCGTCGATGTTGTGACGGGCCGCGGCGTTGATGGCGATCACGTTCGGCATTGACAGTCTCCCCGTTCGCCGGTTGCCGGCGTCTTGTTGGGAAGAGTCTTAGTTGGCCAAGGTTTCCGGACGTCTGCGCTGCCAGGGAAAAATGGTTTCATACCCGGCAGAATGGTTTCGTCCCGCGTGGGACGACGAAACATTGACGCCCAAAATGCCAATGATTTCAGTGGGGACAGGATCCGGGGATTTCACCCTCGAAAAGTCCGTTCTTCGCTGCCGCTGACGGGGAGACTGGCTCACGCCTTGTCGCCGGCGGGCGAGAACAAATAGCCGCCACCACGGATGGTGCGGATCACCGCGGGCTTGGTCGGATCGATCTCGATCTTGCGTCGGATCCGCATGATCCGGAGGTCGACCGCGCGGTCGAAGGCTTCGGCATCGCGCGCATTGGCCAGTTCCAGCAGTCGCTCGCGCGACAGCACCCGCTTCGGATTCGCGGCGAAAACCTTGAGCAGTCCGAATTCCGAAGCGGTCAGCGGATGCTCATTGCCCTCGTCGTCGCGCAGCGCCTGCGCCTCGAGGTCGAGCCATTTGGTGCCGAACCGCACGAGCTGATCCTTTGTCGCCTTTTCGCCGGCCGTGGGAGCCACGGCCGGCGCCCTGGCTTGCACGCTGCGCCGAAGCACCGAGCGGATGCGCGCCATCAATTCCCTGAGTTCGCAGGGTTTCGCGACGTAGTCGTCGGCCCCGAGTTCGAGACCGACAACCCGGTCGATCGGGCTTGCGGTGGCGGTGAGCATGATGACCGGCACGTTGATACGGCTTTTCAGGTCTCGGATGATGGAGAGCCCATCCTCTTCCGGCATGTTCAAATCCAGCACGATGAGATCGGGCACGCCGGTCTCAATGGCGCCGCGCAGGCTCTTGCCGCCGTCGCACAAGGTCACATTGAAACCATGCATCTTGAGGTAATCGCCGACCATCTCGCGGGCGGGAGCCTCGTCGTCGACAATGATGATATGCGGGTTCTGGGTCATGATGATTCTGCCGCCGGCAGCGTAATCATAAACGTCGAGCCTTGTCCGGGTCCGGTACTCTCCGCGGTCACATGGCCGCCATGCATGTCGATAATGCGCTTGACGATGGACAGGCCCAGCCCGGTCGAACTCTCGCCGGCGGTCGGCTTGGCGGACAGCCGCTGGAAACGGCCGAACAGCCGTCCGAGGTCTTCCGGCGAAAGGCCGGCGCCCTGGTCGGAGATACGAATGACCGTGCTTTTGTGCTCGTGCCCCACCGTCACCGTGATCTTGCCGCCGATCGGGGAGTATTTGATGGCGTTGCTGAAGAGATTGTCGACCGCTTCGCGGATCCGGTCGGCATCGCACAGCGTGACAAAATTTGGCGGCGCGGACACGGCGATGGTCTGCTGCTTGTTGACGGCAGACGGCAGATTGGCGTCGGCGACTTCGCTGACCAGCGTTGCAACATCGACCGGCTCGCGGCGAATGGTGATGTCGAAAGCGTCCGCCATCGCGTCCGAAATCAGGTGATCCACCATCGAGGTCAGCCGTTTGGTGGCATCCCGGATGTGCTCGACCTGCGCCGAGATGTTTTCCCTTGGCGAGCCGGCGCCGATCAGCTCGGTCAGCATTTCGGTGCGGCCGAGGATGACGCCAAGCGGATTCTTCAGATCGTGGGCGACGGTGCCGAGGATTTCGTTCTTGAAGCCGTTGGCGCGCTGCAGCCGCAGCCACTGTGCCGAAAGCCTGCGGTTGGCCTGCATCAGCGCGCGGGTACGCTGGGCGACGCGGTCTTCGAGCTGGCTGTTGGCCGCGTGAAGCTGTTGATACAGGATGACGTTGTCGAACGCGATCGACAGCCGGCTGGAGAAAATCTCGACCAGTGCGCGGTCGGTATCGGAAAGCGGGCGCTCCGCCTGCAACAGCACGACGACTTCCCGTCCGCTGCCGGTGCGCAAGTAAAGCACGCTCCGATGATCGGCGAATTCGTTCTTGCGGCGCTGGAAGGCGGCTTCCACCATCTGCCGCAGATCCGGATCCAGCGTCCGGGAACTGGTGGTTCCGATGAAGCGGCTGTAACAGCCCGAGCCCGCCAGCACCGAAAATTCGGCGCCCGGCGTGCCGTTGTCGCGCAGCACCAAAATGCCGGCGCAATCGACATTGAGCAGCGAGGCCAGTTGCGTCAGCACGCCTTCGGCGAGGCGCTGCATCGACTTGAAATCGTACAGGGTCGAGGCGGCGTCGATGATGATTTCCAACCCGCGCCGGGTCTGGACCATGCGCTCGAGCTGCTGGTAGCTGCGCAACGCCGCGGTCAGCGAGGTGAACAGCTTGTCGGCCGTCAGTTCGGTCTTTGCCTTGTAGTCGTTGATGTCATACTGGACGATGACGCGGCGCTCCGGCGCCTGGCCGGGCTGGCCGGTACGAAGGATGATGCGGACGGTCTCGTTCCCGATTACGTTGCGGATGTATTCGACGAGTTCTAGGCCTGCGACGTCGGTTTCCATGATGACGTCGAGCAGTACAGCGGCGATGTCGGGGTTGTCGCGCATCAGGTCGCGGCCTTCGGCCGCCGAATAGGCAGAGAGGATTTCGAGCGTCTGTCCGTTGAGATTGTAGTCGCTGAGGGCGAATCTGGTTCCCTCGTGAACGGCATGATCGTCGTCGATGACGGCAATCTTCCATTTGCGCGCGGATGAATCCTCCGGGACGGGCCCGGAATCGTCGATCAGGTGGAGGACATCGTCCTGTTCGGCCATTGAGGAGTTCCGTCGGCTATGGCGTCGGTGGTCGTCAATCCCTTGGCGGTTTTCGGCATGATAATGCGGAATATGGTGCCCTGTCCGGGTCGGGACTCCAGCATCATGCGACCGCCAAGTTGCTGAGTGACAAGATTATAGACGATATGCAACCCCAATCCGGTGCCCCCTTCGTTGCGCCGCGTCGTAAAGAACGGATCGAACGCCTGGCGCTGCACGTCCGGCGTCATTCCGACTCCGTTGTCAGCAAAAATCAGCTCGATGTCGTCACCGCCCCGGGGGCGCGCGGAAATCGAGATCGTCCCGGAGCGACCGCCGGCGAACGCATGGTTGACGGCGTTCAGGAATAGGTTGGTCAGGATCTGGCCATAGGACCCGGGATAACCGTCGATGACCACGCCCTCGGGAACGTCGACCGACAGCGTGATGGCGGCCCTCTTCAGAACCGGTTTCAAACTCGCGACGATCTGGTCGGTCGATTCGCTCAGGCTGAACTGCCGCCGTTCCGCATGTGAGCGGTCGACAGCGACCTGCTTGAACGACTGGATCAATTCGCCGGCACGGTGCAGGTTCCCCACCAGTTGCTGGGCGGCCTCGCGCGCGTTGCGTACGAATTCGTCGAGTCTGGAGCGGCGTAACTGGCCGTCGGATTTCAACTCGGCCTCGAACATCTCGGCGCGGCGCGCGAAGCTGGAAGCGACCGTGAGGCTGATCCCGATCGGATTGTTCACTTCATGGGCGACGCCGGCGACCAGTCCACCCAGTGCCGCCAGGCGCTCGGCGTCGATCAGGTTCTGCTGCGCGGTGTTGAGCTCGATCAAGGCGCTCTCGGCCTGTTCCTTGGACGTACGAAGCTCGTCCTCGGTTTCTCGCTTGGCAATGGCGTTTTCGCGGAACACTTCGACCGCGCGAGCCATCGCGCCGACTTCGTCCCGGGCGCCGGTCCCTTGCACGGTTCGATCGTAATCGCCCGCGGTGATCGCGTGCATCGCGACCATGATCTGCTGCAACGGCAGGCGGATCGAGAGCGCAATCAGGACGCCGGCGGACAGGATGATGCCGAGGAAGAACACCGCGATCGACAGCACCCGGCGCGAGATGTCGGACAATGTCCGGTCGAAGGTTTCCTGTGCCTTCAGCTCACGCTGACGCATCTTGACCGAGAGTCCGTCGATGACGCCGATCGCATCGGCCTGGCTGGCGTCGATGGTGTTACGCAGCAGTTCGGTCTGGCTGGCGAGTTGTTCGGTTAGCTTTGCGAAACCTTCACGCAACGCCGAGGTCCGCGCCAGTAATCGCGTCAACGCCATGCGCTGCAGGTCGTTGTCGGCGAGGTCGGTCATGACGGGAATGGTGCGCTCGATCGTCTCGGTGTTGCGGCGGGCGTCCTCGGCGGAGGCGGAGGCGAGCGAGAGATAATAGGCGTTGGCCGCGACCAGCATCGCGGTAAAGGCTTCACGGGATTTGCCAAGCTGCGGCCAGATCAGCGCCTCGCGATGCCCGGTCGCACCCTCGATGATGGAATAGAGCCCTGCCATGTCCCTCGCCGGGCCGAGCACCTGTTCTTCGTAGGTCCTGGCAATGGTCGCCTGCACGGCGCGCAAATCCCCGAAACCGTTGAGGAAGCGGTCGGTCACCTGCTCGAGCTGCTCGACCGAGCCCGAGAGCATCGGGTCGGTCGAGGCGCGGGTAGCGAGTGTGCCGAGCACAGCTTCACGCAGCAGCAATATTTCCGCGAACAATTCGGGACTGGGTTGGTTGATGTAACGGTGGATCAGGTTCTGCAGGCGGCTGGTTTCGCTCTCCAGCAACGCCAGGATCTTGTCGGACTCGCGTACCTGTCGAACATCGTCCCAGGCCGAGCCCAGCACCTGCGCCCCGTTCCAGATCAGCCCGGCAAGAATCGCCACCACCGCCGAGTTCAGTCCGGCAATCGACAGGATGCGCCAGCGGATCGGCACCGCTCGCAGCAACTGGACGAGGCGAGAACGGCCGCGCGCAACAAGGCTCGC
>Ga0209069_10000888_pt1 | contig 14615 bp, 13 predicted proteins | sample Str013_2_FD_187202 | JGI IMG/M metagenome (GOLD analysis project Ga0209069, IMG submission 187202) | Freshwater sediment microbial communities in response to fracking from Pennsylvania, USA - Straight Creek_MetaG_SC_2013 (SPAdes) (version 2) | ecosystem: Environmental > Aquatic > Freshwater >...
GTTCTTATATGTATACGGCAAACATAAAAAATTGTTGCTGCTGTTTTTCTTACAGAAAAGGTTTAATCTGCTTTTAACGGCTTGTACGACTCCGGTATTTGAAAAAAGTTAGCCCGGTTATTTTTTTTAATCTCCCTTTAATATTTTTCCCACCAACTTTTGTCAACTGCCTGCTGTAAACATTGCAACAAGTGTGCAACTAAATAAAACCATCCGGAACCAAAAAGACAAAATAGGTTAAAGCCTGTATTTTGCCGATAAAACCGGCGCTTCACCGGTCTTTTAATCCCTTCTTAATCTTATGTTGTCAAAAAACTGTAGTTTCATGTAGAAAATAAAATCTACCCACAAACAATACGACGATGAAAAAATATTTTTCCTGTGCTGCAATCTTTGTGTTCCTTTTTTCCTTTACAGTACCTGCGCATATAAAAGCAGACAGGTGGCAGTCGCTCTTCGATGGCAAATCGCTGAACGGATGGAAAGTGGGCGACAATGCGGCAACATTTACTGCAGACAGCGGAATGATCATTGTGCATGGAAACACGGCACATTTGTTTTATGATGGCAGCGTTATGAACCATGATTTTAAAAATTTCGAATTCAAAGCAGACGTAAAAACAAAGCCGGGCGCCAATTCTGGTATTTATTTTCACACGGCATTTCAGCAGGGCGGCTGGCCCGCAAAGGGCTACGAAGTACAGGTCAACAACTCACATACCGACTGGCGCAGAACCGGCAGTCTTTATGGTGTTGAAGATGTAAAAGAAGTGTATGTAAAAGACGACGAATGGTATACTGAATACATTAAAGTGGAAGGAAAACATGTTACCATAAAAATAAACGATAAAACAGTGGTGGATTATACCGAGCCCGATACGCTGCCCGCAGGACGTGAGCAGCGCAGGATTTCGGACGGCACATTTGCCCTGCAGGGACACGATCCCAACAGCATCGTTTATTACAAAAACATAAAAGTGAAGACCCTGGCCGATTGATCAAACCAAACCTTATTCCTTATTTAAAACAATCAACCATGACACTCATTGCCATTTTGCTACCCTGGCTCTCCTTTATTTTAAGGGGAAGAATCCTAACTGGCATTCTTTGTCTCTTATTGCAAATCACCATTGTGGGCTGGATACCTGCCGCAGCATGGGCGGTTATTTCGCTCAATGAAGCAAGGGCCAACAGGCGAAACCGGCGCGTTGTAAGGGCTATTAAACAAAACAACAGGCGCACCGCTTAAAAGCTTGCCCAAATATTTTTATTTCGAAAAAACATGTATGCAATTGAATGCAGCGTTTTTAAAAGGAATACTTGTTTACCTGCTGGTAGTTTCAATGCTGGCCTCCGCCGCGCAAAAAAACAAACCCTTTAAAGTAATTGCCTTTTACACAGCAAAGGAAGACCAGGCCCATATTAGTTTTGTACATGAGGCAAACAAATGGTTTCCCAAAATGGCGGCGCAATACCATTTTAACTACGACTCCACCAATAACTGGTCAAATTTAAATGCCCATTTCCTTTCGCAATACCAGGTGGTCATCTTTCTGGATACCAGGCCGGAGCAACCAGCGCAAAGAGCCGCTTTTGAGCAATACATGAACCAGGGCGGTGCCTGGCTGGGATTTCATTATGCCGGTTTTGCACTAACACCTTCTGCCGTTCCGCAAGACTGGAACTGGTACCACAATGATTTCATCGGCGCCGGTCAATACAAAGGCAATACCTGGCGGCCGGTTTTTGCCATACTGCGTGCAGAAGATTCCAAACACCCGGTGCTGGCCAACTTACCGCTTACCTTTAAATCCGCACCCAATGAGTGGTACAGCTGGGAAAGAGATTTGCGCAGCAATGATTCCATTAAAATATTATTGTCGATTGACAGCAGCAGTTTTCCCCTCGGCACCGGCCCAAAATTGTATGAAATCTGGCACAGCGGCTACTACCCTGTTGTGTGGACCAATAAATATTACAGGATGGTCTATTTCAATATGGGGCACAATGATATTGACTACGAACACAAGACCAATAAGGAATTATCGTTTCAGTTTGTAAATGAACAGCAAAACCGCCTTATCTTAAACAGCCTGTTCTGGGTAGCCGGCAGACCCGCTCCTGCACCCTGATACCCATTCTTTTTTTACGGTTGCCCCTATCAGTTATAATTCATAAATGCTAAAATAAATTTTTATGGATGAAGCAGAAAAACTAAACCGCATTGTAGATGCCAGGATGAAACTGAAAGCAAGGTTTGAAGACAAGATCAAACAAACGCCTTCTATTGCAGACAACCGCCCCATGGGTTCGGGCAACCTGAACCGGCATGGCATGCCGGTGGTACCCGTTGGACAAACCATTACACACAAATGGCCTGTGCTTGACCTTGGCATACAACCCGATATTAGTCTGGACAAATGGCAACTGGTAATTGATGGTGCAGCAGACCATCCGCTCACGTTAAACTGGGAGGGTTTTATGGCACTGCCGCAATCAGAAGACATTTCCGATTTTCATTGTGTTACCACCTGGTCTAAATTAAACATTCGCTGGAAAGGCGTACGACTGGCAGATTTGGCAGCACTGGTGCAACCAAAAGACAATGCCACCCATATTTTATGTTATGGATACGATGACTATACCACCAATATTTCACTGGAAGAAGCACTGAAACCGGATGTATTGCTGGTTCATACCGTTGAAGGACAACCGCTTCCAAAAGAACATGGAGGCCCGCTGAGAATGATTACCCCGCAACTCTATGCCTGGAAAGGCGCTAAATGGATAAACAGGATAAGCTTTCTCACCGCCAACAAACGGGGTTTTTGGGAAGAAAGGGGTTATTCCAACACTGCCTATCCGTGGCGCAACGATCGCTACAGTTAATTATTGTAATAGGGTACAAATCATTGTGCATTTGTCATTCATCGCCCGAATGAGCGGTTTCACAGAAAAATTGACAGCGGGCTATAAATACTAAATCTTTTACTGTATTTTGGGCAGCAAACCCAATACCGTGAAATCCGTATTTACCCTTATTGTATTATCCGCCAGTATGCACTATGCAGCTGCGCAAGCCGCTTTTAATGTTTCAGCAAACGCAAATGACACCTCCCGCAGTGGCGCTGATACGTCCGAAAAACTAATTGCACAAAAGGACAATATCATCAACCCCAATACCATTATTAAAATTGAGAACCTGGGCAGCAGTGTCAATTCAAACCTGGCAGAGCTGCGGCCAACCGTATCTGCCGACGGTAACCTGCTGTTTTTTGTTTGCGAAAACAATCCACGCAATACCAAATACCGCTCCGTCCCCAACTCGCAGGACATCTGGTTTTCTGAAAGAGACAGCACCGGCAAATGGAGCCGTGCCGTACACCTGGGGTACCCGCTCAACACCGTACAGTACAACGCCGTTTACTGGATATCGCCCGACAATAACCGGCTACTGATCCGTGGTGCTTTTATGAACGGGTCTTATAACGGAAAAGGGGTAAGCATGTGCACACTGAAGGAAAGCGGCAATTGGGGCGAACCCGAAGCACTGCAAATAAAAAATTACTACAAATACGACAGGGGCCGCCAGTCCGGCGCTACCATGTCGCACGACGGTCAGACATTGCTGCTCTACATGAGCCCTGAACCGGGAAGTGGCGACAATGATATCTTCGTTTGTTTTCTTACCAAAGAGGGCTGGTGGACAGAACCCAAAAGCCTGGGCAAGAAAATCAATTCGGCCGGCACCAATGAAATGACGCCTTACCTGGCATCAGACGGCGTTACCATGTATTTTAGCAGCAACCGCGATGGTGGCCTTGGCGACAATGATATCTGGATGACCAAAAGAATGGATCAATCCTGGCAAAAATGGGCAGAACCCGTAAACCTCGGCAGCCCCATCAATACAGACAGCTGGGATGCATTTTTTACACTGGATGCCGGTGGTGAATTTGCCTATTTAACCACCAGCTTAAATACGCTTGGCGAAAGCGATATCGTTCGCGTTAAACTTTTGGAGAAAGAAAGGCCCAAACCAGTTTTAATGGTGAGCGGCAATGTGTACGATATCAAAACAAAAAAACCACTGAGCGCTTCACTGGTATATGAAACACTGCCCGACGGCGCTGTTGCCGGAAACGGTATATCCGGTGCTACAGATGGTGCATTTAAAATTGTTTTGCCTTACAACAAAAATTACAGCATCCGTGCATCAGCCGATCATTATTTTGCCATTTCCGAAAACCTGAACCTGGATTCGCTGGTGAAAGTGGGTTATAAAGAAATACACAAAGACCTTTACCTGGCGCCGATAGAAATAGGCCAGGTAGTGAGACTGAACAATGTGTTTTTTGATTTTGACAAATCCAATTTAAGGGATGAATCGTTTGTGGAACTGGACCGTGTAGTAACCCTCTTAAAAGACAACCCCGCCATCGAGATTGAAATGAGTGCACATACCGACAGCAAAGGTTCGGACGAATACAACCTGAAACTGAGTGATAACCGTGCAAGATCCGTAAGGGAATACATCGTTTCCAAAGGCATTGCTCCTGAAAGAATCGTATCCCAGGGTTATGGAGAATCAAAACCTGTGGCAAGCAATGATACGGATGATGGAAGACAAATCAACCGAAGGGTTGAATTTAAGATACTAAAGAACTAAACCCTGTTAAAAACACCGCATAAAAAAAGATGAACATTTCCGTTCATCTTTTTTATTTAAGCACCTTTTCTTATGCGGAAGCTGCATTTTTAAAATAATTGTTGAAAAACAGCAACTGGTATCCAATGGCATTGCTCCAGTAAGGCCAGTTGTGTTCGCCGGGCCGGGTAATATAATCATGCGGAATGTTTCGCAGCAGCAAAGCCTGGTGCAATTCTTCGTTTACAGAAAAAAAGAAATCTTTGGTGCCGCAGTCGATAATCAGTTGCAGGGCATTGGGTCTTAACAAATAAAGCATGTTTACCACGGTATGTTTTTCCCAGCGTTCCGGTTGCTCACTGTAACTGCCCAGGCGCTTTGCCATGTCCCAGTTATCCGGAAATGGGCGGATATCAACACCACCACTCATGCTGCCGGCGGCGCCAAATACATCCTGGTGTCTGAACGCAAGGTACAATGCGCCATGGCCACCCATGCTCAAACCACTGATGGCTCTGCCCTTCCTGTTTTTGATGGTTTTGTATTTGCCGTCTACCCAGCTGACCAGTTCCTGCGCAACGTAAGTCTCGTATCGAAAAGCCGGATCTACCGGGCTATCCCAGTACCAGCTGCCAAAACCAGCATCCGGGCAAACAATGATCATGTTGAATAAATCTGCCTGCCCTTCAAAACCCTTTGCTTTGGTAATCCAGTCTGCATAATTGCCACTGTAACCATGCAGCAAATAAACCACCGGCAATTCTTTAGTGCCATTGTAGCTGCTGGGTTTTATAACCACTGCTTTGATTGTCTTTTTCATAACAGCACTATAGGTATCCACCGTATCAACAACGGCTGCATTTGAATATTGAAACAAAAACAGGAATAAACAAAGGGTCAATAGAAATTTTTGAGTGTTGCTGTACATAGCTGGCAATTTTAAATGAATGCTGAATGTACGCTGTTGCCGGCAATTGCAAAAAGGAACATTTTGCCGCCACCCATGCAAACCAATTAACAGGCCATGGAGATTGGCTTCCCCAAAAAAAGCCTCGGCCCAGCGAAGTCTTATTTATGTTACATTTGAGAAAGCTATTTACAAATATGAAACCAGTTGTTGTCATTGAATATTGCCCCAAATGCGGCTGGCTGTTAAGAGCAGCTTATATGGCACAGGAATTACTGACCACCTTTACTGATGATCTGAAAAGTGTTGTACTGCAACCCAGCGAGGTCAGCGGCGATTTTCATATCAGCATCAATACTAAAAAGATCTTCGACCGAAAAGATTTTGGCGGCTTCCCTGAAATCAAGGAATTGAAGCAAATGGTCAGGGATATAGTGAATCCCGGAAAAAGCCTTGGTCATTCGGATACCAAATCGCACATCAAACCATAAACATGACCGGCGTAATTTTATGTGGTGGCCAAAGTGCAAGAATGGGTACCGACAAGGGCCTGCTCTCCTTACAAGACCGCACCTGGGCGCAAACCGCCATGGAGAAAATGATCGGTCTGGCATTACCGGTAGTTTTTTCCGTAAACGAACAGCAATTTAACAATTACGCTGCCATTTTCCCCGTTAACCAATTAATAAAAGACAATCCGGTGCTGGATACCAGGGGGCCCTTGCGGGGCGTACTGAGCATTCATTTGCAATACCCGGCCGAAGATTTATTTGTATTGGCCTGCGATATGCCGCTGATGGAAACGGCTGTATTGAAACAACTGCAGGCGCAATTTGAAAAGCATGCGGCGGATGCTTATGTGTTTACCAACGATGAAGCTTTTGAACCGCTTTGCGCCATTTATACCGCAAAAGGCCTTTCGCGCATACTTGAACTGCAAAAAAACAAACAGCTTTTAAAACACAGTATGAAATACGTGCTGGAGCAACTCCATCCTGTCAGCATTGCGCTAACAATGGATCAAAAAAAATACTTCCGGAATTTTAATGCCCATGCCGAACTAAATGGCTTGTAAGCCCGGCACAACCGCCTCTTTTCTGTTGAAATCTGTTTTGGGAGCATCACACAATGCGCAGCCATAGGTTTCCGGCAATGCATCAAACAAAGTGCCCGCCGGTATTGCATGGTCTGGCTCGCCCGCGGTTTCATCATAAATACTCAGGCAATGGCGGCACTGGTAGTAAACAGCTTTTATTTCTTCTTTTTGTTCCGGAAGATTTGCATTTGTATACGAGCTTCCCGGCAATAAATCGCCCGCGTCTTCCTGCTCATAATAATACTTACACAGTGCAATCAGGTAAGTAGCCAGGTGTTCTTTTTCTACATTGCCCCTGAAGAGAATGTATTCTTTTGAATTGGGATTGAAACCGGCCGTATAAAGGATGTCGTATTTATCCAGCGCCTTTACCTGGCTGCGGATGGTGTTGAACTGGCGTCTTATCAGCACAGATCCAAATACGCCCGATTTTGGCTGCGTTTTTACAGCAAAACACAAACCGAATGTGCGCACATCTTCTTTGTCGAATTGCCGGATGATTTGCCGTTTGATGCTAAGCCCTTCATTGTTGCCGTCTTCTACCTGCCAGTTCAGCTCGTTGGATGCATGCCTTACGTTGATGCGGTATTTGCCAAGTATGTAGCCCCACATTGGCCGGTGTTTTTCTTCAATACCTTTAATGATAATGCTTTTCCAGGGCGTTGTATACAACTCGCCCGATTTTGTTTTTAAGCAAATACTGCAAATGTCTTTCAGGAAACTGATATCAAACAATTCGTCACGCATGTAAATACCCAGCCAGGATTTATTGCCATACTCATTGTAACCCTCGTAATAAGGCAATTTAAAAGCGGGCAATGCCAGCTGCTCCGTTGCCGGCTTTACAATAAATGTACTGCCGGCAGTAACGGCATCGTACAAATGATTTCCATCGGCCTGCTGGGTATCAAAATACAAAGAAGGATCGTCCAGGATGATCTTTTCTATTTTTTCCGAAACCGCTGCAATGTCATTGGTATAGATAAGGTCTTTCCAGTAGTACAGTGTATTTGTTTTGGGAAACCGCAGCACCAGCCACCAGAAATGATTGTGCCCCGAAGCAATCCAGTTGAGGTTGCCGGTAAAGAAAGGCGTAAAAGTTTGGTTACGGTCGGTAATGTTTATTTTTAGCGTGGGTTTGTAACTAAACAGATCAAATACATCTTTGTACACGCCCTGTCCAAGCCAGCTCTCCCTGATAAAAATTTCTGCAGCCGGGTAAGAACTGCTGATATTGGGATGCTCGTCTTTGTTGATTTCATATTCAATCTCTGCCTTGTCGAGCGAAAGTTTTACACCGCTGTATGCCTTGGCCGGTACATCAATCAGCAGTTGTTGCCGCAAACCAAAACGCACTTCGGTTAAACCCGCTTCCTGCAGGCTGCCCAGTATGCTGAGCAGGTAACCCGGCGAAACAATTCCACCTGTAAAATTTACTTTAAACTGGTAAGCATGCCGCATAATATTGGTTTTATACCAAAAAAAATTCTTTCATGGCTTTGGGAAAATTCCGGTTCTCATGCCCGGGCCTGCACAGTTTCAGCAATGCAAAACGATGCAGGTTACTCAGGCTGGCCCATTGCTGTAAAGTCAGCCACCAGTTAAACTCCGCCAGTTTGTTTTTCAGTATATCCGGCAACTTGCCGGTATCGGCCCATGCAGGATCCGGCTCAACCGGTATTGTTGTTGCGCAATCTCCTGTACGTCTTAATACAATCCGCTCCAGGCAGGCACGGTACTGCATAATATCGTCAATGTCCAAACACCTTGTTTCACACAATACTTTTCTTTCTGCTGCATTCATCCGGCTCCACTCATTTAGTTTCAGTTTAATACCACAGGCATCCAGTTTAAATCGTACAATCATGGGGATGCAGCGTATATTGTCTTCCACAAAATCTTCCTCGAACCCAAAATAAACATGAGCGGCCCTTGCTTCGTCGGCTGTTGTATGGCAAGGTTGCGGATACAAAATTTGTGTTGCTGCCATTTTTTTTGTTTTGGTTTAAACCCTGATTGTTTTTTGGGTATGTATCCTGGTTTCACTTTCTAAGATGGCTTTTACTTCGGGCCGGCAACTGCCGCATCCCATTCCTGCGCCCGATAGCTGGCACAATTGTACCAAATCTTTACAACCTTCATTGATTTTGTTTACAATATTACCTTCCCCAATGCCGGCACAGCTGCAAACCAGCTTACCCAGTACGGGCTCGGCTTTTTTGCCGCTGCGCAACAATTGCAGGCGCTTGTCGCTCAGTTCAATTTTGTTTTCAATCAAATCCCTGAATTCCAGGAATTCTGTTTTATCGCCAATTAAGATAGCGCCCACCAACCGATCATTGTGAATAATACATTTTTTATAGTAGCGCTTTGCCTTGTCAATAAACACCACTTCCTCGTAACCGGGTTCATTGGGCGCTTCTGCCAGCCCCAGCGAACACACATCGGTGCCATGCATCTTCAATATATTCATGAGCAAAGAACCCTTATAGTATTGCGCAATATCACCGGTTAAATAACGGGCTACAATATGCGCTTGCTGTTCTGCTGCGGCCGTAATGCCATACAAAAATCCGTTGAACTCCGCCATCTCCCCCACCGCGTACACCGAGGGATCACTGGTTTGCAGGTATTCATTTACCAATACACCCCGCTTGCAAGCCAGTCCTGATTCCCTCGCCAGTTCTGTATTGGGAATAGTGCCCACCGCCACCACAATGGCCTGGCAGCGAATGGTAAGACCGCTCTTTAACTGAATGCCCTCTATTGCCGACCTGCCCAGAAATCGTTCTATCTCATCATTGTAGTAAATCTGAACACCTTTGTCTGCAAGTTCTTCGTGCAGTAACTGGCTGCCCAGCGGGTCCAGCTGCCGGTCCATTAACCGTGAGATACGTTGTATTATAATAACTTCAACGCCCGCTTCCTGCAGGGAGGCCGCCAGTTCAATACCCAGCAGGCCACCACCAATAATTACCACTTTACCGGCTGCGGGGTCTACATGGTCTTTAAAACTATCTGCATCTGCCCTGCTGCGCATACTGAAAATACCCTGCAATGCCGGCGTGTCTTTCAGCGTCACCGCACGGCTGCCAGTGGCAATCAGCAATGTATCATACTTGTGTACCCGGCCTTCGCTATCGAACAACAACTTGTATTCCCGATCTATTTTTTCAATACTCACGCCGCGGTTCAGTTGTATATTGTAATTAAACTCTTCTTCTGTTTTCATTTTCACCAGTTGCTCCCAGGGCTGCACACCGCTGATATAATCGGGTAGTAAAACACGGTTGTAAAACGGAAGGTTTTCCTTGCTGAATACCACAATCTCGTCTTCCGTATTCAAAGCCCGGTAGCTCTTTATAAAGCCAAATGCACCGGCACCGGCACCAATGATCGCAATTTTCTGTTTGGGCTTTTTGTACAATTGCACCTGCACCGTGCTGAATTTAAAATCAGGCTGTTTCGATTTGGGATCCAGCAGCCGGCTGGTAAGGTTATTGGCCCTGTTCAGATCGCTGTTCAATATCTTACCCCAGTGCATGGGAAGAAAGACAACCCCTTTTTTGATGTCTTCCGAATACTTCGCCTTTACCCTTACATTGCCGCGCTCATTGAAAATTTCTACCAAATCGTTTTCAAGAATCTTTCTTTCCGCCGCGTCTTCCGGGTGAATCTCCACGAAAGATTCACTGATATGTTGTTTCAGCTTATTTACTTTGCCGGTTTTGCTCATGGTATGCCACTGGTCACGAACGCGGCCGGTGGTAAGCACCAGCGGATGCGTTTCAGACGGTGGCTCGCTTTCATTCAAATCAGGAAAGGAATGAATAATGGCTTTTTGTGAGGCCGTATAAAATTTCTTATCGGTAAACAACCGCGCTGTGCCGTTGCCGCTAGCACCTTTTGGGTAGGGCCATTGCACAGAACGTTCTTCTTTCAGCACTGCATAATTCAAACCGCTGATGTCGGTATTTGTGCCGGCAGACAAAGCACAATGTTCGTCATAAATTCCGGCTGTATTTTTATAGTCGAAACCTTCAAACCCCATTTTTTGTGCAAAGTGGCAGATGATGGTTGCATCGGGCAATGCTTCACCGGGTGCATTGGTAATTTTATCCAGGTGGCTGATGCGCCGATCTGCATTGGTCATGGTGCCTTCTTTTTCTGCCCAGGAGGCTGCTGGCAGCACCACGTCTGCATATTGCAGGGTTTGCGCTGTATTGCTCATTTCCTGCACCACCACAAATTTTGCTTTTTTCAATCCTTCTTCTGCACTGCGCACATCGGGCAAACTCACCAGGGGATTGGTGCACAAAATCCAGATGGCTTTTAGCTTGCCGTCATTCAAGGCGTGAAACATTTCAGTGGCCGTTAAACCCGGGGTTGATTGAATGGTGCCCAGCGGCACTTTCCAGAATTTTTCTACCGTGGCCCGGTCACCGGCGTCTGCCAGGTTGCGGTGGGCAGGTAATAGATTTGAAAGACCGCCTACTTCTCTTCCGCCCATGGCATTGGGCTGGCCGGTTAGTGAAAACGGCCCTGCACCTGGTTTTCCAATCTGCCCGGTGATTAGATGGAGGTTTATCAGCGATAAATTTTTATTGACGCCAATTACGCTCTGGTTAAGCCCCATCGTCCACATGCTGATAAAGGCTTTGGCATTGCCAATATAAGATGCCGCTTTGCGTATATCCGCTTCCGTTACACCGCAGATCAGGGCGGCTTCGGCAACGGTTCTTTCAAAAACGGTTTGTGCATATTTGTCAAATCCTTCGGTATGCGCATGAATGAAGTCTACATCAATATCGCCTTCCTCTATGAGGCAACGGCCCATGGCATGGTGCAGCACAATGTCTGTACCGGGGTTTAGTTGCAAATGCACATTGGCTATAGAGCAGGTCTGTGTTTTACGCGGGTCGCTTACAATAATCTTCAAACCCGGATTTTTTTCGCGGGCGGCTTCTACCCTTCTCCACAAAATGGGATGGCACCAGGCCGGGTTGGCGCCCGCTACAAAAATGCAATCCGCCAGTTCAAGGTCATCGTAACTGATGGGCACGCTGTCTTCGCCCAGGCTCATTTTGTACGCCACTACGGCGCTGCTCATGCAAAGCCGCGAGTTGGTATCAATATTATTGCTGCCTATAAAACCCTTGATGAGTTTATTTACCACATAATACTCTTCCGTTAAACACTGGCCCGATGCATAAAACGCTACTGAATCCGGTCCGTATTTATCTATAAGTGTTTTAAAGACAGCTGCAGTTCTTTCCAGTGCCGTATCCCAGGAAACCCTTTGCCTTGGCTGGTTTTTTGCATAGCGCATTTCGGGATAGAGCAAACGGTCGCTCTTGTCCATCACAGTATAATGCAGGTTCATCCCCTTGCTGCACAGTAAACCTTTGTTCACGGGGTGGTCTTTATCTCCTTCCACACGCAGGCCGCCGTTTTTTTCTTTGTGCAAAACAATGCCGCAGCCAACACCACAATAGCAACAGGTGGTTTTAACACCCGCATCCTGTTTGTTTGATAAAGCTGTTTTATGTTGCTGTTTACTCAAATGATTAAGTTTTTTATGACCCCGGCTTTTGAACCACTATTAAACATCCTTGTGTCACTCTCTTCTACCGCAAATCTTTATTGCGCTTTTGGCGGCTCCGTCAATTCACCGCATAGTCACTGCCATCACGCAAATGTTGTTTCAGGAGACACTTTGATTGTCTCTTCTTTACTTGCGGCCGCAAACCTTGTTATCAATACCATCAGCCCAATGGCCACCACACCATAACCGATGTATGTAAATGCCTGCGTATAAGAAATATTTTTCGCTTTAAAAAGAAATCCTACCAGCATGGCGCCAATATTACCACCCGCGCCTACAATACCGGCTACGCTGCCAATGGCTTCTTTGTTTACAAATGGAACAATAGAATACGTTGTGCCATTCGCCATTTTTAAAAACAAAGCAAACAACAGCATAGACGCAATGGCAAAGGGCAGGCTGCCCGATTTTGCAAACAACATGATACCAAAACCTTCCAGCACCAGGAAACCCGCCAGCAGCAAGCCTTTACCGCGCAGGCCGTATTGCTTTCCAACCTTATCGCTGAAGATACCACCCAGTGCACGGGCAAATAAATTCATGAATCCAAAAATGCTGGCCAGTGCGCCGGCCATAATCACCGATGCTTTGAAATTGTCCACGAAATAGATGGCCGCAACATTGTCGACCGTTATCTCAATACCAAAACACGCTGCGTAAGCCAGTGCCAGCACCCAGGTGCGGTAGTCTTTCATGGCCAGTACAAACGTACCCTTCTTTTTTTCTTTGGTTACCCTTTCTATATCCGCATAGTTTCCTTCCGGTGTGTCTTTTGTATACCGGTAATATACAAACGCCATTATTAACAATATAACACCGGGCACCACCATGGCATACCTCCATGAGTTGGCTTTGTCTGCATAACCCAGACCTACAAACGCAGCCGCAATCAGCGGCATTACCAGCTGCGTTACACCGCCGCCCAGATTGCCCCAGCCACCTGCAACCGCATTGGCCGTGCCCACAATATTGGGTGCAAACATTACCGAAGTGTGAAATTGGGTAATGACAAAGGAGGCGCCAATGATACCTATTACAAAACGGAAAAGAATAAAACTTTCATAGCTGTTGGCCAGTCCTATGGTCATAACGGGTATTGAACACAGTACCAATAGAATGGTATACGTTAAACGCGGCCCCAGTGTATCGCACAAACGGCCAATAAGCAGGCGTGCCAATATGGTAGCAGATACCGAAGCAATGGTGATATTACCAATCTGTGATTTATCAAAATGCAGCTGCGCACGCACAATGGGCATCAGCGGCGCAATGCCAAACCATCCAAAAAAACAAAAGAAAAAAGTAAGCCAGGTAATGTGAAAGGTTTTCATCTGGATACCCTTACCCGAAAAGATGTTTAATTTGTTTAACGGCTGGTTCATGTGCAAGATTTGGTTTTGTTTTAAAAAAATATTTAAATGAAGGGTAGTTTATACCATGTCCTCTATGGAAAACTTGTCAATCAGTAAATTCAACAGCTTATCGTGAATAAGCATGTACTCCGGGCTATGCACGATGTCTTTTTTATTGCGTGGCCGGGGCAATGGCACTTCCACAATTTCTTTGATGGTAGCTGCGGGCCCGTTGTTCATTACCACTACCCTGTCTGATAAGAAAATGGCTTCTTCAATATCATGCGTCACCATTACAATGGTTTTATCGCGGTTGTCCAGGTTCCATAGTTTCAGCAACTCTACATGCATGGAGCTTTTTGTGAGCGCATCCAGTGCCCCAAAAGGCTCATCCAGCAACAGAATAGCTGGGTTAATAGAAAAAGCACGGGCAATGGCCACACGCTGTTTCATACCACCGGATAACTGGCCTGGCAATTTGTCTTTGTGTTCCCAAAGGTTTACCATCTTCAGGTTATTTTCTACCAGTTCTCTTTTCTCCGCGGCTGGTTTATCCGCCAGTACAGAATCAACTGCTTCATAAATATTCTTGTACACCGTCAACCATGGAAGCAATGAATAGTTTTGAAACACAATGCCCCTGTCGGGCCCGGGGCTGGTTACTTTTTTTCCATTGGCATATACTTCACCTGCAGATGGTTTTACCATACCGCTGATAGTACCCATAAGGGTAGATTTACCACAACCTGAGTGACCAATCAATGAAATAATTTCGCCTTTTTGTACAGTAAGACTAATTTCTTTAACAGCGGTATATACCCCTTTGGGTGTTTTAAAGCTTACGGTTACATTGTTTACTTCAATGCTGGAAGTATTTAAAGCAGGGGCCAGTATACTATCTGCCACTTCATTAATATGTGCTGTTAACTGTTCTGTTGATATAATATTTGACATGTTCATTCAGTTAAATTGTTTAAAAAAAATCACCCCGCCACATTCAATTAAAC
>Ga0209069_10000889_pt1 | contig 14614 bp, 10 predicted proteins | sample Str013_2_FD_187202 | JGI IMG/M metagenome (GOLD analysis project Ga0209069, IMG submission 187202) | Freshwater sediment microbial communities in response to fracking from Pennsylvania, USA - Straight Creek_MetaG_SC_2013 (SPAdes) (version 2) | ecosystem: Environmental > Aquatic > Freshwater >...
CTCGTGGACCGACGACCAGGCTGCAGGATCGGTCGGATTCCCTAGTGGCCCACGCTCGTGCGTGCAGAAAGCGCGTCTGATACAGGCGCCCCTAAGCGGAACCCCTCAGAGCGGGCCGGTCCCCTCCGGGGTCGGTCCTCCGGCCTGTGCGGCCGCCCCGGAGGTGTCCTCCGGTGCGGCGAGGTTCCCGACGACCGGACCGTCGACCTCTGCGACGAAGGCCGCCAGACCTTCGTCCGCGGCATCGGTCGCTGCATCCGTTAGCGCATCGCCGGCAGCCTCCGGCGCTGGCGGGTTCGCGGAGTACATGACATCACCCGGCTTCGCCTTCGCCTGGAGGCGGCCCAGTTCCTCGAGCGGGATGTGGCAGCGCATCATGTGGCCCGGTGCGACTTCGACGATCGGCGGCTCCGTCACTTCGCAGACGCCTGCGATGGCCCTATGGCAGCGAGTGTTGAACACACACCCGCTCGGTGGGTTGGCCGGGCTGGGGATCTCGCCGGACAACAGGATCCGCGGCCGGGACTCGCCGTCCACGCTGGGCACCGCCGAGAGGAGCGCTTCGGTGTACGGGTGGTTCGGCCCCCGGAAGACCGCCTCCGATTCGCCCACCTCCATGATTCGGCCCAGGTACATCACCGCGATGCGGTCGGCCAGGTAGCGAACGACGCCAAGGTCATGCGAGATGAGCAGGTAGCTCGTCTTGTTGCCGGTCTGCAGTTCCGAGAGGACGTTGAGGATCGCTGCCTGGACCGAGACGTCCAATGCGCTCGTGGGCTCGTCCGCCACGACGATGCGGGGATCTCCCGCGAACGCTCGGGCGATCGCCACCCGCTGCTTGAGGCCACCGGACAATTGGCGTGGCTTGAGGTCCAGATGTCGCTGGCTCAGTCGAAGGTCTTTCGCAAGTTGATCGACGCGCTCCGTGACGGCCTTGCCCTTGAGGCCGGTCAGCTTGGTCACGGACCGGGTCAGGATGTGCCTGACTGTCCAGCCCCGGTTCAGCGCCGAGTCCGGGTTCTGGAACACCATCTGGATAGATCGTTTGTCGGCCGTGGGGCGTCGTGACGCCTGGGCATCCAGGGTATGGGTATCCAGTGTGATGGTTCCGCCGGCGTCAGGCCCCTCGATCCCAAGGATCGTCTTGGCCAGAGTGGACTTGCCCGAACCGGACTCGCCGACCAGGCCCAGCGTTTCGCCGTCATACAGGGTCAGGTCGATCTTGACCAGCGCCGGCACCGAATGACCCGACTGCTGGAACGTCTTGGAGACGTTCGCCATCGTGAGCGCAAGTCCGCCGTGGACGGTCTCCGTGCCTGTGCTGGCGGGCGGTTCGATCAACTCGCCGATCCGGTCGCGATGATGGCAGCGCGTCGTCCGCCCGCCATCCAGTTCCACCAGCGGCGGCACCACCGTGCGACACAGGTCCGTAGCGAGTGGGCAGCGATCCACGAAGACGCACGCCGGCAGGTCCGTCCCGATCTGGGGCAGGGATCCCGGGATCGTCGCGAGCTGACGCTGCGACTTGCGGATGCCGTGGCGCGGCAAGGAGCGCAACAGCCCCACCGTGTACGGGTGCTGCGGGTTCTCGAAGACGGCCGCCGCGTCGCCTTCCTCGACGATCTTGCCCGCATACATCACGCCCACGCGATCGCACACGGACCGGATGACACCCAGGTTGTGGGCGATCAGCAGGACTGCGGCATTGGTCTCTGCCTGGAGGCTGCGTACGAGATCCAGGACGCTGGCCTCCACGGTAGCGTCAAGGCCGGTCGTGGGTTCGTCCAGGACTAGGAGTTTCGGGTCGGACGCCAGCGCGATGGCAATGATCACCCGCTGCTGCATCCCGCCGGACAATTGGTGCGGATAGCGCTCGAAGACGCGCTCGGGATCGCCGATCTGGACGCGCACCATGGACTTGAGGGCATTCGCTCGCGCCTCGGCCTGGCCCTGGCCAAGGATGGTGAACGCTTCGATGACCTGTGGGCCGATCTTTGTCGATGGATTGAGCGCGGCGCCGGGATCCTGGTAGACCATCGAGGCGTGGTGCATCCGGAAGGTCCGGAGCTCCTCGTCTGTCATCCTCGTGACGTCGGCGCCGTCCACCAGGATCCGACCGCCGGTGATGATGGCGTTGCGCGGCAGATACCGGACCGCCGCATAGGCCGTCGTCGACTTCCCGCAGCCGGACTCACCCACCAGCCCGTAGGACTCGCCGGGGCGGACCTCGAACGAGACGCCGCGCAGGACCGGGCGCGGGATGCCGCGCACGGTGTATGCCAGCGACAGGTCCTCCACTTGCAGCGCGGCCTTTCCCGTCGTTAGGGTCTGGGCCGTGGTCGGGGCCGCCACCGTGGTCATTCGTTGTTGACCGACTGGAGCGAGTCCGCGATCAGGTTGACCGCGATGACCGTGCTGGCGATGGCCAGAGCCGGGAACAGCGTCGACCACCAGATCCCGGAGATCATGTTCGAATATTCCTGGCTGACGGTCAGACCCCAGTCCGGAGACGGGGGCTGGATGCCGACCCCCAAGAACGACAAGGTCGCGACCGTGAAGATGGCGTACCCGAATCGCACCGTCATCTCGACGACGGTGGGCCCCAGGACGTTCGGGAAGATCTCGCGCGAGAGGATGAAACGTCCGGTCTCGCCGCGGAGCTTGGCGGCCGTGACGTAGTCAAGCTGACGTTCCGACAGGACGGCGGATCGCACGGTCCGGGCGACGATCGGCGTGAACAGGATGCCCACGACGCACACGACGACGATCGGTGATGAGCCGAGCACGACCAGCGTCAGCAGCGATACCAAGATGACCGGCAGGGCCAGGAACGCCTCGACCAATCGGCTGAGGACGTCATCGACCGGGCCGCGATAGTAGCCCATCACGAGGCCCAGGAGCGTGCCTGCCGTGACGCCGAGCAGTGCCGCCAGCGGGGCGATGATCAACACGTCGCGGGACCCGACCATGACCCGCGAGAGCACGTCTCGTCCGATCCGATCCGTGCCCATCAGATGCTCGGCGCTGGGCGGCAGATGGCCCGTGGTGAAGTAGTTGAGCGGGTCGTACGGCGTGATCCGACTGCCCATCACGGCGCAGAACACCCACCAGATGACGATGACGTTGCCGATGATGAACGCCGGTCGACGAAGCAGGAGGCGGAGGGTCTCGCGGCGCGCCTGCGCTCGTTCGGAGGACTGACCGGGGGCGGCTGTCGGCGTCGTTGCGGTCACCGGGGTGGCCGCCATCAGCGGGTCGTGTCCAGGCGGATCCTGGGGTTCATCCAGGCGGTGATCAGGTCCGCTCCAAGGGTTGCCACCATGTAGACGATGCCGATGACAATCACCCCAGCGGTTAGCATCGGCAGGTCCTTGTGCTGGGCGGCGGACAGCATCGTGGCCCCCATGCCGTTGTAGTTGAAGATCTTCTCGACCGCGATGATCCCACCGAAGAGGTACCCGATCTGGACGGCGATGACGGCGACCGTCGGGACCAGGGCGTTACGCAGGACGTGATGGCGCATCGTCTGCGTGGTCGTGAGCCCCTTCATCGTGGCGGTCCGGGTGTAGTCGGACTGGAGCACTTCGATGGTACCGGCGCGGGTCATCCTGGCGATGTAGCCGAAGTACACGATCGCCATCGCCATCGCCGGCATGAGCAGATACCTGATCTGGGTCGGGATGTCTGCGTTCTCGGGTGGCGTGGCCAGGACTGGCAGCCAGCCGAGCTGGACGCCGACGACCACCACCAGGATCGTCCCGGTGATGAACTCCGGGATCGACGACAAGGTCACGCCGAGCAGGACGATTGCTCGATCCGACTTGCGGTCGCGACGGCGCGCGGCATAGAGGCCGGCGGCGATGCTGATCGGGATCGTGATGACCAGGGCGAGACCGGCCAGCTTCGCCGACCGCCCGACCGCCGCCATCAATTGCGGCAGGACGGGCTTGCCGGACACGAACGAATCGCCGAAATCCAGGGTGACGATCCCTTGCATCGACTCGACGTAGCGAATCAGGATCGGGCGATTCGTCCCGAGCTTGTCATTGAGTGCGTCGACCGTTTCCTGGGGCGCGAACGGACCCAGGATGGTCCGGCCGACGTTGTTGGGGAGGACGTTGGTGATGATGAACACGATCGTGGCGAGCAGCCACAGGGTGACGATCGCGAGGAGCAGCCTACGCGAGAGGAATCGCGTCATTCGGTCACCACGCCGGCGCTACGGCGGTCAATGGCACGGGAGCGATGGACGGTCCGCCGCTCCCGTGCCCGGACTCAGACTTTGGAGGCCGAGGAGAGGAACATCTGTCCCAGCGCACACGTGTACACGCCGGTGAACTTCTTCGAGTTGCCGGACAGGTAGTTGTAGAAGTACGGGAGCGCGACCGGCACGTCTTCGTTGAGGATGGTCTCCAGCTTGGCGCAGGCGGTGGTCTGTGCGGCGACGCCGACCGCACTCTGGAACTCCTTGAAGGCCGCATCGAACGGTGCCGAGGAGTACTGCGACGAATTCCAGACGCCCTTGGTCTTGAAGGCGGAGTTGAGGAACACGTCCGGGCTCGCCCGGTGGCCGTAGTCCACGATGCCGAAATCGGCGGCTCCGGAGCAGGGCGGGTCCGCCGGCGCGGCGGGGCACCAGGCCGCGCCGTAGAAGGTCCCGTTGTCCTGGCCGGCCGGCGTGATCGTGATCCCGGCGGGCGCAGCCTGGCTCTGGAGCAGGACCGCGAGGTCCGGGATCTCGCTGAGGTTCCCGTATTGCATGGTTACTGCGAGGCCGGTCGCTCCGGCGTCGGACAGGAGCTGCTTCGCCTGGGCGATGTTCTGGGCTCGCTGCGTGACGGTGTTGCTGAAGTACGGGTAGAACGGGGCGATGACGTGATCGTTGGCGATGATGGCCTTGCCCTTGAACAGCTGCGTCACGAGCGTCGGCCGGTCGATCGTCAGGGCCAGTGCCTGTCGAACCCGCTTGTCCTTGAACGGACCCTTGTCCGTTCGCATCCAGATCTGGCGGTGGTTGGTCGTCGGGGTCTCGACCACCGTGAAGTTCGGGTCGTTGAAGAGCGGGGCGCCGGATAGCACGTCGAACTGGACGAGTGCGTCGATCTGACCACCCTGGTACGCGGTCACCATCGAAGCCGTGTCGTTGAAGAAGGTGAATTCGGTGCCGTCCAGCTTCGTCTGCCCGCCCCACCACTTGTCGTTCCGGGAGAACTTGGCCCCGGACGCCACGTCGTACTTGTCCAGCTTCCAGGCGCCGGTGCCGGCCGGCACCTTGTCCAGGGTCGTTCCGCTCACATAGGCGACCGGGGTGATCACCGACTGGGCGTTGAACACCGACACGAGGTACGGGAAGTTGCCATTGGCGCTGACCAGCGTGAAGGTCACCGTATTGGCATCGGTGGCGACGGCGGATCCCTTGTCGATGACGCCCTTGATGCCGGCATTGCCGGCCGTGACCAGGCGCTCCATGGTCGCGACGACGTCCGCCGACGTGAAGGCTGAACCGTCATGCCAGAGGACACCCTGGCGGAGCTTGAAGGTCCAGACGGTGTTGTCGCTGTTCGGTGTCCAGGTCTGCGCGAGGCCCGGGGCGATGTCGCTGGCGTCCGCATTCAAGGTGCACAGGAATTCGAAGGACTGGGCCACCAACCCATACGACGCCAGGTCCTGCATGCCGACCGGATCCAGGGTGACTGGAGTCTGGCAGGCGATCCGGATGACGCCGCCGGCTGCGCCGGCCGACGCCGCCGCGCTCGCACTGGCGCCCGCACTGGCGGCGGCCGACGCGGCAGCCGAGGCGGGGGCCGAGCTGGCCTTGGTGCCGCCACAGGCGATGATCACCGTCGAGATCGCCGCCGCCGACAGGCCCAGCACGGTCGCGCGCTGGATGAACTGGCGCCGGTTCAGGCGGCCGTTGGCGAACGCCTCGACGACGTCGAGCTGCAGGGGGGTCGTGGTAGTGCGGACCTTGTCCAGCTTGAGATAGTCCATCGCGCTCGTATCCTCCAGAAGCACCGGACAGGCGACGTGCGCCGAGGGCGTCGTTCGCGAGTACGCAACACGGTCCGGGCCATCTATCCTCCGCCCGACCGTGAGCCGTATCGGAACGGTACTGGCGACCACCCCCAGTGTCAACGGATCATGGGCGCGAGGCGTTCATCCGCCCGTCGGCTCGGCGACCTCCCATGGCGCCGTCCAGTCGCCGTCGACCCTGAGGTCCACGCCGGCGTCCTCCTCGATCAGCCGACATACGGTCATCTCGCCCGCATCGGGCCCGTACCGCTCGGCCGCCTCCCTGAAGCGGGTGAAGGCGGCCTGGGTCAGCTCGGATCGCGTCCCGGTCTCAGTCACGAGCTCGTCGATCAGACCCAGGTCCTTGAGGCAGAGCGCCAACCGAAACGACGGGTCGTAGTGCCCGGCGAAGATGGACGGTACGTCGTGGCGCATCACGAAGCTGTCAGCGGCGCCCCCGCGCATCGCGGCCCACCAGGCGTCCGGCTCGAGACCGGCCAGCTTGGCGGCGACCATGGACTCGCCGATCGCGGCCGCGTGGACGAACCAGAGCTGGTTGTTCACGAGCTTGGCGACGTACCCGTTGCCATATCGCCCCACGCGTCGACTCTCGCCCATGGCGTCCAGCACCGGCTGGGCCTTCTCGACCGCGGCATCCGTCCCTCCGACGAACATGATCATCTCGCCACGGCGTGCGGCATCGACGGCGCCGGTCACCGGCGCATCGACGGCCAGCCCTCCGGCCGCCTCGAAGGCGGCAGCCAATCCGCGCATGAGCGTTGGGCTGCTGGTGGTCAGGTCCACCCACCCCTTGCCCGCGGGATCGCCGGCGAGGAGGCCATGGTCGCCACGGACCACCTGCTCGATCTGCTTCGGCCCGAAGACCATCGTCACGACGACATCCACCTGGTCGAGCACCTCGGCGGGCGTCTCCGCCCAGGCGGCGCCGGCCTCCAGCAGCCGGTGTGCGGCCTCCCTCCGGAGGTCGTTGACCGTCAGCTCGAAGCCCGCGCGCTGGATGCTCCGCGCGGCCGCCCCGCCCATGTTCCCAAGCCCGATGAACCCGACGCGCATGGCCGAAGACCTCTTCCGATGATCCGCCGGGACAGGATGCCGGCCCAGGGTCGAACCGTACATGCGCAGCGCCTCCCTGACTGCGCGATACTCCGGGCGATGAAGATCACCCGGATCACCCTGACCCGCCTCGTGTTTCCGCTGGAGCCCGCGTTCCCGGCTGCGTGGGACCCCATCCCGCGAACGCGATTCGGCGCGACGATCGTGCGTGTGCTGACGGACGACGGGGTCGTGGGCATCGGGTCCGGCGACGCGATGGACGGCTTCGCGGCCTTCGAGCACCTGTTCATCGGGCAGGATCCGCTGGCGATCGCGCGGCACGTCCGCGTCCTAGAGACCATCGATTTCCATGCGGGCCGGTACTGGCCGCTGGAGGCGGCGCTCTGGGACATCGTCGGCAAGGTCGCGGGGCTGCCGGTCGCGACGTTGTTCGGTGGGTCCGCGGAGGCACTGCCGGTCTACGCCTCGTGCGGGATGCTGCTGCCGGCCGCGGCTCGCGCCGAGTCTGCCCTCGCCCTGCGGGCCGAGGGGTTCCGCGCGCTCAAGATCCGGATCGACCCGCGCCGGCTCGAGGAGGGCATGGCCGCCGTGGCGGCGACCCGGGATGCCGTGGGCGACTCGATGGCGATCATGGTGGATCTCAATCAGGGCTGGCGGATGGCCGGCGACACCAGCCCGTCGCTGGACCCCGTGGCGGCCGGGGCGATCGCTCGCCGGCTGGCCGATTACGACGTCCTGTGGGTGGAGGAGCCGCTGGCCGGGACGGACCTGCCCGGGTTGGCGGGCCTGCGCGCCTCGGCGCCCGGCACCCGGATCGCCGGCGGCGAGATGACCCGCACGTTCTCCGAACAGCTCGCCGCATTGGACGCCGACGCCTTCGATGTCCACCAGTCAGACGTCGTCCTGGCCGCTGGGATGTCCCGGACCCGGACGCTGGCGGAACTGGCCCTCGCCCGGAACCGGTGGTTCACGCCGCACACCTGGACGAATGGGATCGGCCTGCTGGCGAACCTCGCCGTCTCGGCGGGCGTGGGTGGCGGCCCATTCCTGGAGTTCCCGTACGACCCGCCCGGCTGGACGCCGGAACGGCGCGACTTCATGTTGGCCGAGGCGATCCGCCCGGACGCCGACGGCCTCCTCCACGTGCCGACGACACCGGGGCTCGGGATCATCCTGGACGACTCGGCGATCGCGAGGTACGCGGCATGACCGCCGCGCCCCGCACCACGACCCAGGACTGGCTGGACCGCGCCGCTGCCGTCCAGCCCCGGAACGAACTGTTCATCGACGGCCGTTACGTGCCCGCCGCCTCCGGGGAGACGTTCGACGACATCGCAGGGCGGGACGGGTCGCGCATCACCCAGGTGGCCAACGGCGGCATCGAGGACGTGGATCGGGCGGTGGCGGCCGCACGCCGCTCCTTCGACGACCGGCGCTGGTCCGACCAGCCCCCGGCCGCCCGCAAGAAGGTCCTGCTGACGCTCGCCGGTCTCGTGCGCGATCACCTGGACGAGCTGGCGCTGCTGGAATCCCTGGACGTCGGCAAGCCGATCCGGGACACCCTCACCGTGGACGTGCCCAACTGCGCCAACACGCTCCAGTGGTATGCGGAGACGATCGACAAGACCTATGGCGAAGTCGGCCCGACCGGGCCGGACACGTTCTCCATGGTCACCCGCGAGCCGATCGGCGTCGTCGGGGCGATCGTCCCGTGGAACTACCCGCTGATCATCACGGCCTGGAAACTGGGGGCGGCGCTGGCGACCGGCAACTCGGTCGTGCTCAAGCCGGCCAGCCAGTCGCCGCTGAGTGCCTTGCGCCTGGCCGAGCTCGCGTCGGAAGCCGGTCTGCCGGATGGCGTCCTCAATGTCGTCGCGGGGCCGGGAGCCGTCATCGGCGACGCCCTCGCCCGCCACCCCGACGTGGACAAGATCGCCTTCACCGGCTCCACCGAGGTGGGCAAGTCGCTCTTGCGCGCGGTCGGCGAGTCCGATGTCAAGGCGATCTCGCTGGAGCTCGGCGGCAAGAGCCCGCAGGTCGTCCTCGCCGACGTGGGCGATCTCGAGACCGCCGCGACGACCATCGGCTGGGGGATCTTCTACAACAGCGGCCAGACCTGCAATGCCGGCTCGCGCCTCATCGTCCATCGCTCCGTTCGTGAGGAGCTCGTGGAGCGCGTGGCGGCGATGGGGGCCAGGCTCGCCCCGGGCGAACCGCTGGATCCCAGGACGAAGCTCGGCTCGATCGTGGACGACCGCCAGCTCGCCAAGGTCCTCGGGTACGTGGACCTGGGTCGTGAGGAAGGCGCCCGCGTCGTGGCCGGGGGTGAGCGCGTCCGCGAGGACAGCGGCGGCTACTACATCCCACCCACGATCCTGGACGGCGTCTCGAACAAGATGCGGGTCGCGCGCGAGGAGATCTTCGGGCCGGTCCTGACCGTGACCGAGTTCGACGACGAAGAGGAGGCTCTCGCGATCGCCAACGACTCGCCCTACGGGCTGGCCGCCGGCATCTGGACGCGAGACGTCAACAAGGCGCATCGCCTGTCCCGCCGGATCCGGGCCGGGGTGGTGTGGGTCAATACCTTCGATGCCGCCGACATCACCGTGCCGTTCGGCGGCTACAAGCAGTCCGGGTTCGGGCGCGACAAGGGCTTGCACGCCCTCGAGGGCTACACCCAACTGAAGACGACCTGGTTCGACCTCACCGGTGGGAGTGGCGACGCATGACCGACATGGACACCGCGGCCGGCGAAGGCCTCCGGCGACGGCGCTCGGGTGGCCGCGAAGGCCACGCCCGGAACGCCCTGCCGCAGCAACGGCCCTGGTCGCAACCACGCATGCCGTACCGGCCCACGGAGGCCATCTCGGCGGACGAGCTGGAATCGATCCACCAGGGCTCGCTCCGGATCCTGTCCGAGATCGGCATGGACTTCCTTGACGCCGAGGCGCGCGACCTCCTGGTCGCTGCGGGTGCGACCGTGGACCCCGGCACGCAGCGGGTCTACTTCGACCCGGACATGGTCACAGACACAATCGAAAGCGCCCCGGCCGAGTTCACCCTGCACGCCTGGAACCCGGATCACCACATCCGGATCGGCGGCGACTGGATGGCCTTCGGGACCGTCGGAAGCCCGCCGAACGTCGCGGACCTGGACCGCGGCCGGCGGATCGGCAACCGCGCTGACTACCAGAACCTGCTGCGCCTGGCCCAGTCGCTCAACACGGTCCACTTCCTCGCGGGCTACCCGGTGGAGCCGGTAGACATCCATCACTCGGTCCGCTACCTGCACGCGACCCACGACGCGCTGACCCTCATGGACAAGCCGATCCACGCCTACAGCCTGGGCCGCCGACGAAACACTGACGCGCTGGAGATGATCCGGATCGCCCGGGGCGTCTCGGAGGAGACGCTCGACGAGGAGCCGTCCGTCTTCACGGTCGTCAATTCCAGTTCGCCGCTCCGCCTGGATGCGCCGATGCTCCAGGGGATGATCGCCTTCGCGTCGCGCAACCAGGTCGTGTGCATCACGCCGTTCACGCTGTCCGGGGCGATGGCGCCGGTGACGCTCGCGGGCGCCCTCGCGGAACAGAACGCCGAGGCACTGGCTGGCATGGTCCTCACCCAGGTCGTCCGGCCGGGCGCGCCCGTCATCTACGGCGGGTTCACCTCCAACGTGGACATGCAATCCGGTGCGCCGGCCTTTGGGACCCCGGAGTACATGCGGACGGCGATGGTGGGTGGCCAGCTGGCCCGCCGGTATAAGGTCCCGTATCGGTCGTCCAACGTGAGCGCCGCGAACGCCCTGGACGCGCAGGCCGCCTACGAGTCCGTCTTCTCCCTGTGGGGCGCGATCATGGGCGGCGTGAATCTGCTCATGCACGGCGCCGGCTGGATGGAGGGCGGCCTCCACGCCAGCTACGAGAAGATGATCCTGGACGCCGAGCTCCTCGGGATGGTGGAGGCCTTCCTTGAGCCGATCGTCGTGGATACCGACACCCTCGGCTTCGAAGCCATGCAGGAGGTTGGCCCCGGCGGGCATTTCTTCGGGGCCGCCCATACCCAGTCGCGGTTCAAGACCGCGTTCCACAAGCCGATGCTGTCCGACTGGCGCAACTACGAGACCTGGCAGGAGGCGGGTTCGCCGGAGGTGCCGGCCAAGGCCAATCGGATCTGGAAGGAGATGCTCGCCGCGTACGAGCCGCCGCCGATGGACCCGGCGATCCGCGAGGAACTCGATGCCTTCGTCGCCCGGCGCGTCGCCGAGGGCGGCGTCCCGACCGATTATTGAGGCAGCCCTGTATGATGAGGAGGCGACTTGACATCAGATGCGTTGCAATCTAACGTCACGCATCATGGCGCGAACGACGCTCGATCTTGACCCCAATGTGACCGAAGCGCTGCGCGAGCGCGCGAAGCGTGACGGGAAGAGCATGGGCCAGGTCGCGTCGGAAGAGCTGGCTCGAGCCCTCGCTGAGGACCGTCAGGAACCGGCCCCGTTCCGATGGATCAGCCACCACATGGGCGAACCACTTGTCGACCTGGAGGATAAGGGGGCCGTGTGGGCGATCCTCGATGAGCGCGGATGAGCGCCTCGATCGACGCGAACATCCTCGTCTATGCCGACAACCTCGATGATCCGGTCCATGGTCGGGCGCGCGCCCTGATCGATCAGCTGTCGACCGGGCCAGACCTGCTCTACCTGTTTTGGCCGATCATCTTCGCCTACCTGAACATCTCGACCAACCCGCGCATCCTTCGGCACCCGATCACCCCGTCCGAAGCCATCCGCAACATCGATGGCCTTTTGGCTCTACCGCACGTCATCGCGCCGGGCGAGCGCGACGGATTCTGGCGGACGTATCTCGAGTCCGGTGGCGCCACCGTTCGGGGGGATGTCGTGCCCGACACGCACCTGGCGTCGCTGATGCGCGAGAACGGGGTTCGGATCCTGTACACCCGCGACAGTGGTTTCCGGCGGTTCGACTTCCTGGACGTCCGGGATCCGTTCCGGACCTGATCGCACGGCCGCCGAACCTGTAGATTGCCGGGACCGGCATCGTTCGCTGTCGAGGAGTCCATGTGAAGCGAGAGACCCAGTGCGTCGTCATCGGTGGTGGCGTCGTCGGAGCCAGCGTCCTGTACCACCTGACCAAGGCCGGCTGGACCGACGTGATGCTGCTGGAGCGGCGTGAACTGACGGCCGGCTCCACCTGGCACGCCGCCGGCGGGATGCACACGCTCAACGGGGACCCGAACGTCGCCCGACTCCAGCAATACACGATCCAGCTGTACGAGGAGATCGAGCGGGTCAGCGGCCAGTCCTGCTCCATCCATCTGCCCGGCGGCCTGATGCTGGCGGACACGGAGGTTCGGATGGACTTCCTGCGGATGGCGGTCGCTCGCGGCCGCTACCTGGGCATGGACCTGGACCTGATCTCCGCGAAGGAGGCCCAGGACCTCTTCCCGTTGCTGGATCCCAAATACTTCGTCGGGGCGCTGTACGACCCGATCGAAGGGCACGTCGACCCGTCCGGTGTCACTCGCGCCTACGCCAAGTGCGCCCAGATGGCTGGAGCGGAGATCCACCGGAACACACCGGTCACCGGCCTGTCGCAGCGCCCGGATGGCACCTGGGATGTCCAGGTGGAGAACGGCGACACGATCCACACGGAACACGTCGTCAACGCCGGCGGCCTGTGGGCGCGCGAGGTCGGCCGGATGGTCGGCATCGAGCTGCCGGTCCTGGCGATGGAGCACATCTACCTCCTGACGGAGGACATGCCCGAGGTCGCTGCGCACGTCGCTGCCACCGGCAAGGAGATGCCGATGGCGCTCGACTTCGGCGGCGAGATCTACATCCGCCAGGAAGGCGGCTCGATGTTGCTCGGGACCTACGAGCAGGCGTGCGTGCCGTGGTCGCCGAAGGTAACGCCATGGGACTTTGGGTCCCAGCTCCTGAACCCGAATCTGGACCGCATCACGCCCGAGCTCCAGGTTGCGTTCAAGCACTACCCGGCGATGGGCACGATCGGCATCAAGCGCGTCGTCAACGGGCCGTTCACGTTCTCGCCGGACGGCAATCCGCTGGTGGGGCCGGTCCGCGGGCTACGCGGGTTCTGGGTAGCCTGTGGTGTGATGGCCGGGCTGTCGCAGGGCGGCGGCGTGGGCCTCGCGCTCGCCACGTGGATGACGAGCGGCGACCACGGCGACTCCGGGATGGATATCTGGGGCATGGATGTCGCCCGCTACGGCGACTACGCCACGCTCGCCTATACGAACGCGAAGGTCCAGGAGAACTACCGGCGCCGCTTCCGGATCACGTTCCCCAACGAGGAGCTGCCGGACGGACGCCCGCTCCTAACGACGCCCATCTACGACCGCCTCACGGACGCCAACGCGGTCTGGGGCGCGACATTCGGGCTGGAGCACGCGCTGTGGTTCCAGGAGGCGGGCAAGGAGCCGAAGGAGGAGGTCACCTTCCGGCGCTCGAATGCCTGGTCGCAGGTGGCGGCGGAGGTCGAAGCCGTCCGCGAGCGCGTGGGCATGACCGAGATCTCCAACTACGCGAAGTATCGCGTGACCGGCCCCGGCGCCGAAGCCTGGCTGTCCTCGCTGTTGACGGCGCGGATGCCGCGCCCCGGCCGGATCACCCTGACCGCGATGCTCAACGAGGCCGGCCGGATCGTCGGCGAGTTCACGGTGGCGCGAGCGTCCGAGGCGGACGAGTTCTTCCTGTTCGGGTCGCTGCCGGCGGAGGTCCATCACTCGCGCTGGTTCCGTCATCACCTGCCGGCGGATGGCTCCGTCCGGTTCGAGGTGCTGGGCCTGGGGCTGACCGGACTCTCCATCGCGGGGCCGCACGCACGGGACGTCCTGGCCGCGGTCGCCCCGGACCTGGACCTGTCCACCGAGGCGTTCGGGTTCATGTCCTTCCGCCAGGTGGACCTCGGGATGATCCCGGTGCACCTGGCCCGGATCAACTACGCCGGGGATCTCGGCTACGAGCTGTGGGTCACGCCCCAGTACCAGCGGCTGCTGTTCGACCGCATCACGGCTGCAGGCAAGGCGTTCGGCCTGCGCCTGTTCGGCATGCGGGCGCTCATGTCGCTCCGCCTCGAGAAGAACTACGGGACATGGTTCCGCGAGTACCGGCCCATCTACACGCCGCTCGAAGCCGGGATCACCCGCTACATCAAGCTGGACCACGACTTCATCGGACGTGAGGCGTACGAGCGCGAGCTCGCCGGCGACGGCCCGGCCCGCAGGCTGGTGGCGATGGTCGTGGACCCGGATCCGGACGATCCGGCCGACGTGATCGGCGACGAGCCGATCTGGCACGACGGCAGCGTCGTCGGCTGGGTGACCTCGGGCGGCTACGGCCATCACGTCGGGCTGTCGCTGGCCCTGGGCTATGTGCCGGCCGGGCTCGTGTCGCCGCAACACGCCGACGGCTTCGAAGTCGAGATCCTGGGCCGGCGGCGTCCGGCCCAGCTCCAGTTCGAGCCCGTCTACGATCCCCACGGCC